>JAABVA010000046.1_pt1 | contig 145122 bp, 126 predicted proteins | sample 5560331 | NCBI WGS metagenome assembly JAABVA01 (sample SAMN12812661, study PRJNA571458) | rock metagenome | isolation source: Antarctica rocks | place: Antarctica: Victoria Land, Mt New Zealand sud | collected 2016-01-07 | reverse complement strand
ACCGCCGGCTCCCGTCCCACCTGCACCGGCTCCGCCTGCACCGGCCTCGCCTGCACCGACGCTCCCGGCGCGATCCGCACCGCCGGCTCCCGTCCCGACCAGCCCCGTCCCGCCCACGCCGAGCCCGGTGCTGACGCCGACGCCGAGCCCGGTGCTGACGCCGACGCCGAGCCCGGTGCTGACGCCGAGCCCGGTGCTGACGCCGACGCCGAGCCCGGTGCTGACGCCGACGCCGACGAGCACGCCGAGTCCGTTGCCCACCGTGACCAACACGCGGTCGCCCAGCCCAACGGCGTCGCCGAGCTCGACGTGCCCGAGCCCGAGCCCGACGTCGACGCTCACGCCGACGCCGACGCCGACCCCGACGCTCACCCCGAGCCCGAGCCCGACATCGACACTCACCCCGACCCCGACACTCACCCCGACCCCGACCCCGACGCCGACACTCACGCCGACGCCGACGCCGACGCCGACGGGCTGCCCGAGTCCCATGAAATAGCCGAGGCCGACCCCGACCCCGACCCCGGCGTCGTCGTCGCCTCCGGTGCGTGCGCAGGGGTAGTCCGAGTCGCCGTCACCTCGGCGGCGTGGGTGGCGAGGGTGCCGGCGCCGAGGAATCCGGCGAGCAGGCGCGAACGGCCGGTGACTCTCGATTGACCGTGCTTGCGCGGCCTCGATAAGCTTGACGCAGGTAGTAGACCCACGTGACCTCGGACGGAGCAGGTCGCGACTGCCCTGAGCTGGTTCCGCCGTCACAGTTCCCGGGCGTCGATTCCGATCCAGGGTGCGTGCCGGGGACGAGGTCGTCGCCGGTGAGCCGGGTCCGCCCCACCCACCCACCCGCCCTTTCCGGTTCGGAGTCCCTCCTCAATGACCATCAGCACCGACGCACCCGCCGTGTCCATCGACCCGGACAGCACCGTCGCCCCCGTGGCCACGGGCAACGGCGGAACCCCGGCCCGGCAGGCCGTCGCGATCCCGACGTTGGCGGATCCGTCAGCGCCTGGCATCGCGATCGACGACCTCGGGTCCGAGCAGGCGTTCATCGACGCCATCGACCTGACGATCAAGTACTTCGACGACGGTGACATCGTCGACGGCACCGTCGTCAAGGTCGACCGCGACGAGGTCCTGCTCGACATCGGCTACAAGACCGAGGGCGTCATCCCCTCCCGCGAGCTGTCGATCAAGCACGACGTCGACCCCAACGAAGTCGTCTCCGTGGGCGACCAGATCGACGCCCTCGTCCTCACCAAGGAGGACAAGGACGGGCGGCTCATCCTGAGCAAGAAGCGCGCCCAGTACGAGCGTGCGTGGGGCGACATCGAGAAGCGCAAGGACGCCGACGGCATGGTGTCCGGGACGGTCATCGAGGTCGTCAAGGGCGGCCTGATCATCGACATCGGCCTGCGGGGCTTCCTGCCTGCGTCCCTGGTGGAGATGCGGCGGGTCCGCGACCTCGCGCCGTACGTCGGCCGCGAGCTCGAGGCCAAGATCATCGAGCTGGACAAGAACCGGAACAACGTCGTGCTCTCCCGTCGGGCCTTCCTGGAGGAGACGCAGTCGGCGACCCGGCACACGTTCCTCACCACCCTGCAGAAGGGTCAGATCCGCAAGGGCGTCGTCTCCTCGATCGTCAACTTCGGCGCGTTCGTCGACCTTGGCGGGGTCGACGGCCTGGTGCACGTCTCGGAGCTGTCCTGGAAGCACATCGACCACCCGGGCGAGGTCGTCGAGGTCGGGCAGGAGGTCACCGTCGAGGTCCTCGAGGTGGACATGGACCGGGAGAGGGTCTCGCTGTCGCTCAAGGCGACCCAGGAGGACCCGTGGCAGCTGTTCGCCCGGACCCACGACATCGGCCAGGTCGTGCCGGGCAAGGTCACCAAGATCGTCCCGTTCGGCGCCTTCGTCCGGGTCGACGACGGCATCGAAGGCCTGGTGCACATCTCCGAGCTGGCCGAGCGGCACGTCGACTCCGCCGACCAGGTCGTCAACGTCGGGGACGACATCTTCGTCAAGGTCATCGACGTCGACCTGGAGCGTCGCCGGATCTCCTTGTCACTGAAGCAGGCGAACGACTCGACCACCGGTGGCAGTGCCACCGAGGAGTTCGACCCCTATCTCTACGGGATGCCGCCGAGCTTCGACGAGAACGCGGTCTACATCGGGCCCGAGGGCTTCGACCCGGAGACCAACGAGTGGCGCGAGGGCTTCGACGCGCAGCGTGAGGAGTGGGAGCGTCAGTACAACGAGGCCTACGCCCGCTGGACCGCCCACCGGGAGCAGGTCGAGCAGTCGCGGACCGCGGAGACCGAGGTCGGCAGCACCTCGTCCTACTCCTCGGCCCCGGTCGAGGACGCGCCGAGCGGGCTGGCGACCGACGAGGCGCTGCAGGCCCTGCGCGCGAAGCTCACCGGCGGCAACTGACCGGGAAGCATCGCCCGGATGGCGCGGCGGCCGGTCACCCGAGAGGGTGGCCGGCCGTCGGTCTGTCCCGGGTCAGGCGCTCGTCGGCGTCCTGTCGGTGCTGCGCCCTACGGTTGTCCGCGTGAGACCCCTCAACCAGCTGCAGCGCCGTGTCGCCCCCTTCCAGGTCGTGTCCGACTACTCCCCGTCCGGGGATCAGCCGGCTGCAATCGCGGACCTCACCCGGCGGGTCAACGGCGGGGAGAAGGAGGTCGTGCTGCTCGGCGCCACCGGCACCGGGAAGTCGGCGACGACTGCGTGGCTGATCGAGCAGGTGCAACGGCCGACGCTGGTGATGGCGCCGAACAAGACCCTCGCCGCGCAGTTGGCCAACGAGTTCCGTGAGCTCCTGCCGAACAACGCCGTCGAGTACTTCGTCTCCTACTACGACTACTACCAGCCCGAGGCGTACATCCCGCAGACGGACACCTACATCGAGAAGGACAGCTCGGTCAACGACGAGGTGGAGCGGCTGCGCCACTCGGCGACCAACTCACTCCTGACCCGGCGCGACGTCGTCGTCGTGGCGACCGTGTCCTGCATCTACGGCCTCGGCACGCCACAGGAGTACATCGACCGCTCGGTCCAGCTGAAGGTCGGGGAGCAGACCGACCGCGACGGCCTGCTCCGGCGGCTGGTACAGATCCAGTACTCCCGCAACGACATGGCGTTCACGCGCGGCACGTTCCGGGTGCGCGGGGACACCTTGGAGATCTTCCCGATGTACGAGGAGCACGCCGTCCGGGTCGAGATGTTCGGCGACGAGGTGGAGCGGTTGATGACGCTGCACCCGGTGACCGGCGAGGTGATCACCGAGGACGAGGGGCTGCGCATCTTCCCGGCCAGCCACTACGTCGCCGGGCCGGACCGGATGGAGCGGGCGATCGGCGACATCGAGGTCGAGCTCGCCGCGAGCCTGGCGGCGATGGAGCAGCAGGGCAAGATGCTGGAGGCCCAGCGGCTGCGGATGCGCACCAATTACGACGTCGAGATGATGCGTCAGGTCGGATTCTGCAACGGCATCGAGAACTACTCCCGGCACATCGACGGCCGCGGGAAGGGCAGCCCGCCCAACTGCCTGCTCGACTACTTCCCCGAGGACTTCCTGCTCGTCGTCGACGAGTCGCACGTGACGGTGCCGCAGATCGGTGGCATGTACGAGGGCGACATGTCGCGCAAGCGGATGCTGGTCGACCACGGGTTCCGGCTGCCCAGCGCGATGGACAACCGCCCGCTGCGCTGGGAGGAGTTCCTGGACAGGATCGGCCAGACAGTGTTCCTGTCCGCCACGCCGGGCAACTATGAACTGTCCCGGGGGAGCGGGGTTGTCGAGCAGATCATCCGGCCGACCGGCCTGGTCGATCCGCAGATCATCGTCAAGCCCACCCGGGGACAGATCGACGACCTGATCGGTGAGATTCGGGAGCGGACCGCGCGCAACGAACGGGTGCTGGTCACCACGTTGACCAAGAAGATGTCCGAGGACCTCACCGACTACCTGCTGGAGAACCAGATCCGCGTCCGCTACCTGCACTCGGAGGTGGACACGCTGCGCCGCGTCGAGCTGCTCCGTGAACTGCGGATGGGCGAGTACGACGTCCTGGTCGGGATCAACCTGCTGCGGGAGGGTCTGGACCTGCCGGAGGTGTCACTGGTGTCGATCCTCGATGCGGACAAGGAGGGGTTCCTGCGGTCCGGAACGTCGCTCATCCAGACGATCGGGCGCGCCGCCCGCAACGTGTCCGGTGAGGTGCACATGTACGCGGACAAGATCACCCCGTCGATGGCCAGCGCGATCGACGAGACCCAGCGGCGGCGCGACCGGCAGCTGGCGTACAACCTCGAGCGCGGGGTCGACCCGCAGCCGTTGCGGAAGAAGATCGCCGACATCACCGACCTGCTGGCCCGCGGCGACGCCGACACCGCCGAGATCCTCGGCGGCTCCGGGCGCCAGCAGTCCCGGGGCAAGGCCCCGGTTCCGGGTTTGTCGAGCAAGGCCCGGGAGGCGCTGGGGCGGCAGGCGGCCGAGATTGCCGGGATGCCGGCCACCGACCTGGCCGACCTCATCCAGCAGCTCAACCAGCAGATGCACCAGGCGGCTGCCGAACTGCACTTCGAGCTGGCCGCACGGCTGCGCGACGAGATCGGGGACCTGAGGAAGGAGCTGCGCGGGATGGCAGAGGCCGGAGTCCGGTGATGGCCCCGGGCCCCGGCGGGCTGACCGGGCCTGTTCCTCAGCGGGCGACCCGGTCTAGCGAGAGCAGTGCTCCGCCGGTCCCGGGGAGCAGCATGGCAACGGCGTCGGCGAGCTCGGGAAGTCCCGATGCCGCGGGCACGCCCGCGACCAGGTCCGCCAGCAGGCCGCCGACGACGCCGGCGAGCCCACCGTCCACGCGCGCGGTCGGCACCGGGTCGTGCTTGTCCGGCCCGGCCACGGCCTGCCGGAGCCGCCCGACCAGCCCGGCTGTCGGGGTGCGCCGCAGGCTGACCCGGTCCGGATCCAAGCCGGCGAGACGCGCGGCCGCCTCGACGGCGGTCTGCAGGCCACCCAGCTCGTCGACCAGACCGCGTTCCGCCGCGTCCGCGCCGACCCACACCCGGCCCCGGGCGATGTCCTGGACGTGGTCCGGCGACAGCCCCCGGTGCTCGGCCACCTTGCCGGAGAAGTCCTCGTACACGCGGTCCAGCCAGCCGTCGACCATCGCCCACTCGTCGTCGGTGTAGTCGAACGCCGGGGAGAACATCCGCGCTCGCGGCCCGACGGCCACCGCGTCACGCCGGACCCCGTACCGCTCGAACAGCTGCCGGGTCACGATCTTGCCGCCGAACACGCCGATCGAGCCGGTCAGCGTGCCGGGCTGCGCAACGATCCGGTCCGCACCCATCGCGATGAAGTAGCCCCCCGACGCCGCGTACTCGCCCATCGACACGACAACCGGCGTCCCGGCCCGCCGCACCGCGAGCACCTCGCGGAGCACGGTGTCCGAGGCCAGGTATGACCCGCCGGGGGAGTCGACGCGCAGCACCACGGCGGCCACCGCGTCGTCGCGGCCCGCCGCCCGGAGCGCGTGACCGAGGGTGTCCGAGCCGACCGATGCACCGGACAGCACGGAGCGCCCGCTCCGGCCGGTGCGGATGCCACCCAGCGCCTGCACGACGGCGATCACCGGCCTGCCGCGGTCGCGAAACTGCGCCGCGGCCGCCGCGGCGGCCCCCGGCACACCCGGCCCGACCCGGGTCCCGGCCGGGTCGACGTACACGGCGTCGTCCCCGAACCGCTCGGCCAGCCGGGCCACCACCTCGTCGCGGTACCCGAGCCGGTCGACGAGGCCGACCCGCACCGCGTCGGCCGGGCCGACCGGAGCGCGGTCGACCGCGGCGCGAACCACGACCGGCTCGACGCCGCGGTCGGCGGCGATCCCGGTGAGCAGCTGGTCGGTCAGCGCGGTCACCACCCGGTCCAGGGCCTCCCGGTGCGGGTCGGAGTAGCCGTCGCGGAGCACGGTGTCCGGCGCGTTCTTGTACTCCCGACGCTGGCCGATTCGGGGCTGCAGGCCGAGCCGGTCGACCGCCTCGCGGACGAAGGCGGTCTGCACGCTGATCCCGGTCAGCCCGACGTTGCCGGACGGCTGCAGCCACAGCTCCTCGAACGCGGCGCCCATGGCGTAGCCGACGGTCCCCGGCCCGAACTCCCCGAACGTCTCGGCGAACCCGATGGTGGGCTTGCCGGCGGCCCGCACCGCAAGCACCGCGTCACGCAGCTCCTGGACATGCGCCGGTCCGAGCGACGGCGCCGACCCACCGACCCGGGCGACGAGTCCGGTCAGACGGGCCTCGGTGGCGACGCGTCGGATCGCGGACACGACCTCGGCGAACACCGGGCGCCGGCGCGTCTGCACCGCGCCGAGCAGGTCGGTCGGCCGGGAGTCGACCAAAGGGCGGGTGAGGTCGAGGCGCAAGACGCGCGGAGTCGCCATCACCGGACCGTAGTCGGGGTGGCTGCCGACCCTCCGTGGGGTCGTGGGTGGCCCGACGCAGGCTCAGTCCACGGCGGTGACGTGCTCGACGTGCGGGTCGGCAGTGAAGAACGGGCCGATCACCGCACGCCAGCTCCCGAAGGTCGACCCGGCCCGGAACGCCTCGTGTTGGTCGACCGACGTCCACTCGACGAGCAGGACGTAGCGGCCTGGGGACTCGACCCCGCGGGTCATCCGGACAGTGGACGCCCCCGCGTCCAGGAGCAGGCGCCGGGCGCCGCGATACGCCTCGACGAACTGCTCGCCGCGCTCGGGGTCGATGCTGAAGTCGGCGATCTCGGTGACCATGGACCGAGCGTTCCACCGCCCCAAGCGATCGACGACACCGGTCGACGACCGCGACCGACAACACGGGACCGCGTCACCAGCCGCGGGCGCGCCATTCGGGTAGCTGCGGGCGTTCGTCGCCGAGGGTGGTCGCGGCACCGTGGCCGGGCAGCACCACCGTGTCGTCGCCTAACGCGTCGAACAGCTTGGCGGTCACGTCGTCCAGCAGCCGGGTGAAGTCGGCCGGTGACCCGGTCCGTCCGACCCCGCCGGGGAACAACGAGTCACCGGTGAACACATGGGTGCGGCCCGTCCGGTCGGTCAGCGTCAGGGCGATACCACCGGGGGTGTGCCCGGTCAGCCGCAGCACACCCATGCTCAGCTCCCCGACCCGCACCGTGTCGCCGTCGCCGAGGGACCGGTCGGTGGGCACCGGGATGGCCTCCGCGTCCGGAGCGCCGGCCAGGGTCTGGGCGCCGGTCGCCTCGACGACGGCGGCCAGCGCCGCCCAGTGGTCGCGGTGCCGGTGCGTGGTGACCACCGCGGCGAGGGGCCGGCCCGCCAGCAGCCCCAGCAGCCGGTCGGGCTCCGCGGCCGCGTCCACCAGCAGCTGCTGCCCGGTCGCGGAATCCCGCACCAGGTAGGCGATGTTGTCCATCCCGCCGACCGACACCGCGGTCACCGTCGCGACCCCGAGGTCGTCCACCCGTTCGTCCGCCACGAGCGGCAGTCTGCTCTGCGGGCACGGCCGCCCGTCCTGTCGGACCGCCCACCTAGGCTCGAACCGCATCCCAGACCCGTCCGGTCGCGACCCCAAGGAGCCCGGTGGCAGACCGTCTCGTCGTCCGCGGCGCACGCGAGCACAACCTGCGTGACGTCTCCCTCGATCTCCCGCGCGACGCGATCATCGTCTTCACCGGTCTGTCCGGGTCCGGAAAGTCCAGCCTCGCGTTCGACACGATCTTCGCCGAGGGACAGCGGCGCTATGTCGAGTCGCTCTCGGCCTACGCCCGGCAGTTCCTCGGCCAGATGGACAAGCCCGACGTCGACTTCATCGAGGGCCTGAGCCCGGCGGTGTCCATCGACCAGAAGTCGACCAGCCGCAACCCGCGGTCGACCGTCGGCACGATCACCGAGGTCTACGACTACCTGCGCCTGCTCTACGCCCGCGCCGGTACACCGCACTGCCCCGTCTGCGGCCGCGTCATCGCCCGCCAGACCCCGCAGCAGATCGTCGACCAGGTCCTGGAGATGGTCGAGGGCACTCGGTTCCAGGTGCTCGCCCCGGTGATCCGCGAACGCAAGGGGGAGTACGCGGAGCTGTTCCGCACCCTGCAGACCCAGGGCTTCAGCCGGATCCGTGTCGACGGCGTCGTGCACGCTCTCGACGACCCGCCGAAGCTGAAGAAGCAGGAGAAGCACACGGTCGAGGTGGTCGTCGACCGGCTCGTCGTCCGGCCGAACGCGAAGCGGCGGCTCACCGACTCGGTGGAGACCGCGCTGCGGCTGGCCGAGGGCGTCGTGACGCTGGAGCTGGTGGACCTGCCCGAGGACGAGCCGGACCGGATGCGCACCTACTCCGAGCACCTCGCCTGCGCCTACGACGGGCTGAGTTTCGAGGAGCTCGAGCCCCGCTCGTTCTCCTTCAACTCCCCGTTCGGCGCGTGCCCGGACTGCTCGGGCCTCGGGGTCCGGATGGAGGTCGACCCGGACCTGGTCGTCCCGGACAGCGACGCCAGCCTCGACGACGGGGCAATCGCGCCGTGGGCCTCGGCGCATGCCACCGAGTACTTCGGCCGACTGCTCACCGCGCTCGGCGAGACGCTCGGCTTCCGCACCGACACACCGTGGGCCAAGCTTCCGGCGTCGGCCCGCAAGGCCGTCCTGCGCGGCAGTCCCACCCAGGTCCACGTCCAGTACGCGAACCGGTACGGGCGCGAGCGCAGCTACTACACCGATTTCGAGGGCGTCCTGCCGTGGATCGCCCGCCGGCACGCGGAGGCGGAGTCCGACGCCGGCCGGGAGCGCTTCGAGGGCTACATGCGCGAGGTCCCCTGCCCGACCTGCCACGGGACGAGGTTGAAGCCGCTGACGCTGGCCGTCACCGTCGGCGGCCGCTCGATCGCCGACGTGGCCGCCCTGCCCGTCGGTGAGGCCGCGGAGTTCCTGCGCGACCTGCGGCTCCCCCCGCGGGAGGCCGCGATTGCCGGCCGGGTGCTCAAGGAGGTCAACGAGCGCCTGCAGTTCCTGCTCGATGTGGGCCTGCACTACCTGAGCCTGAGCCGGGCCTCGGCGACCCTCGCCGGCGGTGAGGCACAGCGCATTCGGTTGGCGACCCAGATCGGGTCCGGCCTGGTCGGGGTCCTGTACGTGCTCGACGAGCCGTCGATCGGCCTTCACCAGCGGGACAACCGCCGGCTCATCGACACCCTGCTGCGGCTCAAGGCGCTCGGCAACACCCTGATCGTCGTCGAGCACGACGAGGACACCATCGCCATCGCCGACTGGGTGGTCGACATCGGCCCGGGCGCCGGCGAACACGGCGGAAACGTCGTCGTCTCCGGGACGGTGCCGGAGCTGCTGGCCAGCGAGGAGTCCATCACCGGGGCGTACCTGTCCGGGCGGCGGTCGATCGCGGTTCCGCAGCACCGGCGGCCGCGGACCCCGGGACGGGAGCTGGTGGTGCACGACGCCGTGGAGAACAACCTGCGCGACGTGACGGTCCGGTTCCCGCTGGGGCAGTTCGTCGCGGTAACCGGGGTGTCCGGATCCGGCAAGTCCACGCTGGTCAACGACATCCTGTACCGGGCGCTGGCCAAGCAGATCTACTCCGCCCGCGCGGTTCCCGGCCGGCACAAGCGGATCACCGGGGTCGAGCACCTGGACAAGGTCGTGCACGTCGACCAGTCCGCGATCGGCCGGACCCCGCGCTCGAACCCGGCCACCTACACGGGAGTCTTCGACCACATCCGCCGGCTGTTCGCCGAGACGGAGGAGGCAAAGGTCCGCGGCTACCTGCCCGGTCGCTTCTCGTTCAACGTCAAGGGTGGCCGGTGCGAGGCGTGCTCCGGCGACGGCACCCTGAAGATCGAGATGAACTTCCTGCCCGACGTGTACGTGCCCTGCGAGGTCTGCCACGGCGCCCGGTACAACCGGGAGACCTTGGAGGTGCACTACAAGGGCAGGACCATCGCCGAGGTGCTGCAGATGCCCATCGAGGAGGCAGCGGAGTTCTTCGCCGCGATCGGTGGAATCAGCCGGCACCTGGTCACTCTCGTCGACGTCGGGCTCGGCTACGTGCGGCTGGGTCAGCCGGCGACGACGCTTTCCGGCGGTGAAGCCCAACGGGTCAAGCTCGCCACCGAGCTGCAGCGCCGGTCCACCGGTCGCACCGTCTACGTCCTCGACGAGCCGACGACCGGTCTCCACTTCGAGGACATCCGCCGCCTGCTCGGCGTCCTCGGTCGCCTGGTCGACGCGGGAAACACCGTGATCGTCATCGAGCACAACCTCGACGTGATCAAGACCGCCGACTGGGTGATCGACATGGGGCCCGAGGGCGGCGGCGGCGGGGGCGGCGTGGTGGCCGAGGGCACGCCGGAGCACGTGGCGACGGTCGAGGGCAGCCACACCGGCCGGTACCTGGGCGAGCTGCTGTCCCGGGGACGCCGGGGCCAGACGGCAGCCCGTCGGCTGGAGGTCACCGGCGACACGATCACGGTCAGCGGATCACCCGACGGGCCGGTGGTCGCGGGCTCTCGGGGCCCCCGGCAATCGGTGGCGGCGGACTCGCGCGTGGACGGGCATCTGTCCGACGAGGCGGCCGGCGCACTCGACGCCGACGGTTCGGTGATCGTCGACCAGGACGCTGCCCGTGCTGACGGGGGGCCGGGCGGCCGGCGCCGGACGTTGGCCGGCACCAGCCGCTGAGCCCGACGGTGATGCGGTTGCCAGGTCGCAGCGGCCCTGCGCGATCAGCGGGCCCGCGGCGATCAGCGCGACGGCGATCAGCACAATGGACGGATGCGCGACACCCGGACCAACAGCACGATGCCCGACTCCGCCGCCGAGCACGCCGACACCGAATGCGCTGCCTGCGCGGCCGGTGCCCGGTCGCGGCGCGATGTGCTGGCGCTGGCCGGGTCGGTCGTGGTCGGTGGTGGGCTGCTCGCCGCGTGCGGCGGTTCGAACTCGGCAGCGCCGGCACCCGGGCTGACGTCGGCCGCGGCGGCGTCGGCCGCTCCGACCTCGACTGCCCCGGTGTCGACTGCGCCGAGCACCGGGCCGACTTCCGCGGCCGCCACCTCGGCGGGGGCGACGGCCAAGGGGTTCAGCGTCCCCACGGCCGACATCCCGGTGGGCGGTGGAAAGATCTACGACGCGCAGCAGCTGGTGATCACCCAGCCCACCGCGGGCACGTTCAAGGCGTTCAGCGCGGTCTGCCCGCACCAGGGCTGCCTGGTCTCGGCGATCGAGAACGGCCAGATCCAGTGTCCGTGCCACGCCAGCCGGTTCGCGATCACCGACGGTGCGGTGCTCGGCGGTCCGGCCCCGACCGGCCTGCCCACGGAGAAGGTCACCGTCGCCGGCGCGACGGTCACCGTCCCGTCCTGACCAACGGGGAGCGGCCCGGGGCCAGGCACGCTGTCAGCGCGGCTCACTAGGCTCGGTCGGTGATGGCAGACCCGGCGAGCTACCGACCGGCGCCCGGTGCCATCCCCACCGCACCGGGTGTCTACAAGTTCCGTGACGCGCAGCGTCGCGTCGTCTACGTCGGCAAGGCGAAGAGCCTTCGCTCGCGGTTGACCAGCTACTTCCAGGACCTGGCCAACCTGCATCCACGGACCCAGACCATGGTCACCACGGCAGCGTCCGTGGAGTGGACGGTCGTCAGCACCGAGGTCGAGGCCCTGCAGCTGGAGTACGCCTGGATCAAGGAGTTCGACCCCCGGTTCAACATCAAGTACCGCGACGACAAGAGCTACCCCTACCTGGCCCTGACCATGGCCGAGGAGTACCCGCGCGCGACGGTCATGCGCGGCGCGAAGAAGAAGGGCAACCGCTACTTCGGCCCCTACGCCCACGCCTGGGCGATCCGGGAGACCCTGGACCTGCTGCTGCGGGTGTTCCCAGTTCGGACCTGCTCGTCGGGTGTGTTCAAGCGGGCCGGTCAGGTCGGCCGACCGTGCCTGCTCGGCTACATCGGGAAGTGCTCGGCCCCCTGCGTCGGCCGGGTCAGCCCGCAGGAGCATCGCGACTACGTCGACGGCCTCGCCAGTTTCCTGGCCGGCGACACCAGCCGACACCTGCGCCGCCTCGAGCGGGACATGACCGCGGCCGCGGAGCAGATGGAGTTCGAGCAGGCCGCCCGGCTGCGCGACGACGCCGGCGCACTGCGGCGCGCGATGGAGAAGACGGCGATCGTGCTGCCGGACGCGACCGACGCCGATGTGGTCGGCCTCGCGGAGGACCCGCTGGAGGTCGCCGTCCAGATCTTCCACGTCCGCGGTGGCCGTGTCCGCGGCCAGCGGGGGTGGGTCGCGGACCGGATGGTCGACGTCGACACCCCGGAGCTGGTCGAGCAGTTCCTGATCCAGCTCTACGGGGGTGAGTCCGGCGACGCGATCCCCCGGGAGATCCTCGTCCCGGCTCTGCCGGAGACGACCGACGTGCTCACCGAGCTGCTGACCGAGCAGCGCGGCGGCCGGGTCGCGCTACGGGTGCCCCAGCGCGGTGACAAGCGCTCCCTGCAGGAGACCGTCGAGCAGAACGCGGCCCAGACCCTCGCCCTGCACAAGACCAGGCGGGCCAGCGACCTCACGACGCGCAGCCGGGCCCTGGAGGAGATCCAGACCGCGCTGGACCTCGACGACGCGCCGCTGCGGATCGAGTGCATCGACGTGTCGAACCTGCAGGGCACGGAGGTGGTGGCGAGCCTGGTCGTCTTCGAGGACGGCCTGCCGCGCAAGGGGGAGTACCGCAGGTTCGTCATCCGCGGCGTCGACGGGCAGGACGACGTCGCAAGCGTGCGGGAGGTGGTGACCCGACGGTTCCGGCGGCACCTCGCCGAGCAGGCGCGCGAGCACGACGCTGCGGTCCCGTCGCCGAACCCCGAGGTCGACGAGCCGCCGGCCAGCGGCCCCACCGCGGTGGACCCACGCACCGGCGCGGTCCGCCGGTTCGGGTACGCACCCGGGCTGCTCGTCGTCGACGGCGGACCACCGCAGGTCGCGGCCGCATCGGCGGCGCTCGCCGAGCTCGGAGTGGCCGACGTGCCGGTCGTCGGGCTGGCCAAGCGACTGGAGGAGGTCTGGCTGCCGGGCCAGGACGGGCCGGTGATCCTGCCGCGGACCAGCGAGGGCCTGTACCTGCTGCAGCGGGTCCGCGACGAGGCACACCGGTTCGCGATCACCCACCACCGGCAGCGGCGGTCCCGGTCGATGGTCGACAGCCTGCTCGACGACGTCCCGGGCCTGGGCGCAACCCGTCGGAAGGCTCTGCTGGTCCGCTTCGGCTCGCTGAAGCGGCTGCGCGGAGCCGATGCCGACGAGATTGCCGAGGTCCCCGGCATCGGCCGCCGGACGGCCGACGCCGTGGTCGCCGCGCTCGCCGTCGACCGGGCCACCGACGAGGCCCGATCGGGCGTCACGGTCGACACCGCGACCGGTGAGATCCTCGACCCGTGACCGCCGCCGCCGACCCCGCGGCCCGAGGCAGGGGTGCGCCGGACGGGGTCGGCCGCCGCCCGTCGGAGCTGCTGGCGATCACCGGCATGTCCGGTGCCGGGCGCAGCACCGCCGCCGACGTCGTGGAGGACCTGGGCTGGTTCGTCGTGGACAACCTTCCCCCGGCACTGTTGGGCAACCTGCTCGACGTCGTCGACGTCGAGCACGAGGGCCAGCGACTCGCCGTCGTCGCCGACGTCAGGTCGCCGAACTTCCCGGCCAACCTCTCGGCCGCGCTCACCCGGGCCGAGGCGGCGGGCGTCCGGACCCGGCTGCTGTTCCTCGAGGCCGACGACGACGCGCTGGTCCGCCGGTTCGAAGGGGTCCGGCGCCCGCACCCGTTGCAGGGCGACGGCCGGCTCGTCGACGGCATCGACCGCGAGCGGGCACTGCTCGCCGACCTGCGTGGGGCGGCCGATGTCGTCCTCGACACCAGCCACCTGAACGTCAACCAGCTCGCGGCGACGCTGCGGCACGCGTTCGCGACGTCCGACAGCGACGTGCTGCGGGTGACCGTGGTCAGCTTCGGGTTCAAGTACGGCCTGCCCATCGATGCCGACGTGGTCACCGACGCGCGCTTCCTTCCCAACCCGCACTGGATTCCGGCGCTGCGCCCGCGGCCGGGGACCGACCCGGAGGTCGCGGCGTACGTCCTCGCGCAGGCCGGGGCCGCCGAACTGCTCGACACCGCCGAGCGGCTGGTGCGGCTGACCGCGCCGGGCTACCTGCGGGAGGGCAAGCACTACGCGACGGTGGCCGTCGGATGCACCGGTGGACGGCACCGCAGCGTCGCCCTGACCGAGCAGTTGACCCGCCGGCTGGCAGCCGCGGGCATGCGCACCCGCGTGGTGCACCGCGACCTGGGGCGCGAGTGACCCGCGGCGACCTGGGGCGCGAGTGACCCGCGGCGACCTGAGGCGCGAGTGACCCGCGGGTTGCGGGTGGTCGCGCTCGGTGGTGGACACGGTCTGGGCGCGACCCTGCGGGCGCTGCGGCGGGCATCGCCTGCCGCGGGGACGGGCGCTGGACTCGGGGCCCAGGCCGCGATGCCGGGCGGCATCGAGATCACCGCGGTCGTGACCGTCGCCGACAACGGCGGCTCGTCGGGTCGGCTACGTCGCGAGTTCGCGCTGGTCCCCCCCGGCGACCTGCGGATGGCGTTCGCCTCGTTGCTGGAGGAGGACCCCGGCGGCTGGGCCGCTCTGCTGCAGCACCGGTTCAGCTCCGCCGGGCCGCTCGACGGGCACGCCCTGGGCAACCTGCTCCTCGTCGCGGCGTGGGAGCAGACCCGGGACCCGGTTGCCGCGCTGGACCTCGTCGGCAAACTGCTCGGCGTTCCCGGCCGGGTGCTGCCCATGTGCTCGGTGCCGTTGGACATCGCCGCCGACGTGCAGCCGCGCCGGGGCCGCGTGGCGGTGACGGTCCGGGGCCAGGCGGAGGTCGCCGTGGCGCGCGGACGGATCCGCCGGGTGTGGCTGGAGCCGCCCGAGCCGCCCGCGTGCCCGGCCGCCGTCACAGCGATCGGCGAGGCCGACTGGGTCGTTCTCGGGCCCGGCTCGTGGTTCACCAGCGTGCTGCCACACCTGCTCGTCCCACAGCTGCGGGACGCCATCACCGGCGGCCCGGCACGGGTCGTGCTGGTCCTCAACCTCGATCCCGGCGCCGACGAGACCGCCGGCTACCCGGCCGCGGAGCACCTGCAGGTGCTGCGCGACCACGCGCCGGGGCTGGCGCCGGACGTGGTGCTGGCCGACCCGTCGTCGGCCGGGCCGCCGGGCAGCCCGGAACGGGCGGCTCTGGCCTCGGCCGTCGCGGCGGCGGGCGGGGACCTGGTCGTCGCCGAGCTGGCCGAGCGGGACCCGGCCACCGGGGCGCCGCTCGCTCGCCACGACAGCGTCCGGTTCGCTGCTGCGCTGACGGCGGTGTTCGGGCGCCCGGACGGAACGGCGCCCGGTACAGCGGCGCCCGCGGGCACGGATCGCCCGATGCCCCGCGTGGCAGGATCCCGATCATGTCGATGACGGCCGCGGTGAAAGCCGAACTGGCCGCGCTCCCGGTGACCCGGCCGTGCTGCCGCAAGGCGGAGACGTCCGCGGCGCTGCGTTTCGCCGGGGGCCTGCACATCGTCAACGGGCGGATCGTGGTCGAGGCAGAGCTGGACACCGGCGCAGTCGCCCGGAGGCTGCGCAAGGACCTCGCCGAGGTGTTCAACACCGCGAGCGAGGTGGCGGTGGTTTCGCCGGGAGGGCTGCGCCGGTCCAGTCACTACCTGGTCCGAGTCGCCCGCGACGGCGAGGCGCTGGCCAGGCAGACGGGCCTGCTCGACTCGCGCGGGCGCCCGGTCCGGGGCCTGCCGCCGTCGGTCGTCGGCGGGTCCGTCTGCTGCGCCGCGGCGGCCTGGCGGGGCGCCTTCCTCGCCCGCGGTTCGCTCACCGAGCCGGGCAGGTCCTCCGCCCTGGAGGTCAGCGCACCCGGTTCGGAGGCCGCGCTGGCGATGGTCGGGGCGGCCCGCCGGCTCGGCGTGACCGCGAAGTCCCGGGAGGTCCGCGGGATCGACCGGGTGGTCGTCCGGGACGGCGACGCCATCGCCGCGCTGCTGACGCGGATGGGCGCGCACGAGTCCCTGCTCGCCTGGGAGGAGCGTCGCGTCCGCCGCGAGGTCCGGGCCACCGCTAATCGGCTCGCCAACTTCGATGACGCGAACCTGCGCCGGTCCGCCCGTGCCGCGGTCGCAGCCGGTGCCCGGGTGCAGCGGGCACTGGAGCTGCTCGGCGACGCCGTTCCCGACCACCTCGGCCAAGCCGGCCGGCTCCGCCTGGAGCACCGCCAGGCCAGCCTGGAGGAGCTCGGCCAGCTGGCCGATCCGCCACTGACCAAGGACGCGGTCGCCGGGCGCATCCGGCGGCTGCTCGCCCTCGCGGACCGGCACGCAGCCGAGCTGGGGATCCCCGGCACGAACTCCGGCCTGGCAGACCTGCCCGACTACGACGAGGCCGAGGCGGTCCTCGCCCGCTGATCTGGGCCCGCTGGTCTGGCCCGCCGGGGTCGTGCGCCGGCTCGCCCGAGCGGCGCGGGCCGTCCGATGGCCAGCCGCGTCGGTGACCCGCGTCACGTCCCCTACGGTGGGAGACCCGGGCGTGTCCTCGCGCGGCCGATCGGCCCCGTCGGGAGCGCGCCCTGCATAGCCTGTTCCAGTTGCCCTGCCCAGTTCCCCCGGGAGGATCCACTCGTGACGGTCCGCGTCGGCATCAACGGCTTCGGCCGCATCGGTCGCAATGTCTTCCGCGCCATCGCCGCCGCCGGCGCCGATGTCCAGGTCGTCGGCATCAACGACCTGGCGCCGACGCCGGTGCTCGCCCATTTCCTCCAGTACGACTCGATCCTGGGCAGGTTCCCCGGCACGGTGGAGGCCACCGACGGCGCCCTGGTGGTCGACGGGCACGAGATCGCGGCCAGCGCCGAGACCGACCCGGCCGCGCTGCCCTGGGGCACGCTCGGCGCCGACGTCGTCCTGGAGTCCACCGGTCGGTTCACCAAGGGTGCCGACGCCCGCAAGCACGTCGACGCCGGAGCGAAGAAGGTCATCATCTCGGCGCCGGCCACCGACGAGGACTTCACCGTCGTCCTCGGGGTCAACGAGGGCGACTACGACCCGGCCGCGCACACCGTCATCTCCAACGCCAGCTGCACGACGAACTGCCTCGGCCCGATGGCGAAGGTCCTGCTGGAGTCCTTCGGGATCGAGAAGGGGATGATGACGACGATCCACGCGTACACGACCGAGCAGCAGCTGCTCGACCAGATCGCGCTGACCCGCAAGGGCACCATCGACCTGCGCCGGGCCCGGGCCGCCGCGCAGAACGTCATCCCGACCACGACCGGTGCCGCCCGCGCGATCTCCCTGGTCCTGCCGGAGCTGAAAGGCAAGCTCGAGGGCTACGCGCTGCGTGTCCCGGTGCCGGTCGGCTCGGTGACCGACCTGACGGTGACGCTGAGCCGGGAGACGACCAGGGACGAAGTCAACGCCGCGTTCAAGGCTGCGGCCGAGGCCGGACCGCTGAGCAGGTACCTGGAGTACACCGAGGACCCGATCGTGTCCTCCGACATCGTCACCTCGCCGGCCTCGTGCACGCTGGACTCCCAGCTCACGCTCGTGAACGGGGACCAGGCGAAGGTCGTGGGCTGGTACGACAACGAGTGGGGCTACGCGAACCGGTGCGTGGACCTGGTCGCGCTCGTCGGCGCCACCCTCTGACGGCGCGTCACCCCGTGCCCGACGCATCGCAGACCCGAGCGCTCCCCGGGATCGACGCTCTCGGCGACCTGTCCGGTCGCCGGGTGTTCGTCCGGGCCGACCTGAACGTCCCGCTGGCAAAGGTTGCCGCCGACGCCCCCGCCGGTACCCAGGGGGCGATCACCGACGACGGCCGGATCCGGGCGAGCCTGCCGACGCTGCGCCGCCTGCTCGGCGCCGGTGCGGTCGTCGTCGTCGCGTCGCACCTCGGTCGCCCCAAGGGCGCGCCGGACCGGGCATACTCCCTCGGTCCGGTCGCGGACCGGCTGCGTGAGCTGCTGGGCGTCGCGGTGACCCTGGCCGAGGACACGGCCGGTCCGGCAGCCCGCCAAACTGTGGCCCGGGCCGAGCCGGGTGAGGTCGTGATGCTGGAGAACCTCCGTTTCGAACCGGGGGAGACGGCCAAGGCCCCGGCGGACCGGGCGGAATTCGCCGACCGGCTCGCCGCACTGGCCGACGTGTACGTCGGCGACGGGTTCGGCGCGGTCCACCGGGCGCACGCCTCGGTCGTCGACGTCCCCGGCCGGCTGCCGCACGCCGCCGGTGGGCTGGTCAGCTCCGAGGTGGCGGTGCTGCAGCGGCTGACCACCGACCCGCAGCGCCCGTTCGCGGTCGTACTCGGTGGGTCCAAGGTCAGCGACAAGCTCGGGGTCATCGACCATCTGCTGACGTTGCTGCGTCCGGGCGACCACATCCTGGTCGGCGGCGGGATGGTCTTCTCGTTCCTCGCGGCCCGCGGTCTGCCGGTGGGACGCAGCCTGCTGGAGGCCGATCAGCTGGACACGGTCCGGGGTTACCTGGACCGGGCCGACGCCGGAGGCGCCGCTTTCGTCCTGCCCACCGACATCGTCGCGGCGACCGCGTTCGACGCGGACGCCGAGCACGATGTCGTGCCGGCCGACGCGATACCGGAGGACCGACTCGGGCTGGACATCGGGCCGGCGTCGGCCGAGACGTTCGGGAACGTGATCCGGGCCGCGCGCACCGTCTTCTGGAACGGCCCGATGGGCGTGTCGGAGTTCGACGCGTTCGCGGCGGGTACCCGGGCCGTGGCGCAGGCGCTGACGCAGGTCACCGCGACCGGCGCGCTGACCGTCGTCGGGGGCGGGGACTCCGCTGCAGCGGTGCGCAGGCTCGGCTTCGCCGACGACGAGTTCGGGCACATCTCGACCGGTGGCGGGGCCAGCCTGGAGTACCTGGAGGGCGCGGAGCTGCCCGGCCTGCAGGCGCTCGCCGCACCCCAGCCCGCGTCGTGAGCGCCCCGGTACCCGTCCGCACCGGACGATCCCGGTGAGCCCGGGCGCCCGGACGCCGCTGATCGCCGGGAACTGGAAGTCGAACACCACTGCGGCCGGGGCGCTGCACCTGGTCCAGAAGCTGGCGTGGACGCTGCGCGACGCCCGCTTCGACGCGTCGGCGACCGAGGTCGCCGTCCTCCCGCCGTTCCCCTGGCTGCGCTCGGTGCAGACGCTGCTCGAGCGCGACGGCGTGCCGGTTGCGCTCGGCGCCCAGGACGTCTCCGTCTACGACGGCGGCGCGCACACCGGCGAGGTCTCCGCGGCGATGCTCGCCGACGCGGGCTGCCGGTACGTGACGGTGGGGCACTCCGAGCGCCGTCGCGAGCTCGGCGAGAGCGACGACACCGTGGCGACCAAGCTCCGGCGCGCGTCGGCGGCCGGACTGACCCCGCTGCTCTGCGTGGGGGAGAACACGGCCGTCCGGGACGCCGGCGGGGCCCTGGACCACGTCACCGGCCAGGTCCGGGCGGCTTTGGGGCCTGCCGGCGGCCGGGCGGCGGTGCCGGTCGACAGGGTCGTCGTCGCGTACGAGCCGGTGTGGGCCATCGGCACCGGCGAGAGCGCTGGCGCCGACGACGCCCAGCAGGTGTGCGCCGCGATCCGCGCGACCCTGGCCGAGCTGTCCGACAGCCCGACCGCGGCCGGGGTGCGGGTGCTCTACGGCGGTTCGGTGACCTCGGCGACGATCGCCGAGCTGATGGACCGGCCCGACGTCGACGGCGCACTGGTGGGCGGTGCCAGCCTGGACGCGGTGGAGTTCGCCGGCATCTGCCGCTTCCGGGACCTGCCACGCGTCTGAGCAACCGTGTGGCTGTCCACTGTGTCGGCGGGCCGTGTCCGGGGGTGCGGCCGTGTCCGGGGGTGCGGCTGTGTCTGGGGTGCGGCTGTGTCTGAGGGCCGGGGCGCCGCTAGTGTTCCGGCGTGGTCCTCGCACTCTCGATCCTGCTGATCGCCGTCAGCTTCCTGCTCGTCCTGTTGGTGCTGCTGCACAAGGGCAAGGGCGGGGGGCTGTCGGACCTGTTCGGCGGGGGTGTGTCGACCAACCTCGGCGGGTCCTCGATCGCCGAGCGCAACCTGGACCGGATCACCATCGTCCTGGCCCTGGTCTGGTTCGCCGCGGTCATCGCGCTCGGCCTGATCGCGGTCTGATCGGCCGCCGGACTCAGCCCTGGCTGGGTCGGCCCTCGCCGGCAGCCGCCGCGTCCAGCCACCAGCGGGTCAGCCGGGTGCCGTGCACCCGGGCGGCGGGGAGCCGTCCGGGACTGGTCCGCGCCGAGTGCACCGCGTCCGCCTTCTCGCCGCCGGTCGCCAGCAGCCACACCTCGTCCGCGCTGTTGAGCACCGCGAACGTGAGGCTGGTGCGGACCGGCGGTGGCTTCGGCGAATCGGTCACCGGGATCACGACCGCGCCCGCGGCCGGGTCGCTACGGTCGGGGAACAGCGAGGCGACGTGGCCGTCCGGACCGACGCCGAGCAGGACGACGTCGAGGTGAGGGACACCGGCCAGCTCGCCGGGTGAGCCGGTCCCCGGGTCGGCGGCCGCGGCAAGCTCAGCGGCGTACGCCGCCGACGCGGGCCCCACGTCGGCTCCGGCCGGCCCGTCCGAGGCCGGCATCGGGTGCACGTTCGCCGGGTCCAGCCCAGGCAGCCGGTCCAGCAGAGCCGACCGGGCACCCGTCTCGTTCCGGTCGCCGTCGCCCGCGGGCAGGAACCGCTCGTCGCCCCACCACAGGGACACAGCTGACCAGTCGACCCGTTCCTGGTCGGGGTCGTCCGCGACGGCCGCGAGCATCGCCGTACCGACCCCCCCGCCGGTGAGGACGAGCGATGCGGTCCGACGCGACGCCTGGATCCCGATCAGGCGCAGCACCAGCTCGCCCGCCGCCGCCCGGGCGACCTCGGCGGGGTCGTCGAAGACCCGCGTCGTTGCCTCGGCGGTTCCGGTGTGCCGGTCGCTGCTCACCTGGCCTCCTTCGCGCGTGCCGCGCGGGGCTTCCGTGCGGTGACCGTCCGCTTCGCCGCGGCGTCGGCGGCCGCAGTCCCGTCGGTCGACGCTCCACCCGTCGGGTGTTCGGGGGTCCGGGTGCCGGCCGTCGGGGTGTCGGGTGTCGGGTGCGCGGGGGTGACCCCTACCCCCTCGGCGGCCCGCGCGGCAGCCGTCGCCGCTCGGGCCTTGCGGACACCGGTGTCCCGTGCGGTCGGTGCCGGTGTGGGGCTGACCGTCGTCCCCGCGGCCGAGGTCGCGGGCGCCGGGAACACGCCTGGGCCCAGCTCGTGTGCCCCACCTTCCGGGTTCGCCCCGGTCGCCGGCCTGCGGGTACGTGCCGGACTTCGCTCGCCGGTCGCCCGGACGGTGGTCCCGGGCTTGACCCGACCCATCCCTCGGATGAGGGTCTCGGCGTAGACCTCGTCGGCGTCGAGTCGCCGCAGTTCCTCGGCCAGGCACTCGGCCGCGGTCCGTCGGGGCAGTGCGATGTGCCGGTCCGGCTGACCGGGCTGCACCAGCGTCGCGATCTTCCCGTGCGGTCGGGAGATGACGATCGTCCCGGACGCGCGCTCCATCCGGACCTCGGAGACACCGGCGTCGGGTGACTTGTCCCGCCTGACCGGGCAGTCGAGCTGGTTGGCCAACCACCCGGCGAGCAGATCGCTGCTGGCCGAGGTGGGCGAACCGACGACGACCGCGCGTTGGACCCGTTCGAAGGGCGGCTGGTCCAGCGCCGCAGCCAGCAGCGCACGCCACGAGGTCAGTCGGGTCCAGGTGAAGTCGGTGTCGCCGGAGGTGTAGTCCTCGCGCCGGGCCGCCAGCGCCTGCAACGGCCGGCTACCCCGCGCGGAGTCGGTGATCCGGCGGTGCGCCAACCGCCCGACGCTGTCGGCGGCCAGGTGCGGTGGCGGCGCACCTGGCCACCACGCCACGATCGGCGCGTCCGGCAGCAGCAGCGGGACGACGACCGCCTCGCCGTGGTCGGCCAGCTGCCCGTACAGCCGCAGCACGACGACCTCGCTGGCCCCGGCGTCACCGCCGACGCGGACCTGGGCGTCCAGCCGGGACGTCGACCGGCGCGTGCCCCGGGCCAGGACGATGATCCGGCAAGGATGCTCGCGGCTGGCGTCGTTCGCAGCGCCGATGGCCTCCTCCGCCGCCGCCTCGTCGGTGACGATGACCAACGTCAGCACCCGCCCGAGGGTGACGGCCCCGCCGGCCTCACGGATGTCGACGAGTGCCGCGTTCACCGCGGACGTGTCCGTCCCGGGGAGGTCGATGATCACGGGCGCCGCCAGACCCGGCCGCTGCGCGCGAGCATCGCGTCCGCGCTGGCCGGCCCCCAGGTGCCCGCCGGATACGGCTCCGGCTGGCCGTCCTCGGCCCAGAACTGTTCCACCGGGTCCAGCACCTCCCAGCTCAGCTCGACCTCCCGGTGTCGCGGGAACAGCGGCGGCTCGCCGAGCAGGACGTCGAGCAGCAGCCGTTCGTAGGCTTCCGGGCTGGCCTCGGTGAACGCCTGGCCGTACCCGAAGTCCATCGTCACGTCCCGGACCTCCATCGCCGTGCCGGGCACCTTGGACCCGAAGCGGATCGTCACGCCCTCGTCCGGCTGGACGCGGAAGACCAGGGCGTTCTCGCCCAGCTCCTCGGTGGCGGTCGACTCGAAGGGCAGGTGCGGAGCCTTCTTGAAGACCACGGCGATCTCGGTGACCCGACGGCCGAGCCGCTTGCCGGTACGCAGGTAGAACGGCACCCCGGCCCAGCGCCGGGTGTCGATGTCCAGCTGCACGGCGGCGTAGGTCTCGGTGGTCGACTCCGGTGAGATCCCGTCCTCCTGCAGGTAGCCGCGGACCTGCCGCGCGCCCTGCCAGCCGGCGGCGTACTGGCCCCGGGCGGTCGCGGTGGCCAGGTCGGTCGGCACCCGCACGGCGGACAGGACCTTCTCCTTCTCCGCACGCAGGCTCCCCGCGTCGAAGGACACCGGTTCCTCCATCGCGATCAACGCCATCAGCTGCATCAGGTGGTTCTGGATGACGTCTCGGGCGGCGCCGATCCCGTCGTAGTAGCCGGCGCGGCCCCCGATGCCGATGTCCTCGGCCATGGTGATCTGCACATGGTCGACGTAGTTGCTGTTCCAGATCGGCTCGTAGAGCTGGTTGGCGAAACGGACCGCCAGGATGTTCTGAACGGTCTCCTTGCCCAGATAGTGGTCGATGCGGAACACGTCGTCGGCGGCGAAGACCTCCTCGACGACGGTGTTCAACTCCCGGGCGCTGGCCAGGTCCCGACCGAACGGCTTCTCGATCACCACCCGGCGCCACTGGCCGTGAGCGGAGTCGCTGAGCCCGGACCGGGCGAGCTGCTTGCACACGACCGGGAAGAACTTCGGCGGGATCGACAGGTAGAAGGCGTGGTTGCCTCCGGTGCCGCGGGTGACGTCTACCTCGGCCACCGTGTCGGCAAGCTGGTCGAAGGCGTCGTCGTCGGAGAAGTCACCGGAGACGAACCGGCAACCGTCGGCGAGCTGGGCCCAGACGTTCTCCCGGAACGGGGTCCGGCAGTGCTCGCGCACCGCCTCCTGCATGGTCGTGGTGAAGTCGGCCTCGCCACTCTCCCGGCGGGCGAACCCGACCAGGGCGAACCCCGGCGGCAGCAGACCCCGGTTCATCAGGTCATAGACGGCCGGCATGAGCTTCTTGCGCGACAGGTCGCCGGTGATGCCGAAGATGATCAGGGCGCACGGGCCGGCGATCCGCGGCAGACGGCGGTCCCGGGGGTCGCGCAGCGGGTTCTTCGGGGCTGCCAGTCGGTATCCGGGCACTCGGCGGTCGGTCTCGATGGTCATCGGCAGGTCCTCATCGCGGACTGGTCCTCGTCACGTGGTCCGGGTCGGCAGCGCAGGCGAGCTAGGGGCCCGGGAGCAGCAGCTCCCGGGCCCCGGTGCTCACCGTGCCGCCTCGACCTTGCCGTTGACGCCGGCCAGCAGGTCGTTCCAGCTCGTCTCGAACTTCTCGACGCCCTCGACCTCGAGCTGTGCTGTGACGTCCGCCAGGTCGACCCCGACCGCAGTCAGCTGCGAGAGCACGTCGTGGGCACTGTCGTAGTTGACGGTGATCGTGTCCCCGGTGATCTTCCCGTGGTCGGCAACCGCGTCCAGCGTGGGCTCCGGCATCGTGTTGACGACACCACTGGCGACGAGGTCGACGACGTACATGCTGTCCGCGTAGTCGGGGTTCTTGACCCCGGTCGATGCCCACAGCGGCCGCTGCCGGTGCGCACCGGACTCCCGGAGGGCATCCCACCGGGGACCGTCGAAGACTGCCTCGTACTTCTGGTACGCAGCGCGGGCGTTGGCCACCGCGGCCTGACCCAACAGCGCCGTCGCCTGGTCGGTGCCGATCGTCGTCAGGCGCTTGTCGACCTCGGAGTCGACACGGGAGACGAAGAACGACGCCACCGAGTTCAGTGCGTCGATCGATTCCCCGCGGCCGACCCGCTCCTCCAGCGCCGACAGGTACGCCTCCATGACCTCCTCGTACCGCTCGAGGCCGAAGATGAGGGTCACGTTGACGTTGATGCCCTCGCTGAGCACCTGGCGGATCGCCGGGACGCCCTGCGCGGTCGCCGGGATCTTGATGAACAGGTTCTGCCGGTCGACCGCCGCCCACAGCTCCCGGGCCTGGACGATCGTGGCCTCGGTGTCCCGGGCCAGCTTCGGCTCCACCTCCAGGGACACGCAGCCGTCCACGTGTCCCGACGCCTCCCACACCGGGTGGAGGACCTCACAGGCCTCCTGGACGTCGCTGGCGGTCAGGACCCGGACGACCTCCTCGGTCGACTTGCCCTCCCGGGCCAGCTTGGCGATGTCCTCGTCGTAGGCGTCGTCCTTGGCCATCGCGGCCTGGAAGATCGACGGGTTCGTGGTCACGCCGACGACGTGCTTGCCGTCGACGAGCGACTTCAGGTTGCCCGAGCGGATCCGCTGGCGGGACAGGTCGTCCAGCCAGATCGAGACACCGTTCGCAGAAAGATCGGCGAGTGGGTCGGACATTGGGTGCTCCCTACCTGGTGCGAGCTAGCTGGGCTGTGCGGTGCTGCCGTCGTCCGGCAGCGGGTGTCCGAGGACAGGTCAGCGCACGGACGCCGTCGCCTGCACGGCGTCCAGGCTTTCCTTGGCCGCGGCGACGACGTGCTCCGCGGTGAACCCGAACTTCTCGTAGAGGACGTCGGCCGGAGCCGACTCCCCGAAGTGCTCGATGGACACGTTGCGCCCCGCGTCGCCGGTGAAGCGCTGCCACCCGAACGCGGTCGCGGCCTCGACGGACACCCGGGCACGGACCGAGCCGGGCAGCACCGCCTGCTGATAGTCCTCGTTCTGCTGCTTGAACCACTCCCAGCACGGCAGGGACACCACCCGGGTGGCGATGCCCTCGGCCTGCAGGGCCTCGCGGGCGGCGACGGCGATCTGCACCTCCGAGCCGGTCCCGATCAGGATGACCTCCGGCTTCCCGCCGTCGGCCTCGGCGAGCACGTACCCGCCGCGCTGGACGTCCTCGGCGGCGCCCCAGCCCGGCTGCGAGCGATCGAACACCGGCAGGTTCTGTCGGCTCAGGATGAGCGCCGACGGGCCGCTGTCCGGCTGGTCGAGGACCGTCTTCCAGGCCTGCACGGTCTCGTTGGCGTCCGCGGGACGGACGACGTTGAGGCCCGGCAGGGCCCGCAGGGACGCCAGCTGCTCGATGGGCTGGTGGGTCGGGCCGTCGCCGCCCAGACCGATCGAGTCGTGGGTCCAGACGTAGGTGACGTTCAGGCTCATCAGCGCGGCCAGGCGGACAGCCCCGCGCATGTAGTCGCTGAACGTCAGGAAGGTGCCGCCGTAGGGACGGGTACCCCCGTGCAGGGCGATGCCGTTCAGGATCGCGCCCATCGCGTGCTCACGGATGCCGAAGTGCAGCACCCGGCCGTAGGGGCCGCCGCTGAACATCTTGGTCTGGCGGTCCGCCGGAAGGAACGACGGCTCGCCCTTCGGGGTGGTGTTGTTGGAGCTCGCCAGGTCCGCCGAGCCGCCCCACAGTTCGGGTAGGACCGGCGCGATGGCGCTGAGCACGCTGCCGGAGGCGGCTCGGGTGGCCATCCCCTTGCCGAGGTCGGGCTCGAAGGTCGGCAGTGCGTCGGTCCACCCGGCGGGCAGCTCGTGTCGGTTCATCCGGTCGAACAGCTCCGCGCGTGCGGGGTTCGACCGCTCCCATGCCGCGTACGCCTGCTCCCAGTGCCCCCGGTCCGTCGCGGACCGGCCGACCAGGCCCCGGGTGTGCTCGAGCACCTGTGGGGCGACCGCGAACGTCTTGTCCGGATCGAAGCCCAGCAGTTCCTTGGTCGCCCGGATCTCCGGCTCGCCGAGTGCGGACCCGTGCGCCTTCCCGGTGCCCTGCAGCGTGGGGGCCGGCCAGCCGATGATCGTCCGGAGCTGAATGAACGACGGCCGGTCCGTCACCCGCTCGGCGGCGTCAAGCGCGCGGGCCAGGGCGGGGACGTCCTCGGCGTACCCGCCGTCGCCCTTGATGAAGTCGACCGTCTGCACGTGCCAGCCGTAGGCCTCGTAGCGCTTGGCGACATCCTCGGTGAAGGCGATGTTGGTGTCGTCCTCGATGGAGATGTGGTTGTCGTCCCAGATCAGGGTCAGGCCGCCCAGCTGCTGGGTACCGGCGAGCGAGCTGGCTTCGGAGGAGATGCCCTCCTCCAGGTCGCCGTCGGAGGCGATGACGAACACCCGGTGATCGAACGGGCTGGTGCCCGGCGCGGCGTCGGGGTCCAGCAGGCCACGCTCGCGCCGGGCGGCCATCGCCATCCCGACGGCGATGCCCACGCCCTGACCGAGCGGTCCGGTGGTCGTCTCGACCCCGAAGGTGTGCTTGTACTCCGGGTGTCCCGGGGTCTTGGAGCCGTACTGGCGCAAGGCCTGCAGGTCGGCGATCTCCAGTCCGTAGCCGCCCAGGAACAACTGCAGGTACAGCGTCAGGCTGCTGTGCCCGGCGGACAGCACGAACCGGTCGCGGCCGGCCCAGTGTTCGTCGCTGGGATCCAACCGCATGTACCGCTGGAACAACAGGTAGGCCAGGGGCGCGAGGCTCATCGCCGTTCCCGGGTGCCCGTCGCCCGCCTTCTGCACCGCGTCCGCGGCCAGCACCCGCACCGTGTCGACGGCCCTGTCGTCCAGCTCGGACCACACCAGCGTGTCGGCGGTGACCGGGTGCTCCCGCGCGGCCGAGGACCGCGCGTCCTGTGTCGTCGTGGACGGGGTGGCTTCGCTCACGTCGGTCCGCTTCCTCTCCGGAGGGCGGGGCCGCTCGGGAAGGGGAACCGCCGGTCAACCTGGCGATGCAGGCGTTCTCGACCGCACGGCCCCACGACCTGGCGCGACCCACTCGATGTCCACACTCCACCCTATTGCCCGGCTGGCGGTCGCACAGCTCCCGACGGCGTGCTCTCCCGCCTGTGCGTTCCCGCCCGTGCTCCCTCGGCCGTCGCTCGCGACGGCGTCCGCCCCCCACCGGCGGCGTCGGAGGCGCCACCTACAGTTCTCGGTACCCGGTGCCACGTCCTCCGACGTCGGAATCCGACCGGGCGCGGTCGCCGGCCCCACGGGCTGCGCACCGGATCCAGCCGAGAAGACCCGGGGTGGGTGTGCCTGCTGCACGCGTCCAGACGCGGATTGCCGATACCGCCTCACCCGTGCCGGTCACGCCCGGAACGGACGTCGCGGCTGCGTCGCCGATTCGTCGCCGCGACATAGCCGCGGCCTACGTGGCGCTCACCAAGCCGCGCATCGTGGAGCTGTTGCTGGTGGTCACGGTGCCGGTCATGTTCCTGGCCGCGGGCGGGCTTCCACCGTGGGGAACTGTCGTGGCGACCCTGGTTGGCGGCTCACTGGCGGCCGGTAGCGCCAACGCCCTGAACTGCTATCTCGACCGCGACATCGACCGCTCGATGCGCCGGACACGGGCGCGTCCACTGCCGGCGCACACGGTGACTCCACGGCGGGCGGTGGTGTTCGGCGTCGTCCTCGGCGTCGTCGCGACCGGGTGGCTCGCGGTCACGGTCAACGTGCTGTCCGCCGGGCTCGCCCTGGTGGCGAACCTGTTCTACCTGGGCGTCTACACCGCACTGCTCAAGCGGCGTACCTGGCAGAACGTCATCTGGGGCGGCGCAGCGGGCTGCTTCCCGGCGTTGATCGGCTGGACGGCGGTGACCGGCCGGCTGGACTGGGCCCCGGTCGTGCTGTTCGCGGTGGTCTTCTGTTGGACGCCGCCGCACACCTGGGCACTCGGGATCCGGTACCGCGAGGACTACGCCGCAGCCGGGGTGCCGATGCTCCCCGTCGTCGCCGGTCCGGTAGCGGTCGCCCGGCAGGTCCTCGGGTACTCGGTCGCGACCGTGGTCGCGTCCCTGGTCCTCGTCCCGGTGGCCGGGATGACGCCGCTCTACGCGACCGCCGCGGTCGTGGCCGGCGGCTGGCTCGTCCTGGAGTCGGTCCGCCTGCTGCAGCGCGCCCATCGACTGGTCGAGGCGGACGCCGACGACGTGCTCCCACCGGCCGAGCGGGTTGTCGCGCTGGCGCCGATGCGCCTGTTCCACGTCACGAACGTCTACCTGGCCCTGGTCTTCCTGGCCGTCGCGGTCGACTCCGTCCTGCACTGACTGCCCTGCCCTGCACTGACTGGTCCGCCCCGCACTGACCCAGCTGGTCCGCCCCGCGCTGACTCAGGTGGTCTGCGCCGCTCGGGTTTCGGGTGTCAGCTGTCCGGCCGGGCGCCCACGCACGGGCGCGCGCAGGGCGGTGACCGCCCACACGGCCGTCGCCACGACACCCGCGGCCCCCACCAGGTGCAGGTCGACGAGCCCGACCGGGAGCCCGGTCGCGTACTGGACGGCACCGACGAGCGACTGGCCGGCCTCGACCCCGAGCAGCGAGCCGGCGGCGCGGGCAGCGCCCGCCGGCCGGTGCTCCGGTGGCAGCGTGCGGACCGCGACGACCAGGCCGACCGTCAAGCCCAGCAGCAGCATCACCAGGTCGGCGTGCAGCTGGCCGACGGCAGCCGGGTCCAGCCCGGTCCGCCGGGCGGCGAGGTCCCCGGCGTGCGGGCCGCTGCCGGTGACGATCGTCCCGAGGTAGACGACGCCGGCGACCACCAGGCCCACCAGCCGGGCCAGGCCGCGCAGCGGCCGCGCGACCGCCCATGCCCGGGGCCCGGGGACGGCTCGGGGGCGGGTGCGCAACACCAGCACGGTGCCCACCGCAACCAGCAGGCTGGATGCGACGAAGTGCACCATGACGACCCACGGGTTCAGCTTCGTCAGCACCGTGATGCCGCCGATGACCGCCTGCACCGGGATCCCCGCGAGCAGCAGCACAGCCGGTCCGAGGGTGCCGGGGCGGATCCGCCGCGCCGCGACGGCCGCGGCCACAGTGGCCGCGACGACCGCGACGAGCACGAAGGTGAGCAGGCGGTTGCCGAACTCGACCGCGCCGTGGATCCCGAGCTCGGAGTGCGCGACGTAGGACCCACCGCCGCACTCCGGCCAGGTCGGACAGCCCAGGCCGGACGCGGTCAGCCGAACCGCGCCGCCGGTCGCGATGATCACAATGTTCGCGACGAGGGACGCGACCGCGAGCCCGGGCAGGGCCCGGGCGGCACGCCCGCGCGGGCCGCCGGCGTGCGGCGCGTCCGGGCCTCGGCGCCGGGTCCCGGACCCGTCGGTCGCCGGCACCGCCGTGGTCAGTCCCACCGGAAGAACCTCACGCAGGCCGCTGAGGCCGCGACCGACCAGGTGACGAGCACGGCGACCGCCGCCACCGACAGCCGACCGCCGGTCAGTACCGAACGCAGGCCCTCGGCCAACGCCCCGGAGGGCAGCAGGCGGGCGACCGCGGCGACCGGGGCCGGGTAGCGGTCGGCGGGGACGAGGACGGCGGACAGCCCGAGCAGCAGCACGTACACGATGTTCGCCACCGCGAGCGTCGCCTCCGCGCGCATGGTCCCGCCGACCAGCAGGGCCACCGGCACCAATGCCGCGACAGCGAGCACCGACAGCAGCAACCCGCTCCCGACACCGGACCGCCCGGCCGTAGTTGGTCGCCACCCCAGCAGCGCACCGGCGGTGGTGAGCACCAGGACCTGGCCGAGGGCGACGACGCCCACGGAGAGCACCTTCCCGCCGAGCAGCCCGGCGCGGGTCAGCGGCGTGGCGCCGAGGCGACGCAGCACGCCGTAGCGCCGGTCGAAGCCGGTGGTGATCGCGGTGCTGGTGAATGCGGTCGACAGCAGACCGAGGGCGAGCACACCGGGCAGGGCCAGGTCGATCCGACGTTGGCCGACCACCAGCGAGCCGTCCAGCAGCGCGGTGCGGTCCAGCACGATGAGCGCCAGCAGCGGAATGACGACCGCCACGAGCAGTTGCTCGCCGTTGCGGACCAGTAACCGCGTCTCCATCCCGGCGTGGGTGGCGACGGTGCGCCAACCGGGTGCACCCCCACGGCCGGGCCGGTGGTCCAGCCGGGCTGCGCCGGAGTCCGCCCCGTCCCCGACGGGACGGACATCCGTCGGGGACGGGGCGGTAGCGCGGACGGTCACCGCACGTCGCGGCCGGTCAGGGACAGGAACACATCTTCGAGGGTGGCACGCTCCACCGACAGTCCGTCGGGCAGGACCCCGTGGGCGGCGCACCAGGCGGTGACCGTGGCCAGCGAGCCGGGCGTCACCGGACCGGAGACGACGTACCGGCCCGCGCCGGCCTCCGCCACTGCCGTGCCCTCGGGCAGCGCGTCGGCCAGCGACTGCGCCGGCAGCCCCGGCGGCCCCCCGAACCGGATGGTGTTCTCCGCGCCGAGCCGGGTCAGCGCGGCCGGGGTGTCCGCCGCCACGACCCGACCGGCGTCGACCACGGCCACGAGGTCGGCGAGTTGCTCGGCCTCGTCCATCAGGTGCGTGCACAGCACGACCGTCACCCCGGCCGACCGCAGGTCCGCCACCACCTCCCACACCGCATGCCGGGCGGCGGGGTCCAGGCCGGCGGTCGGCTCGTCGAGGAAGACGACCTCGGGGCGGCCGACCACGGCGGTCGCCAGGGACAACCGCTGCTGCTGGCCACCGGACAGTCGGCGGAACGGTGTCCGGCCGGCGGAGGAGAGGCCCAGTCGGTCGGCGAGGACGTCCACGTCGAGCGGGTCGGCGTAGAGGCGGGCCACGTACCGGAGCAGCTCCATCGCACGGACCGCGCCCCATGCTCCGCCGGACTGCAGGGTCACCCCGATCCGCGGGGCGAGCGCGCGCCGTTGCCTCGACGGGTCCAGGCCGAGTACGCGGACCCGGCCGGCATCGGGTCGACGGAAGCCTTCGCAGCACTCGATCGTCGTGGTCTTGCCGGCCCCGTTCGGCCCGAGGACGGCGGTCACCGACCCCGCCGGCACGGTCAGGTCCAGCCCGTCCACCGCTGTCCGTGCTCCGTATCGCTTGACCAGCCCGGTGATCTGGACGGCGGGGGCGCCAGCCCGGGCCGTCGCGTCGGCCCGCCCGGTCACGACCGGCGAGCCTAGGTGGGGTCGGCACCGCGCCAGCAGTCAGGCCCACCTTGCTGGCACGCGACCCCGATTTTCGTCATAGTCGAGTTGTGGAATCCAACCTGCGCTCGCGGCCGGCCCCTCCGGCCAGCTCCGCCGAGCGCGCCGGCGGGGAGACCGCGACACACCCGGACCCCCGGCGCGCCATCGCGGAGTTGGTCTCGCGGCACGGCCCGGTCACTGCCACCGTCCTCGCCGACCTGCTCGGGGTGACACCCGCAGCTGTCCGGCGGCACCTGGACTCGCTCGCGGCGGACGGTCTGGTCACCTTCCGCGAGCCCGTCGGCGTCGGGCCCCGCGGCCGGGGTCGCCCGTCGCGCGGTTTCGTGCTCACCGGCGCCGGCCAGGACCGGTTCCGCGCCGACGTGGCGTGCGACTCGCGGGACGACCTGGCCGCCGGCGCCCTGCGCTTCCTGGACCGCACCGCCGGCCGGGACGCGGTCGCCGCCTTCGCCCGGGAGCGCGCGGACGCGCTGCGGCAGCGGCTCGGTCCCGCGGTGGACGCGGCCGGGCCGGGTCTTGCGGAGCGCACCCGGGCCCTGGCCGGCGCGCTGGACGACGCGGGATACGCCGCCTCCACCCGGCCGGCGGCAACCGGAACCCAGATCTGCCAGGGTCAGTGCCCGGTACACCGCATCGCCGCGGACTTCCCCGAGCTGTGTGAGGCCGAGACGGCCGCGTTCGCCAGCGTCCTCGGCGCCCCGGTTCAGCGGTTGTCGACGCTGGCCGGCGGCGCCCACGTCTGCACCACCCACGTGAGCGGAGCGGGCGGAAACCCCGCCGGCCCCGCCCGATTCGGAAGGACGATGCGATGACCGTCGACACCACCCAGCTCGAGGGCCTGGGCAGGTACCAGTACGGCTGGGCCGACACCGACGCCGCCGGCGCGACCGCGAAGCGCGGCCTGTCCGAGGACGTCGTCCGCAACATCAGCGCGCTGAAGAACGAGCCGGACTGGATGCTGCAGGTCCGCCTGCGCGCGCTGAAGATGTTCGGCCGGAAGCCGATGCCGAACTGGGGCGCGGACCTGGGCGGAATCGACTTCGACAACATCAAGTACTTCGTCCGGTCCACGGAGAAGCAGGCGACCACCTGGGACGAGCTGCCGCCGGAGATCAAGGAGACGTACGACCGGATCGGTATCCCCGAGGCGGAGAAGCAGCGCCTGGTGTCCGGGGTCGCCGCGCAGTACGAGTCCGAGGTCGTCTACCACCAGATCCGTGGTGATCTCGAGGAGCAGGGTGTCATCTTCCTGGACACCGACACCGCGCTGCGCGAGCACGAGGACCTGTTCAAGGAGTACTTCGCCACGGTCATCCCGATCGGCGACAACAAGTTCGCCTCGCTGAACACGGCCGTCTGGTCCGGCGGCTCGTTCATCTACGTGCCGAAGGGCGTCCACGTCGACATCCCGCTGCAGGCCTACTTCCGGATCAACACCGAGAACATGGGCCAGTTCGAGCGGACGCTGATCATCGTCGACGAGGGGGCCTACGTGCACTACGTCGAGGGCTGCACCGCGCCGGTGTACTCCAGCGACTCCCTGCACAGCGCCGTCGTGGAGATCATCGTCAAGCCCGGTGGCCGCTGCCGGTACACGACCATCCAGAACTGGTCGAACAACGTCTACAACCTGGTCACCAAGCGGGCCGTCGCGCACACCGGCGCCACCATGGAATGGGTCGACGGCAACCTCGGCTCCAAGGTCACCATGAAGTACCCGGCCATCTACCTGGTCGGCGAGCACGCCAAGGGCGAGACCCTGTCCATCGCGTTCGCCGGTGAGGGCCAGCACCAGGACGCGGGCGCGAAGATGGTCCACTGCGCCCCGAACACGTCGAGTTCGATCGTCTCCAAGTCCGTCGCCCGCGGCGGTGGCCGCACGTCCTACCGCGGCCTGGTCGAGATCCAGGAGGCGGCCCACCACAGCGCCTCCACGGTTCGCTGCGATGCGCTGCTGGTGGACACGATCAGCCGCTCGGACACCTACCCGTATGTCGACGTCCGCGTCGACGACGTCGCCATGGGCCACGAGGCCACCGTGTCCAAGGTCAGTGAGGACCAGCTGTTCTACCTGATGAGCCGTGGCATGTCCGAGGAGGAGGCCATGGCGGTGATCGTGCGCGGGTTCATCGAGCCCATCGCCCGCGAGCTGCCGATGGAGTACGCCCTGGAGCTGAACCGGCTGATCGAGCTGCAGATGGAAGGGTCCGTCGGTTGAGTACGACCACCGAGTTCGACAGCACCGAACAGGCGGGGATCGCCGATCAGGGCGAGGGGACGGAGCGGCACCGGACCACCGATCAGGACCTCGCGGACGGCCAACCCACGACCGAGCAGGTCCGGCAGGACGCCCTCGCCCCCGTCGAGCTCGGTGCGCCGGCGAACGCGCTGGCCCACCCCGACGACACCGGGGTCGGCGGCAAGCCGCTGGGGCTGCGCGAGCACTCCCACGGGGGGTCGGCCCCGGCGACGAGCAAGGGTGAGCGGCCCGCGTCCTTCGAGGTCGACGACTTCGCGCGGCCGACCGGTCGCGAGGAGGAGTGGCGGTTCACTCCGCTGGACCGCCTGCAGGCGCTGTTCGCCGGCGAGCCGACACCGGCGCGCCTGGACTGGGCGAGCGAGCTGCCGGACGGTGTCACGGTCACCGACATCCCGGCGGGTGACCCGCGCCTGCGGCAGGTGCCCGCGCCGGCCGACCGGCTCGCGGCCCTGGCCCACGACCGGGCGGGCGGAGCCGTGCACGTCGACGTCGCCCGCGCGGCGGTGCTCTCGGCACCGGTCCAGCTCGTGCTGACCGGAAGGTCGGTGACCGACACCGTGTACGGCCACACCATCGTCGACCTTGGTAGCCAATCCGTCGCCACGGTCGTGCTGGACCACCGGGGCAGCGCGCAGTACGACGGCGCCGTCACGGTGCGGGTGGGCGACGCCGCGCAGGCGACCGTGGTCACCGTCCAGGACTGGGACGACGACGCCGTGCACGCCGGCCAGCACGACATCGTCGTCGGCCGGGACGCCAGCGTCCGGCACGTCGCCGTGAGTTTCGGCGGCAGCCTGGTGCGGCTGACGACGAACGTCTCCTATGCGGGGCCCGGCGGGCGGGCCGAACTGCTCGGGGTCTACTTCGCCGACGCCGGGCAGCACCTGGAGCATCGGTTGTTCGTGGACCATGCGCAGCCGCACTGCACCTCCGACGTCACCTACCGGGGCGCGCTGCAGGGCCAGGACGCGCATGCGGTGTGGGTCGGCGACGTGCTCATCCGGTCCTCCGCGGAGGGCACCAGCACCTACGAGCAGAACCGGAACCTCGTCCTGACCGAGGGAGCTCGCGTCGACTCGATCCCGAACCTGGAGATCGAGACCGGGGAGATCGAGGGCGCCGGGCACGCGAGCACCACCGGCCGGTTCGACGACGAGCAGCTGTTCTACCTGCAGGCTCGGGGGATCCCCGAGGCCGAGGCGCGCCGGCTGGTGGTGTTCGGGTTCTTCACCGAGCTCATCAACCGCATCGGTGTCGCCGGTCTGCAGGAGCGGCTCGTCGCGGCGGTCGAGCGCGAGCTGTCCGTCGCCGTTGCGGCGTGAGCTCGCCCAGCACCGGGCCGGTGCCCCCGGACCGGTCGGGCAGGCCGGGCGGGTTCGTCCGGGCGTGTGGGCTGGGTGAGCTCGGCGAGGACGGCCTGGTCCGCGCCGAGCTCCCCGCCGGCCCGGCCGTGGTCGTGGTCCGGACCCGCGGTCACGTGTACGCCCTGGCGGACCGGTGCAGTCATCAGGACTTCCGGCTGTCCGCCGGCGAGGTCTTCGACGGTGGCCTGGAGTGTGCGTTGCACGGCTCCCTGTTCGACCTTTCCACCGGGGCCCCCGACGGTCCGCCGGCCACCAGGGCGGTGCCGGTGCACGCCGTGCTGCTCGACGGCGACGAGGTCCTTGTCCAGGTCACCCCGGCGCCCGGCGCCATCGACGGTGCAGTCGTCTCCACCAGCTCCTGACCCAGACCCACGCCAGCACCAGAGAGGCAACCCGATGAGCACCCTGCAGATCCGCGACCTGCACGTCGACGTCCAGACCGAGACCGGCCCCAAGCCGATCCTGCGTGGGGTCGACCTGACGATCGACGGCGGTGAGGTGCACGCCGTCATGGGCCCGAACGGGTCCGGCAAGTCCACGCTGGCCTACGCGCTGGCCGGTCACCCGAAGTACACGGTGACGTCGGGGTCGGTCACCCTCGACGGCGAGGACGTCCTGGCGATGACCGTGGACGCCCGCGCGCGCGCCGGGCTGTTCCTGGCGATGCAGTACCCGGTCGAGGTTCCCGGTGTCTCGGTGAGCAACTTCTTGCGGACCGCCAAGACGGCGATCAGTGGCACCTCGCCCAAGTTGCGCACCTGGGTGGGTGAGGTGCGCACCGCGATGGCCGACCTGCAGATGGACCCGGCCTTCGCCGAGCGGGACCTCAACGCCGGGTTCTCCGGCGGGGAGAAGAAGCGCAACGAGATCCTGCAGCTGGAGCTGTTCGACCCGAAGTTCGCGATCCTGGACGAGACGGACTCGGGGCTGGACATCGACGCGCTGAAGATCGTGTCCGAGGGCGTCAACCGGTTCACCGGACGCGGTGACAAGGGCGTCCTGCTGGTGACGCACTACCAGCGGATCCTGCGCTACATCCGCCCCGACTTCGTGCACGTGTTCGTCGCCGGCCGGATCGTCGAGCAGGGCGGCCCGGAGCTGGCCGACCAGCTGGAGACCGAGGGGTACGAGCGGTACGTGAAGGTCGGCGCGTGACGACGACCGTCGCGGCGGGTCGCCCCGACACCGCGGGCGATGCCGTAACGACGGGGGCTGCGGGCTACGACGTGGCGGCGGTCCGCGAGCAGTTCCCGGTGCTGTCCCGCCGCTTGCCGGGGGACCGCCCGCTGGTCTACCTGGACTCCGCGGCCACCTCGCAGAAGCCGCGAGCAGTGCTCACGGCAATGCAGACCTACTACGAGCTGCACAACGCCAACGTGCACCGCGGGGTGCACACGCTCGCCGAGGAGGCCACCGCTCTCTACGAGGGCGCGCGGGTCACGGTCGCGGCCTTCGTCGGCGCGGCCGACCCGTCGGAGATCGTGTTCACCCGTAACGCAACCGAGGCACTGAACGTGGCCGCGGGGTTCGCCCGGGATGCCGGGACGCTGCGGGTCGGACCCGGCGACGAGGTCGTCGTCACGGAGATGGAGCACCACTCCAACCTCGTGCCGTGGCAGCTGCTCGCCCAGCGCACCGGCGCCCGACTGCGCTGGCTCCCGCTGACGCCGCAGGGACGTCTGGACCTCTCGCAGCTGTCCGAGATCGTCAACGAGCGCACGAAGATCGTCTCGTTGACCCACGTCTCCAACCTGCTCGGCACGATCAACCCGGTGGCGACCGTCGTCGCCCGGGCGCACGAGGTCGGTGCTCTCGCGGTGGTCGACGCCAGCCAGGCCGTGCCGCACCTGCCGTACGACGTCACCGCGACGGGTGCGGACCTGATCGCGTTCACCGGCCACAAGATGCTCGGTCCGACCGGCATCGGCGTGCTCTGGGGCCGCCGGGAGCTGATGGCGACGCTGCCGCCGGTCCTCGGCGGCGGCGAAATGGTCGACGAGGTGACCATGGCGGTGTCGACCTACGCCCCACCGCCACACCGGTTCGAGGCCGGGACGCCGCCGATCGCGGAGGCCGTCGGGCTCGGCGCCGCCGTGGACCTGCTGACCGGGCTCGGGATGGCCGCGGTCGCGGCACATGAGCGGGAGATGACCGGGCTGCTGCTGGCCGGGCTGACGGCGATGCCGGGGATCCGGGTCATCGGCCCGGACACGCTGGTCGACCGGGGCGGCGCCGTGAGCTTCGTCGTCGACGGCGTGCACCCGCACGACGTCGGCCAGGTGCTGGACTCCTGTGGGGTTGCGGTGCGGGTCGGCCACCACTGCGCGAAGCCGGCGTGCGACGCGATGGGGGTGCCGGCCACGGTGCGCGCGTCCAGCTCGGTCTACACCGACGCCGCCGACATCGAGGCGCTGCTCGCCGGCCTGCGCGACACCCAGCGGTTCTTCGGGGTCTGAGCCGGATGCGACTGGAGGGGCTCTACCAGGAGGTGATCCTGGACCACTACCGCAACCCGCGCAGCCGCGGACTGCGCGAGCCGTTCGACGCGGAGGTCCGGCACCGGAACCCGGTCTGCGGCGACGAGGTGACCCTGCGCGTGCGGGTGACCGGCGGCGGGCCCGGAGCGGTGCTCACCGACGTCTCCTACGCCGGGCAGGGCTGCTCCATCAGCCAGGCGTCGGCGTCGGTGCTCACCGAGCTGGTGACCGGTGCGCCGCTCGCCCGGGTGGGGGTCACCTGCGCCGGGTTCCTCGACCTGCTGCACGGGCAGGCCCCGGACTCCGCGACAGCGGACGCGCTCGACGACGCGATGGCCTTCGCCGGCGTCGCGCAGTACCCGGCCCGGGTCAAGTGCGCCCTGCTGCCGTGGATGGCCCTGCGCGACGCCCTCCTGCGCGCCGGCGTCGACCCGACGGCAGCGGCGGCACAATCGAGTCAGCCCACGAACGGAGAGGTCCCGCGATGAGCACTCCAGTGAACGCCGCCGATGTCGAGGAGGCGATGCTCGACGTCGTCGACCCCGAGCTCGGCATCAACGTCGTCGACCTCGGCCTGGTCTACGGAGTCGCCCTCGAACGGCACGGCGAGGACGGCACCCAGGCAGTCCTGGACATGACGCTGACCTCGGCGGCGTGCCCGCTGACCGACGTCATCGAGGACCAGACCCGCCAGGCGCTGGACGGTGTCGTCGACGACGTCCGGATCAACTGGGTGTGGATGCCGCCGTGGGGGCCGGAGAAGATCACCCCGTCCGGGCAGGAGCAGCTGCGCGCGATCGGCTTCAACATCTGAGTGCTCGCCCGCGGCCGAGTGCGGTCGACACCGGGAGCCGGCCCGCTCGCGCACCTAGGATCGAACCCGACGGGGCAGCACTGCCCCGACGACCGGGAGAAGACTGATGATCACGGCCTCGCGTCTCGAGGTGCGTGTCGGGCCCCGGGTTCTCGTCGAGGGCGCCGAGTTCCGCATCGGGTCCGGCGACCGCATCGGCCTCGTCGGGCGCAACGGCGCCGGCAAGACCACGCTGACGAAGATCCTCGCCGGGGAGGGCCTGCCCAGTGGCGGACAGGTGACCGGTGGCGGGTCCGTGGGCTACCTGCCGCAGGACCCGCGCACCGGTGACCTGGACGTCCTGGCCCGGGACCGGGTGCTGGCCGCGCGCGGTCTGGACACCATCACCGCCAGGCTGCGCTCGGCGACCGAGCTGATGGCCGAGGTGAGCGAGGCCGACGAGCTCGAACGGGCGATGAACCGCTACTCCCGGGCCGAGGCGGAGTTCACCGCGGCCGGCGGGTATGCCGCGGAGTCCGAGGCCGACGCGATCGCCAGCAGTCTGAACCTGCCCGAGCGGGTGATGGGCCAGCCCCTGCGGACACTGTCCGGGGGCCAGCGCCGGCGCATCGAGCTCGCCCGAATCCTGTTCTCCGGCGCGGAGACGCTCCTACTCGACGAACCGACCAACCACCTCGACGCGGACTCGATCAGCTGGCTGCGCGACCACCTGCGCGGCTACGCCGGCGGGCTGGTGGTCATCAGCCACGACGTCGGCCTGCTGGAGGCGGTCGTCAACCGGGTCTTCCACCTCGACGCCACCCGCTCGGTGCTCGACGTCTACAACCTGGGCTGGAAGGCCTACCAGCAGCAGCGGGCCACCGATGAGAAGCGTCGCACCCGCGAGCGCGCCGGCGCCGAGAAGAAGGCGGCGCTGCTCACCGCCCAGGCCGACCGGATGCGCGCCAAGGCCACGAAGGCCGGCGCGGCGCACAGCATGGACAAGCGGGCGGCGCGCCTGCTCAACGGGCTGGAGCAGACCCGGCAGGCGGACCGCGTCGCCAGGCTGCGCTTCCCGGACCCCGCCGCCTGCGGCCGGACCCCGCTGACCGCGAGCAACCTGTCGAAGTCCTACGGGTCGCTGGAGATCTTCGCCGGTGTCGACCTGGCGATCGACCGGGGCAGCCGGGTCGTCGTCCTCGGCCTCAACGGTGCCGGCAAGACGACGCTGTTGCGCATCCTCGGCGGGATCGACTCCTCCGACACCGGCCAGGTGGAGCCGGGACACGGCCTGCGGCTGGGCTACTACGCCCAGGAGCACGAGACGCTGGATCCGGACCGCACGGTGCTGGCGAACATGCGCTCGGCGTCACCTGACCTGGACGACACCGGGGTCCGCAGCGTCCTCGGATCGTTCCTGTTCAGCGGCGACGACGTGGACAAGCCGGTACGGGTGCTCTCCGGCGGGGAGAAGACGCGCCTGGCGCTGGCAACCCTGGTGGTCAGCCGGGCCAACGTGTTGCTGCTGGACGAGCCGACGAACAACCTGGACCCGGCCAGTCGGGCCGAGGTGCTCTCCGCGCTGCAGAACTTCGCCGGGTCCATCGTGCTGGTCACCCACGACGAGGGCGCCGTACACGCGTTGAAGCCGGAGCGGGTGCTGGTGTTGCCCGACGGCATGGAGGACCTCTGGAACGCCTCCTACGCCGAACTGGTTTCGCTGGCCTGACCGGTCCCGCCGGTCACGGCAGGGCCGAACCAGCCCCGCGGTCGCGCATTTCGATTACCGTCCGTGTCCACAGGCCGCCGTGGCCCCAGCCCGCCGGACAGCCGTTCCGCGAAAGATCGAGGCCGCGGCGGGACCGCGACAGCCGACATAGGTCGCGGGACCGCGACAGCCGACATAGGTCGCGGGACCGCGACAGGCCGACACAGGTCGCGGGACCGCGACAGGCCGACACAGGTCGCGCGACCGCGACAGGTCGCGCGACCGCGACAGGCCGACACAGGTCGCGGGACCGCAACAGCCGACACAGGTGGAAGAGGGCGCAGGGTGATGGTCAAGCAGACCGGACGGGTGATGGGCGACGAGCGGAGCTCGCTGACGAGCCGGCTGCGCACCGAGTACGAGGCCGGCGCGAGCATCCGCGAGCTGGCCGAGTCGACCGGTCGCAGTTACGGCTTCGTGCACCGCATCCTCAGCGAGTCCGGGGTCACCCTGCGTGGCCGCGGCGGTCCGAAGCGGGCCACCGCGGCCTGACGCCCTACAGCGCCCGCGTTGCACCCCCGTCGACCGACAGCAGCACGCCGGACAGGTAGGACGCGGCGGGGGAGAGCAGGAACGTCGCCACCCGACCGAACTCCTCGGGCCGCCCCATCCGGCCGAGGGGGATGGTCGCCGTGGACCGCCGCACGGCGGCGGAGTCGTCGCCGGCGGCGTCGAGCTGACGGACCCGGTCGGTGTCGATCCGGCCCGGGAGCAGGGCGTTCACCCGCAGTCCCCGGGGGCCGAACTCCACCGACATCTCCTTGGCGACCATCGCCAGCCCGGGCCTGAGCCCGTTGGACAACCCGAGTCCGGGGATGGGCACCTTTACCGCCGTGGACAGCACGAACGCGATCGACCCGTCGCCGGCTACCGCGGACGCGACGGCCCGGGCCAGGCGGACGGTGCCCAGGAAGACGGTCTCGAAGGCGTCGCGCCACTGATCGTCCTCGAGCTGCGACGACGCGCCGGCCTCGGGCCCACCGACGCTGAGCAGGGCGCCGTCGATACGGCCGAACTTGGCGACGGCGGTGGCGATCAGCTGCTCCGGCCCGCGCCGGTCGCCGTTGTCCATCGGCAACCCGATCGCCCGGTCGGTGCCGAGCGCCTCGGTGGTCGTCCTGATCGTGGCCGGGTCCCGGCCGGACAGCACCACGCGTGCGCCCTCGGCGACCAGGACCTCCGCGGTGGCCCGGCCCAGTCCGCGGCTGCCGCCGGTGACGAGGAAGACCCGTCCGCTCAGGCCGAGATCCACTCCGCCGCCTCCGTGTCGAATGTGTTCGTCCTCGGCCGTTCGGACGACTCAACGTAACGGGTCGATCGTCGTCCGCAGTCAGCGGGCGGACGCACCTCAGCGGGCGGACGCACCTCAGCGGGCGGACGCACCTCAGCGGGTCGGGGGGTCGTCCTCGTCGGGGTCATCGAAGAAGTCGGCCGGCAGCGCGGCGTCCCTGGTGGGCCCGGCGAGCACCGCGACCCGTCGCGGGCCCGCGGCCGGGCGTGGATCGGGTGGGGGCCGCGGCGCGGACCCGGCTCCGGCGAGGGTCGCCGGGGAGGTCGCCGAGGAGGTCTGCTCGGGGGTGGCCCCGCCGGCACCCCGCGCCGGTGCGGGCTGGGGGGCGGTAGCCCGCAGCCGGGTGCGCAGCCGTCCACCCCGGATCTCGTCGACGGCCAGGAACAGCAGGCCGCCGACCGCGATCACCGCGAAGATCACCCACTGCACCGAGTACGACAGGTATGGCCCTGGGTCGTCCGACGGGGGAGGCAGCAGGACGAAGTCGGCGGAGTCGGCCGGGTCCGACACCGCCACCTGCAGGTACCCGTCGACAACCGGATAGGGCAGCGTCGGGGCGATCGAGGCGACGTCGATGGCCCGGACGACCCCCGCGACGGGGACGAGCCCCGACGCGCGGACGGTGCCGCCGGTCTCGGGGCTGCGCAGGTAGCCGGTGATGGTGACCGTGCCCGGTGGTGGCGCCGGCAGCAGGGACTGCCGGGCGGCCGCGTCCGGGCGGGCGAGCAGGCCCCGGTCGACGAGAATCACCGTGCCGTCCGCGGCCCGCAGCGGCGTCAGCACCTCGAAGCCTGACTGGTCACCGATGCTCCGGAGCCGGACGACGAGCTGGTGGGCCGGGTCGTAGGTCCCGGTCACCCGGACCGAACGCCAGCGCCTCTGCTCGTCGACGGTCTGAGTGCCTCGCACTACGTCGGTCAGCGGTGCCACACCGCCGCCCCGGTTCGCCTGCACCCGGGAGATCTGTTCGTCGCGGACCAGGTGCTTGGACCATTGCCACTGCGAGAGCCGGATCATCGCGACCGCGAGCAGCGCGACCAGGACCGTGGCGACAACCCACCGCACCACGATCAGCGTGCGGTCGCGCGACATGGCTCAGTTCCGCCGCGTGGTCGTGAGCTGGACTGGCCCGTCCGCGCCGGGCGCGGCCGGGGGCATGTCGGACTGTCCGGTGGTGCCCTCGTCGGCCGGTACCCCGACCGTCGGCCGGGCCGCACCGACGACGGTGACCGGCGCCGGCCGCTGACCTACCGCGTCCGCCGTCAGCGCCCGTTGTCCGGGGCGTCCGACCCCGGCCGGTGCCGGACCGCCCGCTGTCCGTCCCGCGTTGGCGAAGACGACGGCGAACCACGGCAGGCCCACGGCCAGCGCAATGCCCACCCACCGTGCCCAGCCGTGCAGCAGGGCGACGGCAGCGACGAACGACACCGTCCGGACTCCCATCGACCACAGGTAGCGACGCTGTCGCGTCCGCATGTCGTCGGTCAGGCTCTCTCGCGCGCCAGTGATCGCGACGACCGCTGGCTGCCTGGTGCCGGGCAGCTTGACACCGGGCATCTTCGTTTCGGGCATCTTCGTCTCGGGCATCTTCCTCTTGGGCATCGACCCTCCCCCGTGGTTCACGGTAGGCGCCGGCCGATGGCCGTTCGACGCCGCGGTGACCGTTACGGTCAACGCCGTGACCAGCCCGAGCACTCCCGCCCGGGCCGAGACAACCGTCGACTCGGTCACATCCCGCTCGATCCTGGTGACCGGTGGCAACCGGGGAATCGGGCTGGCCGTGGTCGAGGCGTTCACCGCCTCCGGGGACACCGTGACCGCCACCCACCGGCCCGGCGCCGTGCTGCCGGAGGTCCGGGGGCCTGGGACGGTGCAGTGGGTCCCGGCCGACGTGACCGACACCGCCGCGGTCGATGCAGCCTTCGCCGCCGCCGAGGGTGCGGCAGGACCGGTCGAGGTCGCCGTCGCCAACGCGGGCATGACCCGCGACACCCTGACCTTGCGGATGTCCGACGAGGACTGGGCCACCGTGCTGGACACCAACCTGACCGGCGCGTTCCGGGTGGCCCGCCGGGCGACACGGTCGATGATCCGCGCCCGGCGTGGGCGCATCGTGCTGATCTCCTCGGTCGTCGGGCTGCTGGGGTCCGCCGGTCAGGTGAACTACGGCGCGAGCAAGGCGGGCATGGTCGGGCTGGCCCGGTCCCTGGCCCGGGAGATCGGCCCGCGTGGGGTCACCGTCAACGTGGTCGCGCCGGGTTTCGTCCGGACCGCGATGACCGACGAGCTCGGCGAGGACCGGCGACGGCAGATCCTCGGCGCGGTGCCGCTGGGCCGGCTGGCCGAGCCGGGCGAGGTCGCCGGCGTCGTGCACTGGCTGGCCGGTCCCGCCGGCGGATACGTCACCGGGGCGCTCGTGCCGGTCGACGGCGGTCTCGGCATGGGCCACTGAGCGCAGCGGCGCAGCCGAACGCCGCACCCGGGCGGCGCGCTGCCGGGCCAGGACGCGAGCGCAACGACGGCGAGAGGACGGGACATCGATGGGCATCCTGGACGGCAAGCGCATCCTGATCACGGGGGTGCTCACCGACGCCTCGATCGCGTTCACCGCTGCCCGGCTGGCGCAGGAGCAGGGCGCGACCGTGGTGCTCACCGGCTACGGGCGGATGTCGCTGGTCCAGCGGATCGCCCGCCGGCTGCCGACTACCCCGCCGATACTCGAGCTCGACGTCACCGACGCCGACCAGCTGGCCTCCCTCGCCGACCGGGTGCGCCAGCACGTCGACGGCCTCGACGGGGTCGTCCACTCGATCGGCTACGCACCGAAGAGCGCGATCGGCGGCGGGTTCCTGCACACACCGTGGGAGGACGTCGCGATGGCGTTGCACACCTCGACGTTCTCGCTGAAGTCGCTGACGATGGCGTGCCGGCCGATGTTCGCCCCGGCCGGTGCGTCCGTCGTCGGGCTGGACTTCGACGCGGCGGTCGCCTGGCCCTCCTACGACTGGATGGGCGTGGCCAAGGCGGGGTTGGAGGCCACCGCGCGATACCTGGCGCGCGACCTCGGGCCGGAGAAGGTCCGGGTGAACCTGGTTTCGGCCGGCCCGCTCGGCACGATCGCCGCGCGCTCGATCCCCGGCTTCGAGCTGTGGGAGAAGGTCTGGGGCGAGCGGGCGCCGCTGGGCTGGGACGTCGCCGACCCCGAGCCCGCGGCACGTGCGGTGACGGCTCTGCTGTCGGACTGGTTCCCCGCGACCACCGGGGAGATCCTGCACGTCGACGGGGGGGTGCACGCGGTCGGCGCCTGAGGCGTCAGGGCTGCGGGACCTTCTAGGGGTGCGGCACCTTCAGGGCTGCGGGACCTTCAGGGCTGCCGGTCGATCCGGTCGACCTCGTCGATCTCCTCCCGGGTGATGCCGAGCAGGTAGAGCACGGCGTCCAGGTGCGGCACCGAGACGCTTGCGTCGGCGGCCGCGCGGACGACCGGCTTGGCGTTGAACGCGACGCCGAGCCCGGCCGCGGCGAGCATGTCCAGGTCGTTGGCCCCGTCGCCGACGGCGACGGTCTGACTCATCGGCACACCCGCGTCGGCGGCGAACTCGCGCAGCGCGGCCGCCTTGCCCTGCCGGTCGACGATCGGCCCGACCAGCCGCCCGGTCAGCCGGCGGTCGGCGACCTCGAGGGTGTTGGCCCGCGCGTAGTCCAGGCCGAGCTCGGCGGCCAGCACGTCGGTGATCTGGCTGAAGCCGCCGCTGACGATGCCGCAGCGGTAGTCCAGCCGCTTGAGCGTGGCGATCAGGGTCCGGGCTCCCGGGGTCAGGTGCAGGGACCGGCGCACGTCGTCCAGAGCGTCGGTCCCCAGCCCGGCCAGCAGCGCGACCCGTTCGCGCAGGGACGCGGCGAAGTCCAGCTCGCCACGCATCGCCGCCGCCGTCACCGCCGCGACCCGCTCCCCGCAGCCGGCGCGCCGGGCGAGCAGCTCGACGACCTCCTCGGTGACCAGCGTCGAGTCGACGTCCATGATGACCAGCCGCTTGCCCCGCCGATACAGGCCGGCCGGCTGGACGGCGACATCGATGCCGAGCTCGCCGGCAGCCGCGGACAGGTCCCGGCGGAGCGCGTCACGGTCCGGACCAGATACCTCCAGCTCCACCGCGGTGACCGGGTGACTTGCCACGCGGACGATCCGATCGATGTTGGCGCCGTGGTCAGCGATGCGGCCGGCGACGGCGGCCATGGCGGCCGGGCGCAGTGGGCTCGCCAGGACGGTGACGTGGCTGCGGGCGTCCGGGTCCGCCGCCCGGCAGCTGCCGCCCGGCTCCGGGACGCTCACCGTCAGGCCGAGCGGGACACAGACCGCGCCGACCGCGGCCAGGATCGTGCTCTGGTCGACCGCAGCCGGGTGGGCGATGTCCACGGCGATCATCACGTGACCGCGCACACAGCTCTGTCCGACGTCCAGCACGGTGACGCCGGAATCGGGGAGCGCGGCGAACAACGAGGCGGTCAGACCCGGACGGTCACGACCGGTGACGACCAGCGACAGCTCGGCGGGCACAGCGCCACCCTGCCGCACCCGCCCGCAGGGTCGGTCAGGTGGCCGGGTCGGTCAGATCGCCGGATCGGTCCGGCGGGCGTCGGTCAGGTCGCCGTCGGTCAGGCGGGGGCAGCGTCGGGGGCGCAGGCGGCGACAACCGCCCGCCGGACGGCGCGCTCCAGCGGTTCGAGCAGCTCGCGGCGCCGGCGGGACTCCGCGAGCGTCCGTGCGCCGCCGTCCTCGGCCAGCGCCAGTGACAACGCCAGGCGCAACCGGGTCGCCCGGGCGATCAGCCCGGTCCGTCGTACGCCCAGCGTCGAGGGCAGCTCGGCGGCCCGCCGGCCCGGGTCGGCATCGGCCAGCAGCCCGGGCAGGCCGGGATTCCACCGGGCGACGTCGAGCGCCGCGAGCTCGCGGGCCGCCGCGAGCAGCTCCTCCGACATCGCGCGTTCCGCCTCGGCGGGGGAGGCGACAGCGGTCGGTGGGGAGGCCGGGACCGCCGTCCACTGGACGCCACGGCCGACGACCTCGGGGACCAGGGCGATTCCGGCGCCGCCGACGACCGCGGCCTGCCCGGCGTCGACGACGAGTGCGGTGGTGGACGGCGGGCCGGCGATCCCGAGCGGATCGCCGGCCACCGGGAGGGCCAGGTGCAGACCGGTCGCGCCCCGACGGCGGAGCTCACCCATGGCCAGCGGGATCGGCAAGGCCTCGGCCACCGCGGCCCGCGGCTGGCGCCCGGCGCGGCCGTCGGTGTCAGCGTCGGACAGGTCCGGCCAGCCGCCGGGGCGGTGCAGCATCGAACCGGTTCCGGACGCGCCGGCCCCGGACGAGCCCGTTGCGGGCGGGCTCTGCGGAAGGGTGTCCGGAAAGGCGAACGTGTGGGCGACGTCGTCGCCCCGGACCCCGTCGACCAGGTCGTCCAGTGCGACATGCCCGGTCAGCCACGCGTTGGTCCAGGTCACCAGCCGGATGGCGGTCGTCGGGCTCACTCGGCGAGACTACGGCCGCAGACGTCCCACCGAGGGCCTCCGGGCACAGCCCGGGGACGGCAAGGGGACGGTGCCGGGCACCGCATCGGGGACGCCCGTTGCCCTAGGTTGACGCTGTGCCAGGGCCCGGGTCGGTCGTCGAGTTCGCCGGCGTCGGGGTGCGACGGGGGCGCGCGGACCTGCTGACCGACGTCGACTGGACGGTCCGCGAGGGGGAGCGGTGGGTCGTACTGGGCCCCAACGGCGCGGGCAAGACGACCCTGCTCTCGGTCGCGGCGACGCTGCTGCACCCCAGCTCCGGCGTCGCGGCCGTGCTCGGTGAAGTGCTGGGCGCGACCGACGTGTTCGAACTCCGGCCGCGGATCGGCCTGGCCAGTGCCGCCCTCGCCGACCGCATCCCCGGGGGGGAGACCGTCGGCGACGTGGTCGTCACCGCCGCGCGCGCGTTGTACGGGCGATCCCGGGAAGGGTATGACGCGACCGACGCCATCCAGGCGATGCGGGTGCTGGACCGGGTGGGGGCCGGCCGCCTCGTCCGGCGCACCTACGGGACGCTCAGCGAGGGTGAGCGCAAACGCGTCCAGATCGCGCGCGCGCTGATGACCGACCCGGAGCTGCTGCTGCTCGACGAGCCGGCGGCCGGGCTGGACCTCGGGGCCCGGGAGGGCCTGGTGCAGATCCTGGCCGAGCTCGCCGCCGACCCGGCGGCGCCGACGCTGGTCCTGGTCACCCACCACCTGGAGGAGGTGCCACCGGGGGTCACCCACGCGATGGCGTTACGTGGGGGTCGGGTGACGGCGGCCGGCCCGATCGCGGAGGTGCTCACCGGCGACGTGCTCGGCGCGACCTTCGGGCTACCGCTGCGGGTCGCCGCCGCGGCCGGACGCTGGTCGGCCCGAGCCGCCTGAACCCCATCGCAGGCTGGGCCGATCCGGTGCCCGCCGCGGCCGGCGCCGAGGCTGGCAAGTGGACCGCCGGTCTAGGTTTGCCGACCATGGGGTGGCTGTCCGACAAGGCCTGGGTGGCGTGGTTGGTGGCCGCCGCCGCCCTGGCCGGGATGGAGCTGCTCAGCCTGGACCTGGTGCTGCTGATGCTCGCCGCCGGCGCGCTCGGCGGGGCCGCCGCCGCCGCCCTCGGGCTCCCACTGCTGGCGTCCGCGGGGATCGCGGTCGCGATCGCGCTGGTCGGACTGGTAGCGGTCCGGCCGGTCGCCGTGCGGCACCTGACGCTGGGACCGGCGCACGCGACCGGGACCGCGGCACTCGTCGGGCGGGAGGCCGTCGTCGTGCAGGCCGTCGCCCCGACCGGCGGGGGCCGGGTGAAACTGGCCGGCGAGATCTGGTCGGCCCGCAACTACGAGCCCGACGTCACGATCGCCGCCGGCGCGACCGTCGACGTCGTGTCCATCGACGGCGCCACCGCCGTCGTCCTGTCCCGAGAGGTCGGCTGATGCCCGAACTGATCGTCGTGCTCATCGTCGTCGCCGTGGTGCTGATCGTCCTGGCGCGCTCCGTACGGATCATCCCGCAGGCCCGGGCGGCGGTGGTCGAGCGACTCGGGCGGTTCCAGCGGACGCTGAACCCCGGTCTGGCCCTCGTCGTCCCCTTCGTGGACAAGGTCCGGCCGATGATCGACCTTCGCGAGCAGGTCGTCTCGTTCCCGCCGCAGCCGGTGATCACCGCGGACAACCTGATGGTGTCGATCGACACCGTCCTGTACTTCCAGGTGACCGACCCGAAGTCCGCGACGTATGAGATCGCCAGCTACATCCAGGGCGTCGAGCAGCTGACGGTGACCACCCTGCGCGACGTCGTCGGCCGGATGGACCTGGAGCAGACCCTCACCAGCCGGGAGGAGATCAACAACGCGCTGCGCGGGACCCTGGACGAGGCGACCGGACGCTGGGGCATCCGCGTCAACCGCGTCGAGCTGAAGGCGATCGAGCCGCCCGCGTCCATCCAGGACTCGATGGAGAAGCAGATGCGGGCGGACCGGGACAAGCGCGCCGCGATCCTGACCGCCGAGGGGCAGCGGCAGTCGCAGATCCTGTCGGCCGAGGGCAGCAAGCAGAGCTCGGTGCTGCGGGCCGAAGGCGAGCGGCAGGCGTTGATCCTGACCGCGGAGGCCGATCGGCAGGCGCGAATCCTGCGGGCCCAGGGCGAGGCCGAGGCGATCGGCACGGTGTTCAAGGCGATCCACGACGGCCGGCCCGACCAGGCGCTGCTGAGCTACCAGTACCTGCAGACGCTGCCGCAGATCGCGCGGGGGGAGTCCAACAAGCTGTGGATCATCCCGAGCGAACTGACCTCGGCACTGCAGGGGCTGGGCGGACTGGCGAGCAACCTGACCGGCGGGTCAACCGACGGCTCGCTCGGCAACGGGTCCGCCACGCCCGGCCCAACGAGCGCCGGTCCACACGCTGCTGCTGCGTCCGGCCCCGGGATCCCGGCCGGTGCACAGACGCCGTCGGTCAGCGCCGTCGAGCAGGCGCGGGAACTGGCGGCCCCGCAGACGCCGCCGATCGCCTCGGACGACTCGGTCGAGTACACCACCGACCCGACGGGCGCGACGACTCCCGGGGTCTGAGCCGGACCGCCCGCGGCGGGTGCTCAGCGCTTGGTCGGGCTACTGACCGGCGCAGGCCCTTGCGGTGGTGCGGGCTTCGGCGTGGACGACGGCTTCGGCCGCAAACCCCTCTCCTCGACCGGCTCCGCAGAGGCGTGCGATTGCCCGCTGTAGCCGACTCGCCGGGGCGCCAACCAGGGGCCGACGTCACGCGGGGTCGACGCCATTGGCGACTCCTGTCTTTTCATTCGTCTGGCCGGCGTTGGAGGGTTCCGCACCGGCCCGGGGTCCCAGTGTGGCCGACTCGGTCGGCTCGGGACGAGGATCTGCGCCGCGGACGAAGTCGACCACGGTCGCGTCGTCACAACGGATAAAGATGCCGACCCGGTCATCGGCTGCCACTCGTCGAAGAGTGACCTTCTGAACTTCACCCGCGGAAGCCGCGGCAATCGGTTTTGGACGACCTTCCGTAAGCCATAGGCCAACGAGGTCCGCGGCGGCCAGGCCGACCGGAACGACGACCAACAGCACCAATCCGGTCACCCCGACGGCGCGAACGTGACGCGACAGTTCGACGGCGATGTACGTGCCCGTCGGGCTGTCCTCCGCAGCGAGGCTCAGTGCATACGGCCCGAGTACGACCGCGTGAACCCCGTCGAGGACCGCACTGACGGTCAGCGCGCGGATGAGCCGGGGGCTGACGCCGACATCAGTCGGGGTTCGGACCCCGCAACCGAGTCCGCGCCGCCTGGTAGACGAAACCGGGCAGCGCGAAGACCAGGACAACGGCCAGTCCACCGGCGGTCGACGGAATCTCCAAGACGGCTGCTCCCTCCCGTCGATGTGTACGGGAGGCGAACCCCGTCAGGCCGCGGACGCCGGCTGGTCCGGTAAGCGGATGTCGGCGGCCACGAGAACGGCCCATCCGCAGTACACGCAGGCAAATTCGTCGGCGCTCGCGTCGAGCAGGCCGACTGGAATGACGAACTCGGTGTGCTCCCGGCACGCGGCGCACCAGGCGGTCGCCGTCACGGGTACGTATGCCGCCGTGGCCCTGTCCCCCGCCGGTTCCCGACTGCTGACTGGGGCCGGACTGCCGGCTGGGGCCGGACTGCTGGCGCGCGCCTGACTGACTGTGCTGTTCTCCACGAGAACTCCTCTCCGATGTCCCCACCTTGGCGCCGGGGTCCGACAGGACGTGCCCGGCACGCCGCCGTCGCGCTGTACGTCGGCGTCGTTCCTGGTCAGAATGGGTGCGCGGCTGCCCGGACCGGGTGTGCCGGCTGGTCAGAACGGGTTGGCGGGCCGACCGGTCCGTCGTCGGGGACCCGGTCGCTGCAACCGGGGACCAGGTCGGGACAGGGGAGCTGGGCATGCAGACCGTCTGGAAGGGTTCGGTCAGCTTCGGGCTGGTGTCCATCCCGGTGCGCCTGGTGTCCGCGACCGAGGAGCGCGACCTCACCTTCCACCAGGTCCGTGCGGCCGACGGCAGCCGGGTCCGCTACAAGCGGGTCGCCGAGGCCGACGGGGAGGAGGTCTCCTACGCGGCGATCGCCAAGAGCTACACCACCCCGGACGGCCGCGAGGTCGTGCTCACCGACGAGGACCTCGCGGCGGTCAAGACCCCGTCCAGCCGGACCGTCGAGCTGATCGGGTTCGTCGCCGCTGCGGACATCGACCCGTTGACGCTGACCAAGAGCTACTTCGCCGAGCCCGCCGCCGACGACCGCAAGCCCTACGCACTGCTGCGGGACGCCCTCGTCGCCAGCGAGCGAGTCGCCGTCGTGAAGATCACCCTCCGCAATCGCGAGCGCCTCGGCGTGCTCCGCCCGCGCGCCGACGTCCTCGTCCTGCAGACGATGCTCTGGCCCGACGAGGTGCGGACACCGGACTTCGCCACCGACGCGAACAGCCCGGTCCGTCCGCAGGAGCTGACGATGGCCGAGTCCTACATCGACGCGCTGTCCGGCGACCTGGACCTCACCGAGCAGACCGACCAGTACCGCCAGGCCCTGCTGGAACTGGTCAACGCCAAGGCACAGGGAATCGAACCGGCGCCGGAGGACGACGACGATGCCGACCGCCCAGGGGCGCAGGTCGTCGACCTCGTCGAGGCACTGCGCAGATCGGTGGAGGCAGCAGGCGGGCGCCGGCACGACGCGGCGCCACCCGCCGAGGGGCCGCCGAAGGCGGAACCTGTCGCGGAGCGCCGACCTGTCCGCAAGCGTTCACCGGCGAAGAAGACCGCGACAGCGGCCCCGGCCACGACCACGGCGCCCGTGAGGGTTGCGGCCGACGCCGAGGAGCCGGCGAAGGCGGTGCCGCGGCGACGCGTCAGGAAGTCCGCCTGAGCGGTCGCCGCAGCTCCCAGAGCGCGATCGACGCGGCGATCGCCAGGTTGAACGAGTCGACGTCCGGCCCTTGGGGGATCGTCACGGCGGCCCGAGTGCCGAGCCGGCCGCATCGAGCCCAGCACCACCACGACCGGCAAGGCGAAGGGCGCGAAGGGCGCGGGGCGGGTGGTCGCGCGGCGGGGGAGGTCACCGGAGCAGCGGGCCGCGTGGTTGGCCGAGGTCCACGAGAAGCTGGCTGAGGCGCGCCGGCGGGTCCGCCGGGGGGAGTGTGGGTTGACGATCCTCGCCCGGTCCGGCGCCGCACCACTACCGGCGCCAACGGGGTTGGCGGCGGTGAGAGCACCGATCCGGTCGAGGCTGCGGCCGCGGGGGAGAGCGGTGATCCGGGCAGCGCGGCGGGTGGTGGCCCGGTGGGGCGGGTGCTGGTGGGGTTCGCGGCGGTGACGGTGTTCGACGTCGCGCAGACCGACGGGGACCCGCTGCCGGAGCTGCCGGTGATGCGGCGGCGGAGGGAGGCGCCGGCCGGGCTGTGGGACGGCCTGGTCGAGCAGGTCCAGGCCCGGGGCTTCGCCGTGGGTGGGGAGGACCCGTCGCCGGCGCTCGGGGTCACCCGGTATGCCTCCCGCACCGTTGACATCACCCGGACCTGAGCCCGGCGATGGCGTGTCACGTCCTGGCGCACGAGCTGGGGCACATCGCCGCCGACCACGAGACCCGCCGCGACGATGCCCGGGGGTGCGGGAGGCCGAGGCCGACGAGATCGCGTACCTGGTCACCACCACCGCCGGGCTGGGCGGTCACGCGACCGTGGACTACGTCACCGGCTGGACCAACGGGGACCCCACCGTCGTCCGCGGGACCGCGGCCCGGGTCGTGACCGCCGCCGCCCAGATCATCGACGCGCTCCACCTCGACGACACACCCGCCACCGACAGCCAGGCGACTGGCGAGTTCGAGGAGGTCGGCGCGTGACGCCGGGCCGGCGCGGGCCGACCATGAGGCGCATGACCGACCCGGCCGCGCCGAACCTCGCGCCCCCGGACCTCGGCCGGCGCACCCGGTGAGCAGGCGGGCGATCGCGGCCCGCTCGGGGGCGGTGGCCCAGAGCCGGTACTTGGTTTCCACGGCGATCTAGCGGGCGACCTAGTCGCAGCGGGCGCTGGTGGCCGGGGGCAGCCAGGTCGCCGCGTCCCCGTCGCTCTCCTGGTTGTTGAGCCGGCCTTGGACGGCGAGGAGGTTCAGCGGGTCGTTGGCGAACTGCTCCCGGGTGGTCGCGGGCCACGCGAAGGCGCCGGTCTGCCAGGCGTTGGACAGGGCGACCACGTGGTCGATCTGCACGCCGCTGCTCGCGCTCGCCCCATCGGTGAACCCGATGGTGGCGCCGCTGTAGGGGTCGATGAGGGTGCCGGCGGCGACCCGGCAGCCTCCGGTCCCGGCGGCGACGCGGGTCGCGGTGAGGTCCCGGCGCGGGACGCCGTCGCGGGTGTCGCAGCCGTTGCCGTCCACGTCGGCCCACGCCTGCCCGAACTGGTCCCTGCTGTACCCGGTCGCCGGGGCCGGCCCCTTAACCGGCAGCGTGAGCAGCGCGGCCGCGGCCGGCCCGGACTCCGCGGCCAGCTCCACCAGGTCCCGCGCCGGAGCAGCCGGCGTCGTCGGGACTACCGGCGGCGGGGGCGTCGGTGCGGTCACCGCTGGGGACCTCGTGGTTGGCGCGGTCCCCCCCGGCGCCGGGGGTGAGGTGGTGACCGCAGCGGGTGCGGAGGAGGGCGGCCCCGACGCCGAGACAGTCGCCGCCGCGGTGGCGGCCGCTTGGGTCGGTGGGTCCGCAGTGGTAGTCGCCGCCGGGGTGGCAGAGACCGCGGCGCCGATCATCGACAGGGCCAGCCCGCCTGCGGTGAGCCCACCAGCGGCCCGTGCTGTCCGCTTCGCCGGCCGGTGCATCATCCGGCGGGTCAGCGCGACGATCCCGACCGGGACGGCTGCCACCAGCGCCAGCACGCCGATCACCACCAACGCGACGCCCATGTCGCCCCCACTCGCAGACGCAGTCCGGCTACGAACGGCGACCGATCTGGCGCAGAGCGTACGACTGCGACGTGACGTGTCGGTGACCGTGTCCACACCCGAGCGCCCACCCACGAACCGGCTCACCACGCAGCGGGCAACCTCGGCACAGCGGGCGGGTGCCGCGTCCTTAGGCTAGGGGCGGTCCGCTCTAGATCCACTGGCCGGCCGGGTGGCCTATCTTGCCCGGGCAAGCACCGGTCCCACACCGGCTGGACTCGCCGCTCGGCGGGTTGGGCCTTGACATTGCAGCAGGTCGCCGATGAGACTCAACGTCTCACGCACCCAAGTCTTCGCCCTGGTCCAGAACCAGGCCCTGATCGCGGTCAACATCGGTGGCAGTGGTCAGTGGCGGGTCCGAATGGGACCGGCGGGAGGCGCCCGTCGCCCGGCTTTACCGGGGCGCCGAGCACGACACCGCAGCCATCGTCTTCGGCGGGAGCGACGTTCAGTCGGAGGCGTAGACCGCGGGTCGACTACGCGACCGGGAAGAGTTGACCGGTCGCGAGCCGACGTCAACGATCGCCAGTGTGGTTCCATCTCGCTCGACGGCGCGCTGCCCGCCTGCAAACTGGTGCGCTCCGAGCCTCGGGGTGGAACCTTCCTGGCCGTGCCGGACATAAACAGGTATGACCGGAACAGCGGCGCGCTCGGGTAGTGACCGTCACTTGCTCGGGCGCGTTGACTCGGGTGATCAGGCCGCCTTCGCGAGCCTGTTCGATGAATACGTCGACTCGGTTTACCGATTTGCTGCTCGACGGCTGGGGTCCCCCGCGGACGCCGAGGACCTGACGTCCATCGTATTTATGACCGCTTGGCGACGACGAGAGGACTTGCGAACCTTTAAGGGTTCGCCTATCGCGTGGCTTCTGGTGACGGCAGACCGGTCAGCGAACAATCTTGTCCGAGCTCGACGGCGCGAGGCAGCGCTCGTCGACCGTCTTGCGCGCACCCGCGATGTCGCCGCTGTGTTCGACGCAGCGCCCCAATTCCCGGATGTGTTACCGGATGGTCTGAGGAATTCTCTCGACAAGCTCGGACGGGCTGGTCGTGAGGTTCTCAATCTTGCGATCGTTGCCGAACTCTCTTACGAGGAAATAGCGAACGCGTTGGGCGTGCCCGTAGGGACCGTTAGATCGCGACTGTCACGGGCGAAGGCCAGGCTGCGTTCGGTCATGAGTCGATCGACGGGGAACCCGTCTACCGCGGAAGGAGTCCAATGACGATGCTGGAACCTGGCGTCCGGGCCAAAATGCGTGCGGCTGTACTAGCGGAAGCAGCAAGCGCTGCCGAGGAACGGAGCCGAGTCAAACATCGCCTGCGTCACCCCGGTGTCATTGCCGCTGTGTCGGCTCTCCTTGTCGGGGTCGGCGCGACCTCGGCTACTGCTGTCGTCCTGCACCAACGTACGGTCGCTGCTGCGCCGGCGGCGTCGGCACGCTGTTATAGTGAGGTGTCCCGCGATCGCGGCGACGGGTTTCCGGGTTCCACCGTTGTGATCGGATACCCGGGTATAAATTCACTGTCCCACCAAGCTAGGATCGTCGATCCGGTACCGCTCTGTTCTAGTCTCTGGCAGGTCGGCGCGTTGCCGCGCACAAACAGCCCGATCATCGATCAGACAGCACGCGCTCGTATTCCGAACCTAACGGCGTGCGTCGACACGGACGGTGTGGTTTCCGTCTTCCCAGCAGGCTCGAACGTTTGCGTGTCGCTGGGTCTGTCAATCGACACCAACAGTCGTCCGCACGTCGCTAACTGATCTAGTGTCGCGTGTGGGTAGTTGTTTTCGGGTGGGGCAGTGTTGAGTGGGCGATGATGTGGTCGGCGCTCTTCGTCCAGGTGAAGGGGTGGGCGCGGTCGTTCCAGCCGTCGATGTATTCTCCGATTGCTTCTTCGAGATCTTTGAGGCCGTGGAAGGTGCCGCGGCGGATGGCCTGGCGGGTGATGATCCCGAAGAAGATCTCGACCATGTTCAACCAGGACCCGCTGGTCGGGGTGAAGTGCAGGACGATCCGGGGATTCTTCGCGAGCCAAGCCTGGACCTTGGGGTGCTTGTGGGTGGCGTAGTTGTCGCAGACCACGTGCAACGGGACCTGCGGGTAGGCTCGGGCGACGGTCTTGAGGAAGTCCAGGAACTCGGTATTGGTGTGCCGGGCGTAGCAGCGGTCTATCACCTTCCCGGTCGCGATCTCCAACGCCGCGAAAAGGCTCGTAATGCCGTGCCGGCGGTAGTCATGGGTCTGCTTCTCCGGGATCCCAGGCCGAAGGGGGAGGATCGGCGCGGTCCGGTCCAACGCCTGGATCTGGGTCTTCTCATCCACACACACCACCACCGCTCGCTCCGGGGGGTCCAGGTACAGACCGACCACGTCGCGGATCTTCGCTTCCAGCTCCGGGTCGGTGGAGAACTTGAACGTCTCCGCCTTCCACGGCCGTAGGTCCCACCGCCGCCAGATGCGGGCGACCGTCGCGAAACTGACCCCCAGGTGGTCGGCGAGTAGCCGCGCCGACCAGTGCGTCACCCCCAAACGCGGCGGCGGCGGGTCCAGCGTCGCCGCTACCACTGACGTCTCATCGACCGAAGGTGGGCGACCGACCGCGGCAGGTCACCAAGATTCCCCAGACCACCCGCCCGGTAGCGCTCACGCCAGGACCGGACTGTCGGATCGCTGACTCCCACCCGCCGGCCTATCTCGGCGTTACTCGCACCGTCCGCGGCCAACAACAGAATCCGGGCCCGCTGCGCGGAACCCGCCGAGATCGTCGACGACCGAGACCACCCCGACAACCGTCCACGATCCCCAGCCCTCAAGACCAACGGCTCAACTCGCGACATACCTGATCATCGCAAACCCCGACCCCAAAGTCATTTCCAACACGCGACACTAGTCGGCGCACGCTGGATGGCGTCCCAGCGCGGGAACCGCTGCCGGCGCACTCGCCGGTCGCCGTCGCTCGGGACGTTCGCCCTGGTCGTGGGGTCCCACCAGACCAGCCCGCGCGTCTATCCCGGCGAGGGTGTCTTAACTGAGACAGACGCGCGGGCGAGCGAGGTCTTGGTCGGGTACGCCCGCTGTTCCACCGACGAGCAGAACTTGACCGCCCAGGCAGTGCGCTTGCGCGGCTCGGGATCCTTCCCGATCGGAGTACGTCGACCACGGCCGGGTCCGGGACGAACCGGACCGGCCTGGGCTGCGCCAGGCGCTGGCGGCGGTGCCGGCGGGGGACACCTGGTCGTGACGGAGCTGGACCGACTGTCCGACCGCCGGACGGTCACCGCACGGGCTCACTTCCAGTCGGTGGACTGGGGACTGGCCTATCCCGCTTGGTGATCGACCGGTGCGGTACGTCGGGTCGCGTCATCGCCCCCTAGGGCACCCGACGGGCCAGCCGCGGTCATTTCTCATCGACCTGAGGGTCATCGCCGTCGGGATAGCCCATCTCCGCTACGTACTCGGCGAAGGCATCGTCGTCCCAGTCCACGTCGACCAGCTCGGGGGCGGGGCCGGCTGTGGCGCTGTCAAACGGTTGGCTGAACCTGAGGACATCGAGCAGGAACGTCTGGTTTGCCGCCAGGAGGTCGGGGTCGTCACTCCACAGGCCGAACTCGAGGTGCATTTTCGCGGCCGCCGTCCAGTTCGCGGAGCCGAGCCATGTGCGTAGCGCGGTGAAGTGGGACTGCTCGCGCCCCCAGTCGTCCTCCCAGACCCAGGCGCGGCCAGCGAGCAGCATCTTCACGTGAACGAGCGGCGGAGACGACCGGGAAGGGGACCAGCCGGCCGCACGGACCGGTCCAAGCTCTGTAATTCCGGGGATCGGGCTGCCCGGACCGATAAGCGGTGCACCGCCGTCCAGGCCCGGCAGGCCGAGCTCCTCAAAGCCCGGCAAGCCGAGTGCCGAAAGCGGTTGGCCGTACCGGTTCAGTCGTTCCAGCGGTTCACGCTGCTTCTGCTGGCGGTCCACCACAATGCAGCAGTCCAGTGCGAGGAGGGCGTCCACCACCTCGGAAGACGTCAGTCGGAACACGCACCCGATGACGGTCGGCCGCGCCGCAGCCTTCAGCGGCATCCCCTCCGCCGCCAGGGCCGGAAGCTCCTGCAGTCCTCGGACGAGATCGGGCAGCACGCCCTCGCCGAAGCAAACCTGGGAGCGGCCGCCGGCGCCCCACGGGACGGGCCCACTTTTGGACCGGTCGAACTGCGGATAGCCGCCGAGCGGCGCGTAGTAGCTCACGCTGTCAGCGTCCCCTGAACTCTTGAGTTCGCCCGACGAGGCACCCGACTGGCTGCATTGAACCGGACCAGTAGGTCGCCGAGAACCGGAGGACCGGGGTCGCGGACCGGCTTACGGGTGACGCGGCCGACCAGGTGTGACCTTCAGCGGCCACTGGCGGGATTCTTGCAGCGCTACCTGGCGGCCGATCGGCACTGGACCAGGGGCCGTGGATCAGGTCCGCTATCGGTCGGCTGGATGCGGGTGACAGTGCCCGGCGCAGCCCAGCCAGCGTTGCGCCTGGCTCCAACCGGAGTCGGTGATGTGGATCTGGCGGTCGCGGCGCCGGTCCAGCCACTTCCGGGTCGTGAAGGCGTCCAGGACTGCGGCGGGCAGCGCGCCGGCCAGGTGCGGGGTGCGTTCGGTCCAGTCCAGGCAGTCCCGGACCAGGGCGCGGCGTCGGGACAGCTCGGTGAGGTGCACGTCGAGCTCGAGCAGGCGGCGCGCGCCGTGTTCGGTCACCGAGTGCGTGGCAGCGCCGGAAGCGGCTGCAGCGGCTGCAGCGGCTGCGGTGCCGGTGTGCAGCACGCCGTGGTCGATCAGCGCCGCCCGCAGGGTGACTCCGGCCCGGCCCGCGAGGTGGTCGTAGCAGGTCCGGGCCAATGCCAGGTGCCGCGCGCTGTTGCTCTGGGCCAGGCTGCGGACGGGCACGGGCGGCGCGATCGCGGCTAGTGCCTCCAGCGCCGCGGCGACGTCAGGCCCAGCGAGCTCGTGGTAGCGGTGCCGGCCCGCAGGTCGGACGTGGATCAGTCCGGCCGCGACCAGCTGCTGCAGGTGCGGGCTGGCCGCGGGCCGGCCGATCCCAGCCGCGTGCGCCAGGTCCCCGGCGGGATGCGCACGCCCGTCCAACAGCACGGTGAGCATGGCCGCGCGCGCCGGCTCGGCCAGCAGGCGAGCGACCGCGGCGACGTCGACGTCCGCAACCTGCACAGCTACATCCTGCGGCACCGACCGTTCGGGCGAGCCCGAATGGTGCCGGCTCTAGCGTCGTCGGTTAGGTGCCGACCACGGCGAGCAGGAGGACAGATGACAGACGAGGTCCCCATGACGGACGACCGGCCCCCGGCGCAGGTCGTCGAGGACGCGGTCGGGCGTGCCCTCCGCCTGGCGGCCACCTGGCCGTCGTGGGACGGGCAGCCCCTGGTTGTCGGCGATCGGGTGTACACCCCGCATAAGGCGGTCCGCCGGCTGAGCGACCACCTCGTGGACCATCTCGCTGAGCTCGAGGCCCGCCTGGCCGGGCAGCCTTCGTTGCCCGACCACTGGCACGCCTCGGCAGTCACCACCTCCACCGACCTGGCCCCGTTCACCTTCGTCGATCTGGACGAGGCCCGCAGTCGCCTGACCCGGCTGGCGCAGGTCTGGTCGCTGCGCCTTCACGCTCTGACCGAGGAACGACTCGACCGGGACGACGGCCAAGGCTGGACCTTGCGTCAAGTCGCCTTCCACCTCGGCGACACCTTCTACGCCGACTCCGTCGGCCATCTGCCCCCGACGCAGCCGCCACCTTCGACAGTGGCAGCACCAGCCACGGCCACCGCGGCGGACGCCCGGTTCGTCCACGAGCAGTGGCACCAGCGGGCCCGAGCCCGCGACGTCGCCGGCTTGGCCGAGCTCTACACCCCGGACGCGGTACTGGAGAGCCCCCTGGTGCCGCGGATCCTGCCCACCAGCGACGGGCGCCTGGTCGGGCGAGCCGCCATCGAGCGCTTCCTGACCGAAGGAACCCGCTGCCGCCCCGACCCGCTGGTGCGCTGGCAGCGCAGTGACCAGTACCTGTTCGACGGTCGCACCCTGGTCTGGGAGTACCCCCGCGCCGCTCCCGACGGGGACCAGGTCGACATCATCGAAGTCTGCGACCTCACCGGCCCGCTGATCAGCCGACACCGCATCTACTGGGGGTGGTACGGCACCGAGATCGTCACCGCCAACAGCCAGGGCACCAAGCCCTCCACGCGCCCGTAGAGGCCAGGGCCAGGAGCTCCAAATGTCTGTCGAACGTGTCCGGACGGTGTCGGCCGGCCCCGCCGACTACGTCTGGTCGGGGCCGGTCCGCGCCGGGCTCGCCGGGCTGGCGGCGGCCGGGTGGCTGCCTCGGAACCGCGAACCCACCGACGCGCCGATCACCCGGGGATCCCAGCTGTCGACCGCGGCGGGACGACGGCGAGATCGTGCACGTCGGGGCCGGCCATCGTCCGCAGGATCGCGCCTAGGTTGCCCGGGTCCGACGGCGCCACCAGCAGGACGTGATCAGTGCTCACGCTCAGGGTGTCCGTCCACGGTCCGAACGCGGCCAGCACCCAGGTGTTGCCCTTGCGGGACAGCGATTCCACGGTGCGGGCGTCGGTGACCACCTCGATGCCGGACCGCGGCTGGTGTCGCGGATGCGGGCGGCGGGCAAGCAAGTGGAGCACGCAGAACGCGCCGAAGGCGTAGGACACCGGGTCGCCGGACCGCCAGCGCTTGAGGTCCCGGGCTCGCACCGGCCTTCTCTACCCCACCCGGCTCGCCGTTCCGCGCCCGCTCGACCTGGCCGTTCCGCGCCCGCTCGACCCGGCCGTTCCGCAGCGGCGCTGCGACTCGGGGAACAGATCGGTGCCCCCCGCGTTAGTCTGAGTGCGCGGCCAGCTGGCCGCCTCTCTCCATGGGCGAGTCGCCCGTGCGGTCCGATCCAGCGGTCGACCTCCCCGTCGCGAAGCAGCGGCGGTCGTCTCCGCCCGGCGACGACCGGGTGTCGATGACGGAGTTTCCGCATGCCCCAGCCCGACCAGGGCCGTTCCCGCACGTCCCGACCTGCCCGCGCCGCGGGTGGTCGGTCCTTCGATTCGAGGTCGACCGGTGGCCGGCCGGCCGGTCCCCGTCCCGGACCCGCACGCCATTCCGCCGGTTCTCCCGGGGGCGCGGCACGCCGCCCGCGCGGCTCGTCGGCGCCGTCGCGGCCCGCTGAACCCAAGCTGTCCGTGCTCGAGACAGGCCTCGCCGAGGCGCAAGCCCAGCCGGCGCCGCCGCAGCGCAGTTTCGCCGAGCTCGGCGTGCCCGCGCGCCTGGTGACGGCGCTGGAGCGCCACGGGATCAGTGAGCCGTTCGCGATCCAGACCCGCGCGCTGCCGGACGCCATGGCCGGCCGGGACGTTCTCGGGCGCGCCCAGACCGGGTCCGGCAAGACCCTCGCCTTTGGTATTCCGCTGCTCACCCGGCTCGTCGAGGGCGACACCGCGCAGGCCCGCCCGGGTGCGGCACGCGGATTGGTTCTCGTGCCGACCCGCGAGCTGGCGCTGCAGGTGAACGAGGTACTCGAGCCGCTGGCCCGGGCCGTCGGCCTGCGGACGATCACCGTCTTCGGCGGCGCTCCCTACGGCCGGCAGATCGATGCGTTCCGCCGAGGCGTGGACATCGTGGTGGCCACACCGGGTCGGCTCATCGACCTGCTCGACCGGCAGGTCGCCGACCTGTCCGCGGTCCGCGTCGCGGTCCTGGACGAGGCCGACTTCATGGCGGACCTGGGGTTCCTGCCCGCGGTCCGCCGGATCCTCGGGGAGACCCCGGACCGCGGCCAGCGGTTGCTGTTCTCGGCGACGCTGGACCGCGGCGTGGAGAAGCTGGTGACCGAGTACCTGTCGGACCCGGCGCTGCACGCGGTGACCCCGGCCACCTCGCCGGTCGAGGCGATGGACCACAAGGTGTTCACCGTCGCCCGCGACGACAAGATCGACGTCGCCGGGCAGATCGCGACCCGGCCCGGCCGGACGATGCTGTTCGTGCGGACCAAGCACGGCGCGGACCGCCTGGCCAAGCAGCTGAACCAGCGCGGGGCCGACGCGACTGCGATCCACGGCAACCTCAACCAGAACCAGCGCCAGCGCGCGCTGGCCGGGTTCCAGGCCGGCAGCCCCCGGGTGCTGGTCGCCACCGACGTCGCCGCCCGCGGCATCCACGTGGACGACGTCGACCTGGTCGTGCACTTCGACCTGCCGGCCGACTCCAAGGACTACCTGCACCGCTCCGGGCGCACCGCGCGCGCCGGCGCCACCGGGACGGTCATCGCCTTCGCCAGCCCCGACGAGATGAACACGGTCCGCGACCTGCACCGCCAGGCGTCCGTCAGCGCGACGACCACGGCCGTCCAGCCGGGTCACCCGGCGGTCGCCGAGGTCGGTGCCAGCGGTACAGCACCGGTTCCGTCGGCAGTGCCGGTCCGTCCGGCGGCAGGGCCGGCGCGGCCGGAGGGCTCGCCGCGGCACCGCGGTGCCAACGGGGTGCGGACGCACTCCGCCGGGGATGCTGGCGCTGCCCGCTCCGGTGGATCCCGCTCGGGTGGTTCCCGCAGCGGCGGGTCGCGCGGCCGCACCGGTGCCGCGTCCAGCCACGGGCAGGACGGCGGACGTCGTCCCGCCGCGGCGCCCCGCACGTACAGCACGTCCTCGGCGCCTCAGCACTGAGGCACCAGCACAGAGGCACCAGCACAGAGCACTGATTCGGAGCGGGTATGGACCGGCTGCAGCTGGTCCATACCCGCTCCCTGCGTTGAACCGGGCCGACCCGTGGCGGGAGGGCGGGTCAGCGAGCCGACGGGCTACCGGACGCCAACGGCCGCGGCCCCCGCCGTCTGCTGGCTCGGGGTCGACAGCGCCACCGTGGCACCAGGCGGTTCCGCGGTCTGCAGGGTCGTGAGGCGAGCAGCGTCGGGTCGTCCGAGAGCAGCCGGGCCACACTGGCCAGCGAACGAAGAGCAGTGCTCTCGCATCTCGCCCGTTCCGGAATCGTCGGCCTGTTTCGACTACCGGTCGGCGGCCCCGGCCAGGTGGCTCGGGCCGGCCGAGCCGGCGGGGTACTCCAGCAGCGGCGCCGCGCCGTTGGCCCAGGCGTCCAGCACCGGTTCGACGATCCGCCAGGCCTGCTCGGACTCCTGCCCACTCACCGACAGGGAGCTGCCCCCGGTCAGGACGTCGGTCAGGACCCGGGTGTACGCGGCCAGCTCGCCGTCCTCGGGTGGGGTGACGAGCGTCGGCGACTGCGGGTCGGGGTCCGGCGGCCCGTCGAGCCCGATCCACGCCCGGGTGGCGCATACCCGACCGGTTCCATCGGCGTCCGGCAGGTCGACGGCTTCGCCGAAGTGGAGCAGCACCCCCTTGCGGGGCACGGTAAGCGCCTTCCCGGCACGCAGCACGAACCTGGTCCCCGCCCACCGTGGACGGTCGGACTCGAACACCAGCTCGGCGTACGTCTCCGTGCCCCGGGCCGGGTCGACGCCGTCCTCGTCGACGTAGTCCGGCACCGTGCTGCCGCTCGTGCCGCCGGGCCCGACCAGTTGCCCGGCGGTGTACCGGGCGCGGCGGGTCCGGGTTGCGACGTCGGCGGGGGACAGCGGACGCGCCGACCGAAACACGTCGAGCTTGGCGTCGTGCAGCTCCCGCGCGGTCGGGTCCGCGGGCAGCTCGGCCGCGACCATCGCGAACACCTGCAGCAGGTGGTTCTGTAGCACGTCCCTGACCACGCCGGCGCGGTCGTAGAAGTCCGCCCGGCCCTCCAGGCCCAGGGTCTCCTCCCAGAGGATGTCCACTTGCTCGATGTGCTCGCTGTCCCACACCGCGGCCAGCACCCCGCTGGGCGCGCGCAGCGCGAGCAGGTCCGCCACGGTCGGCATCGCGAGCGCGTGGTCGACCCGGAAGACCGCATGGTCGTCGACGCCGTCGCTCGTCCGGACCAGTTGCGCGAGCTGGCTGTTGAGGGCAACTGCGCCGGCCAGGTCCGCACCGAACGGCTTCTCCACCGCGATGCGGCTGCCGGAGGGCAGGCCAACCGCGCCGAGAGCACCGACCGCCGCCGGGAACTGGGACGGGGGCAACGCGAGGTAGACGGCGACCGGGGAGCTGGTGACGAGGGAGTCGGCGTCGCCGCTGCCCGGGTCGAAGGCCCACACCGCCTCGGCGACACTGACCGGGTCGCTGAGGTCGACGGCGCGGTAGCGCAGGCGATCCAGCAGTGCCCGGCGCACCGCGGCCGGCACGTCCGCGGCGTGCTCTGCCAACCGGGCCGCGACGTGATCCCGGAACGTCTCGTCGGCCCAGTGCTGTGGAGCGGCCCCGAAGACGTGCAGGTCGTCCGGCAGCTGTCCGGTGGCGCGCAGCCGGGCCAGTGCCGGGAACAGGAATCGCCCGGCCAGGTCACCGGTCGCGCCGAGCACGAGCAGACGGGTGATCACATCGGCTCCTCGGGCGTCCATTGCTCCCCGGCCGGCTCGCGGAGGGTGGAGTGACCCGAACTCGGCCGCGCTGCGAATGAGTGTCCGAGGGGGGACTTGAACCCCCACCCCCATTACTGGGGACTAGCACCTCAAGCTAGCGCGTCTGCCATTCCGCCACCCGGACCGGTGCCGTGCAGCCGCCGACTCTAACAGCCGGTGCCGGCTCGACCCCCGTCGGCCGACGACCACCCGGAGCCGGCGCTGGGCGCCCACGGCGCCGGCGCGGTGGGTCACGATGGGCGGATGGCCAACCCCGCCCCGGACGCACCGGTACCCGACGTGCGGGAGGAGGTCGTCACCATCTGCCGCGACCTGATCCGCATCCCGAGCGTCAACCGCGGTGACGGGTCGGGACCGGGGGAGCGGGCGGCCGCCGAGTACGTGGCCGGCCTGCTCGCCGAGGTGGGGCTGGAGCCGGAGGTCTTCGAGGCCGCGCCTGGCCGCGCGAGCGTGGTGGCCCGGGTGCCGGGCGCGGACATGGGCCGGGACCCGCTGCTCGTGCACGGACACCTCGATGTCGTGCCCGCCAACTCCGCGGACTGGAAGGTCGACCCGTTCTCCGGCGAGATCGCCGACGGCTGCGTCTGGGGGCGCGGGGCGGTGGACATGAAGGACATGGACGCGATGACGCTGGCCGTCGTCCGCGACCGGATGCGCACCGGGCGGCTGCCGGCCCGGCCGCTGGTGCTGGCGTTCTTCGCCGACGAGGAGGCCGGCAGCACCTACGGCGCCCGCTGGGCGGTCGACCACCGGCGCGAGCTGCTCGAGGGGGTCCGCGAGGCGATCAGTGAGGTCGGCGGGTACTCGATCACCGTCGCCGACGACCTGCGCCTCTACCTGGTGCAGGCGGCCGAGCGCGGCATCGCCTGGATGCGGCTACGGGCAACCGGCACCGCCGGGCACGGCGCGATGATCAATCCGGACAACGCGGTAGCGAAGCTCGCCCGGGCGATGACCGGCCTCGGCGACCACCGGTGGCCGATGACGCTCACCCCGACAGTGCGAACTCTGCTCACCGAAGTGTCCGATGCTCTCGACATGCCGGTCGACCTGTCCGACGAAGAGTCCGTGCAGGCACTGGTCGCCCGGCTGGGGCCCGCGGCGCGGGTCATCGGCGCGACGCTGCGGAACACCCTGAACCCGACACAGCTCGACGCCGGCTACAAGGTCAACGTCGTGCCCGGACAGGCGACCGGGGCGCTGGACGGCCGCTTCCTGCCCGGACAGCAGGAACAGTTCCTCGCCACGGTCGACTCGTTGCTGCCCGAGGGTGTCGTCCGGGAGATGGTGCACTCCGACATCGCCGTGCAGCAGGAGTTCGCGGGGTCACTGGTCGACGCGATGCGTTCGACATTGACCGCCGCGGACCCGCACGCCCGGGTGGTCCCTTACACGATGTTCGGGGGCACCGACGGCAAGGCGCTGACCCGGTTGGGCATCGCGTCCTACGGCTTCGCCCCGCTGCAGCTGCCGCCGGACCTGGACTTCACCTCGCTGTTCCACGGAGTCGACGAGCGGGTCCCGATCGAGGCCCTGCGGTTCGGCGTCGGTGTGCTCGACGCCTTTTTCGAGCAGGCCTGACCCGCGGGAGTCCGCAGCGCCCGCCCCGTCCGCAGTGGCGGGTCCGTCCGCAGTGGCGGGTCCGTCGGCAGTGGGGGGCCCGTCGGCAGTAGCGGGTCCGTCCACACCTCCTAGTGGCCGTCGTCCCCGGCCCGTGATCCGCGGGCACCGATCCCTCCGGGAGCTCGACACGGTGATCAGATGCCGCGTCACGCAACCGTTCCAGCGGTGTTGAGCTCGGGTCCGTTCCGCGGCAGCGCCGCCGTCGCCGCGGGCGTGGTGACCCGTCGGCAGCTGCAGTCGCGCAACTACCGGCGGGTGTTCCGCGATGTCTACGCACCGGCCGAGGGGGTCGGGACCAACCACGTCGACCGGTGTCGGGCACTGGCCCTCGTGCTCCCGGCGCGCGCGGTCTTCAGCGGCCTCTCGGCCGCCGCCCTTCGGGCAGTTCCGGGCATCGGCGACCTCGTTCCGGTCACCGTCACCGTCCCCCGCGACCGGCCGTGGGGTCCGATGGCCGGGGTTCGAATCGACCGCTCGGTGCTGTCGCCCGATGAGGTGCAGACGGTCGACCGTCTAGCCGTCACCGAGTGGTCGCGGACCCTGTGGGACGTCGCGCGCATGCCCGACGGGCCGGACGCAGTGGCCGTGCTCGACGCGGTGGTGCGGGAGTTCCCGGTGCTCGACCGTCGCCTCCCGACCGTCGCCGAGCGCTACCGGACCCGGCCGGGCGGCCTGAGGGCGGCAACGAGTCTTGCCCTGGTGGATGGTCGGGCAGAGTCCCCGATGGAGTCGCGGCTGCGGGTGCTGCTGGTGACGGCCGGCCTGCCGACCCCGGTTCCGCAGCACCGGGTCTTCGACCGATCCGGCCGCTTCGTCGCCCGCCTGGATCTCGCTTGGCCCGACCGGCAGGTCGCCGTCGAGTACGACGGCCGCTGGCACGGCGCACCCGCGCAGTTCGACCGAGACCGCCGCCGACTCAACGCGTTGGTCGCCGCGCGGTGGACCGTTGTCCATGTCACGGCACCCGTTGTCGGGGACATCGGCCCGCTGGTCCGGCAGATCCGCGATGCTCTGGATCGCTGACTGCCACTGTGTGGGGACGTGCACGTTTCCAGGCGACGTAAAGCGTCTACATCCGCACACTGGCCGGACACCGGCACCGGCGGGGGTCAGGAGGCGGAGGTCAGGCCCCCGAGGGTGAGGCGGGCGCGGATGATCTTGCGACGCAACGTGACCCGGCGAGTGCCGTCACGGAACAGCGCCAGCCGCGAGAGCTCCCAGCCGTCACGTTCAGCCTGCTCGACCAGCAGCTGCCGCGCCGCCGAGCGGGACATGCCCCGCGGCAGGACGACCGACCGCAGCTCGTACTCGGGACCGTCGGTGCGGCGCTGACGTGGCAGGCCGGACCAGCGTGCGGAGGCCGGGACGCCGGCAGCGGGGACACTCATCGCCGACCAGCCTGCCACCGCGACCGCGACCCGACTGCCAGGACGCGGGCAGTCAGGACGCGGGCAGCCAGGACGCGGGCATCGAGACGTCGTCCAGTGCGGTAACGATCTCCGCCGGCAGCCGGACCGCCGCCGCACCGAGCACGGACCGCCAGTGCGCCGCGGTTCGCGCGCCGGAGATCGCGGACGCGACGCCGGGCCGGTCGCGCACCCAGGCCAGCGCCACCTGCAGCGGCTCGACCCCGAGACCGTCGGCGGCAGTAGACACCGCCTCGACGACCCGGCGGGACCGGCGGTCGGTGTAGCGGTCGACGAACCCGGACCACACAGGCGACGCGGCGCGGGAGTCCGCCGGCACGCCGGTGCGGTACTTGCCGGTGAGGACCCCGCGTCCCAGCGGGGACCAGGCGAGCAGGCCGACACCGAGGTACCCGGCGGCCGGCACGAGCTCGGCCTCCACACCACGCGCGAGCAGCGAGTACTCCACCTGGTCCGACACCGGTACCGCCCCGAACCGGCTCTCGCGCAGCCCGGCGACGGCCAGCGCCGTCTGCCACGAACTGTGGTTGGACACCCCGACGTACCGGGTCCGGCCGGACGCCAGCGCCGCCTCGCACGCCGACAACGTCTCGGCCAGCGGGACGTCCGCGGACCAGGCCTGCACCTGCCACAGGTCGACGTGGTCACGCCCGAGGCGGTCCAGGGACGCGTCGAGATCCCCGAGCAGCGCCCGCCGGCCCACGTCGACGACCCGGGCGCCGGCCCGTCGGGTGACCCCGGACTTCGTGGCGACCACGACCTCGCCGGCCAGTCCCTCGTCCGCCAGCAACCGGCCCAGCAGGCGTTCGCTGTCGCCGTCGGCGTACCCGGCAGCGGTGTCGACCAGCGTCCCCCCGGCGTCCACGAACGCGCGCAGCTGCTCGGCGGCGGCGTCGTCGCCGGTCTCCCGGCCCCAGGTCATCGTGCCGAGACCGAGCGCGGAGACCCGCAGGCCGCTGGTGCCGACGCGGCGGATGTCCACGGCCGGCACGGTAACCGCCGGCGCGAAGGGCCGGTCGACCCGCAGTCCGCCGTGCTCGACCCCGGAACGCGCCCTGCTCGACCCCGGAATGCGCGGGGCGCGGATAGCCTTCACCCAGGCGGCCGCGGACGGCTGGACCAGCACACGGGCCGGACGGTCCGCGTCAGCCGATCAGTACCGAAGGAGCACTTCCGGATGAGCACCCGCGCCGACCTGCGCAACGTCGCCATCATCGCCCACGTCGACCACGGCAAGACAACGCTGGTCGACGCGATGCTCCGCCAGACCGGCGCCTACGCCGCGGAGCAGGACGCCCGGGTCATGGACTCCAACGACCTCGAGCGTGAGAAGGGCATCACGATCCTGGCGAAGAACACCGGGGTCGACTACACCGGCCCGGACGGCCGCCACTACACGATCAACATCATCGACACCCCCGGGCACGCGGACTTCGGGGGCGAGGTCGAACGTGGCCTGTCCATGGTCGACGGCGTCGTCCTGCTGGTGGACGCCAGCGAGGGCCCGCTGCCCCAGACCCGGTTCGTGCTGCGCAAGGCCCTGCAGCAGCGGCTGCCCGTCGTGCTGGTCATCAACAAGGTCGACAGGTCCGACGCGCGCATCGCCGAGGTCGTCGACGAGACCTACGAGCTGTTCCTGGACCTGGACGCCGACGAGGAGCAGATCGACTTCCCGATCGTCTACGCCCAGGCCCGCGCCGGGAAGGCCAGCTTGACCCGGCCGGAGAACGGCACCAGCCCGGACAGCCCGGACCTCGAGCCGCTGTTCGCCGCGCTGTTGGCCAGCGTCCCGGCACCCACCTACACCGAGGGCGCCCCCCTGCAGGCGCATGTCACCAACCTGGACTCCTCGCCCTATCTCGGCCGGCTGGCGTTGTGCCGGGTCCGCGAGGGCGTGCTGCGCAAGGGGCAGACGGTCATGTGGTGCCGCGTCGACGGAACCCAGCGCCCGGTGAAGATCACCGAGCTGCTGCGCACCGAGGGCCTGCAGCGCGTCCCGGCCGAGGAGGCCAGTCAGGGCGACATCGTCGCGGTCGCCGGCATCCCCGACATCACCATCGGGGAGACCCTCGCGGACCTCGATGACCCGCACCCGCTGCCGGTCATCTCCGTCGACGAGCCCAACATCTCCATGACGATGGGCATCAACACCGCCCCGACCGCCGGGCGCAGCGGGAAGAAGGTCACCGCGCGCCTGCTGCGCAGCCGACTGGACGCCGAGCTGATCGGCAACGTCAGCGTGCAGGTCCTGCCCACCGAGCGCCCGGACACCTGGGAGGTCCGGGGCCGCGGCGAGCTCGCGCTGGCGATCCTCGTCGAGCAGATGCGCCGGGAGGGCTTCGAGCTCACGGTCGGCAAGCCGCAGGTCGTCACCCAGATCGTCGACGGGAAGCTGCGGGAGCCGTTCGAGAAGCTGACCGTCGACATCCCCGAGGAGTACATGGGCGTGGTCAGCCAGCTGCTCGGCATGCGTCGCGGCGTGCTGGAGCAGATGGTCAACCACGGCACCGGCTGGACCCGCCTGGAGTACCAGGTTCCCGCGCGCGGCCTGATCGGCTTCCGCACCTACTTCCTCACCGAGACCCGCGGTACGGGCCTGCTGCACCACGTCTTCGACAGCTACCAGCCGTGGGTCGGGGAGCTGCGGACGCGCCCGACCGGGTCGATGGTCGCCGACCGGCCCGGCCCGGTGACCGCGTACGCGCTCAGCTCGCTGCAGGAGCGCGGGACGCTGTTCGTCGAGCCGACGACGGAGGTGTACGAGGGGATGATCGTCGGGGAGAACAGCCGCGCCGACGACATGGACGTCAACCCCACGCGCGAGAAGAAGCTGACGAACATGCGCACCTCCTCGGCCGACGAGCTGGTCCGGCTCGCCCCGAGCAGCCCGATGAACCTCGAGCAGGCGCTGGAGTTCTGCCGGGAGGACGAGTGCGTCGAGGTCACCCCGGACGCGGTCCGCATCCGGAAGGTGATCCTGCCGGCGGGCGACCGGGCGCGTGCCCGCGGCCGGGTCGGCAAGGCGATGGCGAGCGCCTGAGCCGGTCGGTCGGTCGGTCGGTCGGCTGAGATGCAGCACACCATCGGCCTGTTCGAGGCGGTCGTCCTAGGACTGGTCCAGGGACTGACCGAGTTCCTGCCTGTCTCGTCCAGCGCGCACCTGCGCATCGTCGGCGCGCTGGTCCCCGGGTGGGGCGACTCGGGGGCGGCGTTCACCGCGATCACCCAGCTGGGCACCGAGACAGCAGTCCTGCTCTACTTCCGGCGCGAGATCGTCACGATCGTCAGCACCTGGGCGCGGTCGCTGGGCAACCGGTCCCTGCGCTCGGACCCGGCCGCCCGGATGGGCTGGTACGTGATCGTCGGGTCGATCCCGATCGGGGTGCTGGGGCTGGCGTTCAAGAACGCCATCGAGTCCTCGCTGCGCAACCTGTGGCTGACCGCGACGATGCTGGTGATCTTCGGGCTGGTGCTCGGGGCCGCCGACCGGTACGCCGTCGGCCGGGGTCGCCGGGCGGCTGTCGGCGCCCCCGGCGCACCGAGCGCCCCGACCGCCACCACCGCCACCACCGCCGGCACGCCGGCCGATTTCGGCCGCGGGATGGAGTCGTTGACCCTGCGGGACGCGGCACTGTACGGCCTGGCGCAGGCGCTGGCGCTGATCCCGGGCGTCAGCCGCTCCGGCGGGACGATCGCCGCCGGGCTGTTCCTCGGCTACCGGCGGGAGGCGGCTGCACGGTTCGCGTTCCTGCTCGCATTGCCGGCGGTATACCTGTCCGGCCTGTTCGAGCTGCGCCACCTCGGCGGCCCCGGCGCCCCGGTCCAGCCCGTGCCCACCGCCGTCGCGACGGTGATCGCGTTCGTCGTCGGGTATGCGGTGATCGCCTGGTTCCTGCGGTACATCTCCAGGAACACGTTCACCCCGTTCGTCATCTACCGGGTGGTCCTGGGGTTGGTCGTGATGGCTCTGCTCGCAACGGACGCGATCAACGCCACCTGAGCCCCCTTTCGACGTCTGAGCCCGTTCGACGTCTGAGCCCGTTCGACATCTGAGCCCGTTCGACATCTGAGCCCCTCCCGCATCCCGACACCCGGAGCCGACATGGCGACCCTCCTGCTCGTCCGGCACGGCCGGACGACGGCCAACACTGGCGGCGTCCTCGCCGGCTGGACGCCGGGTGTCGGCCTTGACGACACCGGCCGGGCGCAGGCCACCGCGCTGGCCGCCCGACTGGCGCCGGTACCGCTGGCCGTGGCCGCGGTCAGCCCGCTGCAGCGCTGCCAGGAGACCGTCGATGCACTGCTGGACGGCCGCGACCCCGCGGTGCCGCGGACCGACGACGACCGCCTCGGCGAGTGCCACTACGGCGACTGGCAGGGCCGCACCCTCACCGAGCTGGCCCGCGAGCCGATGTGGAAGGTCGTGCAACAGCACCCGTCCGCGGCCGTCTTCCCCGGCGGGGAGTCGTTGCGCGACATGCAGGCCCGCGCCGTAGCCGCCGTCCGCGACCACGACGCGCGCGTCGAAGCCGCGTTCGGGCCGGACGCCATCTGGCTGGCGTGCAGCCACGGCGACGTGATCAAGGCGATCACCGCCGACGCACTCGGCACCCACCTGGACTCGTTCCAGCGGATCGTCGTCGATCCGTGCTCGGTGACCGTCCTGCGGTACACCCCGCTGCGCCCGTTCGCGGTCCGGGTCAACGACACCGGAGCGGAGCTCGCCTCCCTCGTGCCCGTGAAGAAGCGGCGTCGGCGGACGACCCGGGCCGCCGACTCGGATGCAGCCCTCGGCGGGGGAGCGGGCGCAGCTGTCGCCGGGGGAGCGGGTGCAGCCGTCGGCGGGGGAGCGGGCGCAGCTGTCGCCGGGGGAGCGGGCGCAACCGGGCGCCCGACGGGTCGTTCCGCCTAGGGTCGAGGTGTGCAGCGCATCGTCCACCGGTACGACCCGCCGGAGCGTTTCGTCGCCGGAACTGTGGGTGAACCCGGCTCCCGCACCTTCTTCCTGCAGGCCCGCGAGGGCCGCCGGGTGACGTCGGTGGCGCTGGAGAAGGAGCAGGTGGCCGTCCTGGCCGGCAGGGTCGAGGAGATCCTCGTCCAGGCGGCCGAGGCGGCCCCTGAGGTGGCCGCGGCGATCGCGGCCGCGCCAGCCGACGACGCGGCGCCGCTGGATGCCCCCATCACCGAGGACTTCCGGGTCGGGACGCTCGTGCTCGCCTGGCAGCCCGGTGGCCTGCCCGGTGGGCAGCGGTTGGTCATCCAGGCCTACGCGGTCGCCGACGCCGATTCGTCGGACCCCGCTGATGTCGGTGGGTCGACGGATCGCGCCGACGCGCTGGAGTCGACGGAGGTCCTGCAGGCCGCGGGCCCGGAAGGGGCCGCGGACGGGCCGAGTGATGCCGAGCTGGCCGAGTTGGAGGCTGAGGTCGAGGCCGTCCGGGCAGAGGTCGACCTCGAGGAGGCGCTGGCCGAGGCGGCCGCCGGTGTCGACCCGTTGGACCCGACGGAGGAGTCCACCGACGCCCTCGTCGTCCGGCTGGACCCCGGTGCCGCGTCGGCCTTCGCCCGCCGCTGCGCCGCGGTCGTCTCGGCCGGCCGACCGCCGTGCCCGTTCTGCGGTCGGCCGCTGGACCCGGCCGGGCACATCTGCGTCCGCGCCAACGGCTACCGCCCGGCGCGCAGCTGACCGGCCGCCGCCGGGGTCGGCGCCTGCCGAGCGACCCTGACCTGCCTGCGTCGGTCGACCTGGCCGACCCCGCGCTACCGCGGGTACTCGCCGAGGGCGAGCTGGAACTCCTCGGTCGGATCACCGCCTCGTCGAACGCGACGTTCCTGTGCGCCGCGGCCGCCGATTGCCTCGCCGTCACCTGCGTCTACAAGCCCGTCCGCGGCGAACGTCCGCTGTGGGACTTTCCCGACGGGACCCTGGCCGGCCGGGAGGTGGCGACCTACCTGCTCAGCGAGGCGCTCGGCTGGGGGATCGTGCCGCCGACCCTGCTGCGCGACGGGCCGTTCGGGCCGGGGATGGTCCAGGCGTGGGTGCACGCGCCGGACCCGGACCGCGCCCCGGAGCGTGGCCCGGGGCCGGGGCCGGACGATGTGTCGGGCCCGGCGCAGGGTCCGGTCGACCTGGTGCCGGTCGGTGCGCTGCCGCCCGGCTACCTGGGTGTCCTGCAGGCGTGGGACGCGACGGGGGACGAGGTGGTGCTGGTGCACGCCGACGACCCCGGCCTGCGCCGGATGGCCGTGCTCGACGTCGTCGCGAACAATGCCGACCGCAAGGGCGGGCACGTCCTGTCCCCGGCCGGTGGGGGGCAGCTGCGCGGCTGCGACCACGGACTGACCTTCCACGTCGAGCCCAAACTGCGCACGGTGCTGTGGGGGTTCGCCGGGCGACGGCTGCGTGCGGCGGAGCGTGAGCCGCTGGAGCGGGTCGCGGCCCAGCTCGCTCCGGGCGCGAAGCTCGCGAACACGCTGCGCGGTCTGGTCAGCCCCGCCGAGGTCGCCGCCGCGCGTCGGCGTGCCACCGCCCTGCTGCGCACCGGCCGGTTCCCCGAGCCCAGCGCCTCCCGCAGCGCGATCCCGTGGCCCGCGTTCTGACCGCCGTCCCCGGTCGGTGCCGGCACGGCACGGACCGCCGATCACCCGGTCGGGGGCCGCTCACTAGGGTCGGACCATGCGTGCCTGGCCCGACGTCGACGTCCCGTCACTGCCAGGCAGCGGTACCCGACCGCTCGTCCACGACACCGCGACCGGTCGGCCGCGCCCGGTCCCGGACCTCAGCCGACGTGACGGCGACGTCCGGGTCTACGTCTGCGGGATCACCCCTTACGACGCCACCCATCTGGGCCACGCCGCCACGTACCTGACCTTCGACATCCTGGGTCGGGTCCTCACCGACGCAGGCTTCCGGGTCCGGTTCGTGCAGAACGTCACCGACGTCGACGAACCCCTGCTGGAGCGGGCCGAGGCGACCGGTGAGGACTGGACGGCCCTCGCCGAGCGTCAGACAGAGCTGTTCCGCGCGGACATGACAGCGCTGCGGGTACGCCCGCCCGAGGCCCTCGTCGGCGCCGTTGAGGCCGTCCCGCTGATCACCGCCGACATCGCCCGGCTTCGCGACGCCGGGGCGGTCTACCAGATCGAGAGCGACCTGTACTTCCCGGTCGCGGCGGACCCGTCGTTCGGGGAGGTCGCCTCCCTCGACGACGCGGCGATGCGCACCCTGTCGGCGGACAACGGCGGGGACCCCGACCGGCCGGGGAAGAAGGATCCGCTGGATCCCCTGCTCTGGCGCGCCGAGCGTCCGGGTGAGCCGTCCTGGGACTCCGAGTTCGGCCGCGGCCGACCCGGCTGGCACGTCGAGTGCGCCGCGATCTCGCTGGACCGGCTACCCGGCGCCGCGCCGGGCCGGCCGTCGGTCGACGTGCAGGGCGGCGGCGCGGATCTGGTGTTCCCGCACCACGAGATGAGCGCCGCACACGCGCGGCTGCTCACCGGTGGCCCGTTCGCCGACAGTTACGTGCACGCGGGACTGATCGCGCTGGACGGCCACAAGATGTCCAAGTCGCGAGGCAACCTCGTGTTCGTGTCCCAGCTGCTCGCGGACGGGGTCGACCCGGCGGCGATCCGGCTGGCCCTGCTGGCCGGCTCCTACCGGGCCGACCGCCCCTGGACACCGGACCTACTGGCAACCGCCCAGCGCCGACTGGCTGCCTGGCGGGCCGCCTTCACCCGCCCCGCCGGCCCGGACGCCCGGCCACTGCTGGCCGAGGTCCGGGCGCGGCTCGCCGACGACCTGGACACCCCGGGCGCGCTCGCCGCGGTCGATGCCTGGGTGGCGGCCGCGGGCTCCGTCGCGGTCGGGCCCGGGTCCGGCGACCCGTCGGGACCGGGCCTGGCTGCGGACCTCGTCGACGCCCTCCTCGGCGTCCCGGCGACAGCTGGCTGAGGCCCACGGGGCTGTCGCGCGTCGATCTGGGGCGTCCGGAGCCAGAAGTTCACTGGAGAGTATTTGCACGAATACTGTCCGGAGTCCTTGACAGCCCCTCGGGGGCACCGTTGACTGACCCCGCCCGCCGCGCGAGAGCGTGGTCCCACCGGGCCGCAGCAGCGCCGAGGACCGGCGGACCTGGCGGCTCCCCGCGCACGGAGGTCGTCATCGTGGTATCCCGCCGCCGAGCTGTCGGTGCACTTGTCGGAGGCCTCACTGCGGTGGCGGTGGTTGCGGCGCCGGCGCTGGCCGCACCGTCGGGGCCGAACCCGCCGCCGCCGGTCGTCGTCGCCGGGGCGGCCGTCCTCGGCGACGGCACCAGCGTCGTGGCCCGTCCCGGATCGGCCGAGCGGGTGTCCTTCCGCCTCCAGCTGGACCTGCGTGACCCGGCGGCTGCTGAGCGCTACGCGACGGCCGTGGCGACGCCGGGCAGCGCCGACTACGGCGACTTCCTCACCGAGGACCAGTTCCAGGCTCGGTTCGGCGCCCGGCCGGCGCAGGTGGCCTCGCTGCGGACCTGGCTCAACGCCCACCGGATCGCCGTCGACGAGGTCGTCGGCAACCAGATCGTCATGGCCAGCGGCGCGGTCGGTGACGTCGCCCAGGCCTTCGCCACGCGCATCGAGCGGGTGCGCTCCGCCGCCGGCCGAGTCGCCCCGGCCGCGGTCAGCCCGCTGACGGTGCCCGCCCGGTTCGCCGGCCTCGTCGGCGGTGTCACCGGCCTTGCGCCCGCGCGAGAGTTCCGGACCTACCACTCGACGGCGGGACTGAAGTCGACGCTGCGTCCCGGGACCGGCCGGCCGGAGCCGCGCGCTGCCGCCGCGCCGCCGAAGGACCCGACCTGTCCCAGCTTCTTCGGCGAGTTCCCGGCCCGCGGTGTGCCGAAGGCGCCCTTCAGCACCCGGAACGTCTCCTACCCGGAGTGCTCACTGGTGGTGAACCCGTTCACCAACGCGGAGGTGTACTTCCCGGGGGCCTCGACCGCCAAGCTCCGAGCCCTGTCCAACGTCCATTCCGAGTACACCGGCCGGGGCGTGACGGTCGGCATCGTGCTGTGGAACTACGACCCGAGCTCCCGCGGGCTGACGAACATCGGCGCGAAGACCAACCGCGTCCAGCCCCTGCGCACCGGTCAGCTGTCGTCGGTGATCACCAACTCCGGTGCCAGCGACTGCCAGCCGGTGTCGGAGGGCGACAAGGTCGAGATCAACCTCGACATCCAGTCGGTGCACAACTTCGCACCCGACGCGAACATCCGGTTCTACGGGTCCAGCCGCTGTGTGGTGCCGGACGTCTCGATCGCCCAGGCGCTCGCCGAACCCAACCCGCCCTCGGTCATCAACAACTCCTGGGGCACGCCCAACTTCGACTACGACCCGGCCGACCCGACCGCGCGCAGCCTGCACTCGAGCCTGGTGAAAGCGTCGATCCGCGGTGTGACGGTGCTGTTCTCCAGCGGCGACACCGGCGACGGGACCTTGCTGCGCTCGAACTACCCCGAGGCGTCGCCCCAGTCGCCCTACCCGGCGCGCACACCCAGCTACCCGGCGACCGACCCGTACGCGGTGGCCGTCGGCGGTGTCGGATTCGGCACCGCCTCGAGCGGGCGGCCGGCGTTCAAGCAGGCCTGGACGCCGACGTACTACTCCAACCCGCCGGGCAAGCCGTACTGGGTGACGCTGACCCCGCGGATCTTCGGCGGCGGGCCCAACGCCATCGGGACCGGCGGCGGGACGTCGCGGTCGTTCGCCGCGCCCTCGTGGCAGAAGTCGGCCGGGGTGTCCAGCACCGGTCGGAAGATCCCGGACATCAGCAACGCCTCGGACCTGTTCTTCGGCCCCGAGGTGATCGCGATCATCGACCCGTCCACCGGCGGACCGGTCGTGACGACGGTCGGCGGGACCAGCATGGGGGCCCCGCTGACCGCCGGGTTGGTGGCCACCGCCAACGAGTTCCGGGGCAAGCGATACCTGGGGCTGATCACGCCGTCGCTGTACCGGCTCCGGACCAGTACCGCCGTCTCCGACGTGGCCCGGTTCCAGGCCGGGGTCGTCGTCCCGAGCTATTTCCCGAACGGGCTGAACCTGCTCGTCGGCGGGGAGCGGCCGCAGGAGTCGTTGATCACCACCGCCGGGTGGGACAACGCGACGGGCCTGGGCGTCCCCGGCACCGGCTTCATCGGCAACATCGGTCGCTGAGTCCGGACCCGGACGACGGGGGACCCACGCCGGATCCGCACCACGGTGGCGGTCACCGGTCGACCCGGCCGCCGGTCCTCGGGTCAGGCCGCCGGTCCTCGGGTCAGGCGGCGGGGCCGTCGCGGCGGCCGTTGCGGCGGCGCAGGTAGCGCTCGAACTCGCGGGCGATCGCGTCGCCGCTGGCCTCCGGCAGCTCCACGGTGTCCTTGGCGGTCTCCAACGACCGCACGTACTCCGCGACCTCGCTGTCGTCGCGGGCGAGCTCGTCGACGCCCCGCTCCCAGGCGCGTGCCTCCTCGGGCAGGTCGCCGAGCGGGATGGACACGTCGAGCAGGTCCTCGATCCGGCGCAACAGCGCCAGTGACGCCTTCGGGCACGGCGTCTGGGCCACGTAGTGGGGGACCGCCGCCCACAGCGACACCGACGGCAGGTCACGGCGGTCACCCGCGTCCTGTAGGACCCCGAGGATGCCGGTGGGGCCCTCGTAGCGAGACGGCTCCAGGCCGAAGTCGTCGGCGACCGTCCCCGTCGAGGCGTTGCCGGTCACCGGCACCGGGCGGGTGTGCGGGACGTCGGCGAGCAGTGCGCCCAGGTGCACCACAAGGCGGGCGCCGAGGTCGTCGAACAGCTCCAGCAGTTCCCCGGAGAACTGACGCCAGCGCATGCTCGGCTCGATCCCGCGGACCAACACCAGGTCCGGGCGAGGGCCGGCTCCGGCGGCGTCGGCCGGTCGTCCGCCGGAGGCCCCGCGGACGACGCTGACCTGCGTCGTCGGCCAGGACAGCCGCCGGCTCCCGCCCTCGCCGAGGGAGACCGTCGGCCGGTTCACCTGGTAGTCGTAGTACTCCTCGGGGTCCAGGGCGACCAGCGGTGTCGCGCCGAGGACCGTCGTGAGGTGGTCCAGCGCGGCCGTCGCCGCGTCGCCGGCGTCGTTCCAGCCCTCGAAGGCGGTGACGACGACCGGGTCGTGCAGCTCGGGGAGCCGGTCGATCTCGACCATGTCCGTCCGCCCCCGTCTGTTCACGCGTCGCCCTGCCCAGTGTGCCGAGCCAGTCCTGTCCAGCCGGTCCTGCCGAGCCAGTGGTGTCGACCCCGCCGTGCCGGACCCGTCGGGAGCCATGGCCCCGGCGCTCGCAACCGGGCATTTATCTGGGCTCGTAACGCGGACGCCGACGCCGTTGTCCGGCGCCTTGCGACACTACCTGCGGCACCGCGTCGGCACCGGCCGCCGGGTGCGCTGCACCTACGCTGGCGGGTCCCGGCGCTGGTCGACCGGGCCGATCGGGCTCCGCCGCCCAGCCGACCGTCCCCCCAGGCCGGGCAGCCCCACCGACCATGTGTAGCCGGAGGAGATCGCCTGTGCCGAGCTCGACGGACCGGGTCGCGGCCCTACGCTCCGCACTGGCGCGTCGCGTCGTCGTCGCCGACGGGGCGATGGGCACGATGCTGCAGGCCGCCGACCCGAGCCTGGACGACTTCGAGGGGCACGAGGGCTGCAACGAGGTCCTCAACGCCAGCCGGCCGGACATCGTCACTTCCATCCACGACGCGTACTTCGCCGTCGGGGTCGACGCGGTCGAGACCAACACCTTCGGCTGCAACTTCTCCGCCCTCGGCGAGTACGGCATCGGCGACCGCATCCGGCCGCTGGCCCGCGACGGTGCCCGGCTGGCCCGCGAGGTTGCCGACGGGTATGCCGCCGACGGCCGGCCCCGCTGGGTGTTGGGATCGATCGGACCGGGCACCAAGCTCCCGACGCTTGGCCACGCGCCGTACGCGACCCTTCGCGACGCCTATGCCGAGCAGGTCATCGGCCTCGTCGAGGGTGGCGCGGACGCCCTCGTCGTGGAGACCGTGCAGGACCTGCTGCAGGCCCGGTCCGCGGTCGTCGGCGCACACCGGGCGATGCGGGCACTCGGTGTCGACCTGCCGATCATCGTCAGCGTCACCGTGGAGACGACCGGGACCATGCTGCTGGGTTCGGAGATCGGCGCCGCGCTCACCACGCTGGAGCCGCTCGGGGTGGACCTGATCGCGCTGAACTGCGCGACCGGGCCGGCCGAGATGAGTGAGCACCTGCGCGCGCTGGCCACCCGGTCCCGGGTGCCGATCGGCTGCCAGCCCAACGCCGGACTGCCCGAGCTCGGCCCGGACGGTGCCACCTACCCGCTCACCCCGGCCGAGCTGGCGGACGCCCAGCAGCGGTTCGCCGCCGACTACGGCCTGGCACTGGTCGGCGGCTGCTGCGGGACGACACCGGAGCACCTGCGCCTGGTCGTGGAGCGGGTCGGCGGGCACGACCTCGTCCCGCGCACGCCCCGTGCGGACCCGGGCACCGCCAGCCTCTACTCCCACGTGCCGTTCGCCCAGGAGCTGACCTACCTCTCGATCGGCGAGCGCACCAACGCCAACGGCAGCAAGGCATTTCGCGAGGCGATGATCGCCGGACGGATCGAGGACTGCGTCCAGGTCGCCCGCGAGCAGCTGCGCGACGGTGCCCACCTGCTCGACCTGTGCGTGGACTACGTGGGCCGCGACGGCGTCGCCGACATGGCCACCATCGCCTCGCAGCTGGCGACCGCGAGCACGCTGCCGGTCGTCGTGGACTCCACCGAGCCCGCCGTCGTCGAGATCGCGCTGGAACACCTGCCCGGGCGCAGCATCGTCAACTCGGTCAACTACGAGGACGGCGACGGACCGGACTCCCGGATCGCCCGGATGATGCCGATCGTCCGCGAGCACGGCGCCGCGGTCGTCGCGCTGACCATCGACGAGCAGGGCCAGGCCCGGACGAAGGAGTGGAAGGTCCGCGTCGCCGAGCGGCTGATCGCCGATCTGACCGGGACCTGGGGGATGGCCGAGTCCGACATCCTCCTGGACTGCCTGACGTTCCCGGTGACCACCGGCCAGGAGGAGACGCGCCGGGACGCGATCGAGACCATCGGGGCGATCGAGCAGCTCAAGCGGGATCACCCCGATGTCCAGACCACGCTGGGCCTGTCCAACATCAGCTTCGGTGTCAACCCCGCCGCGAGAGCGGTGCTCAACTCGGTGTTCCTGGACGAGTGCCGCAAGGTCGGTCTGGACTCCGCGATCGTGCACGCGTCGAAGATCGTGCCGATCGCGCGGATCCCGGAGGAGCAGTACCGGGTTGCGCTGGATCTGCTGTGGGACCGACGATCCGCGGACTACGATCCGCTGGCCCGCTATCTGGACCTGTTCGAGGGCGTGTCACTGGCGGACACGAAGGCGGAGCGGGCCAGTGCTCTCGCGGCGCTCCCGCTGGCCGAGCGGCTGCGGCAGCGCATCGTCGACGGGGCCCGGATCGGGCTGCCGGACGATCTGGATGCGGCCATGGCCGAAGGGCGCACCCCGTTGGCGATCGTCAACGACGACCTGCTGGCCGGCATGAAGACGGTCGGGGAGCTGTTCGGCAGCGGGAAGATGCAGCTGCCGTTCGTCCTGCAGTCCGCGGAGACGATGAAGGCCGCGGTGGCCCACCTCGAACCGCACATGGAGAAGGCCGACTCCGCGGGCAAGGCGCTCATCGTGCTGGCGACCGTCCGCGGTGACGTCCACGACATCGGCAAGAACCTCGTCGACATCATCCTGACGAACAACGGCTACACGGTCGTCAACCTCGGCATCAAGCAGCCGGTCAACGCGATCCTCGAGGCGGCACAGGCGCACGACGCCGATGCCATCGGGATGTCCGGGCTGCTGGTGAAGAGCACGGTCATCATGAAGGAGAACCTGCTGGAGATGAACCAGCGCGGGCTCGCGTCACGGTTCCCCGTGCTGCTGGGCGGAGCAGCGCTCACCCGGGCCTACGTCGAGCAGGACCTCTCGGCGGTGTTCGACGGCGAGGTCCGCTACGCCCGCGACGCCTTCGAGGGGCTGAGGCTGATGGAGGCGATCGCCGCGATGAAGCGGGGCGAGCCCGGAGCGACACTGCCGGCGCTGCGCGAGCGTCGCGTCCGCCCGGTGCGGTCAACGGCTCCCCCGGACGATGCCGGGGGCGATGCCGAGTCCGGGCCTGTCCCCGCGGAGCCCGCCGGCGCGGACGCCGCGCGGTGGACCGACACCCGTCGTTCCGACGTCGCGACGGCCAACCGCGTCCCCGTGCCGCCGTTCTGGGGATCCCGGGTTGTCCGCGGGATCGCCCAGGCCGACTTCGCGGCCTTTCTCGACGAGCGGGCGACGTTCCTCGGGCAGTGGGGGCTGCGCGGCGCCCGCGGCGGCGACGGCCCGGGTTACGAGGAGCTCGTCGAGAGCGAGGGCCGGCCGCGGCTGCGGGAGTGGCTGAATCGGCTGCACACGAGCGGTGCTCTCGATGCGGCGGTGGTCTACGGGTACTGGCCGGCGGCGTCGGCGGGCAACGACCTGATCGTGTACGACCCGGCGGTCGACCCGGCAGCGCTGGTGGCCGACCGCCCGGTGGTCGCCCGGTTCCGCTTTCCCCGGCAGCGCCGGGACCGGCGGCTGTGCCTGGCGGACTTCTTCCGCCCGGCCGCCGGCCCCGGGGTCGCTGCACCCGCACCCGATGTGGTCGCGTTCCAGCTGGTGACGATGGGCGCGAAGATCAGCGGCGTCACGGCCGAGCTGTTCGAGGCGAACGCCTACCGGGACTACCTGGAGCTGCATGGGCTCTCGGTCCAGCTCACCGAGGCCTTGGCCGAGTTCTGGCATGCGCGCATCCGGTCCGAGCTCGGCTTCGACGCCGACGACAGCGGCGAGTTGCGCGGCCTGCTGGACCAGGGATACCGCGGGTCGCGGTACTCCTTCGGCTACCCGGCGTGCCCGAACCTGGCGGACCGGGCGCAGCTGGTAGAACTGCTCCGGCCGCAGCGGATCGGCGTCGAGCTGTCCGAGGAACTGCAGTTGCACCCGGAGCAGTCGACCGACGCGATGGTCGTGCACCATCCCGAAGCGAAATACTTCAACGCGAACTGACGCGCGGTGCCGGATCGGGCTCGGCGGTGGACAGGTCGCGTATCCGGCGGGCGGGGACGCCGGCGTAGAGACCGTCCGGCAGGCAGTCCCTGGTCACCACCGCCCCGGCCGCGATGACGCACCCGTCCCCGATGGTGACGCCGGGGAGCACGACGGCCGCCGCGCCGATCCAGCAGCCGCGGCCGATCGTCACCGGCTCACTGCGGGGCAGCGACGCCCGCCGGTCGGGACCGGCCAGGTCATGAGTGCTGGTGACCAGGACGGTACGCATGCCGATGACGGTCTCGTCCCCGATGGTGATCGCCCCGGGTCCGTCGAAGAAGCAGTCCGCGTTGACGAATACATGGTGGCCGATGCTGACCCGCCGGGACTGCCAGGTCACCCCGGCAGCGATCGTCGCCCGGGGGCCGACCGGCACGCCGAGGGCCCGGAGCACGACGGCCCGTGCGTTGCGGTTGATCAGGCGCGAGCCGACCAGGGAGGACAGCACCCACTCCCGCGTCGCCTCGCGCTGCTCGGGCAGGCGCATCCACCTGGGTGCCACGGGCTGCATGCTCGCAGCTCCGGCGGAGCTGGTGGGCCCCTGAGGCAGGGCGGTAGCGTTTGGGCCGACATGGGCAGCGCAGCAGGAACCGACGCCGGAGTTGCCGCCCGCCTGCCGGCGGCCGTGCTGTGGGACTTCGACGGCACGCTGGTCGACAGCGAGCGCTACTGGATCGCCGAGGAGTACGCCCTCGTCGGGGCCTACGGCGGCACGTGGGACGACCGGCACGCCGCGTCGATCGTCGGCAACGACCTGCTCACCTCGGGCGCCTACATCCGGGACAACGGACCGGTGCCGCTGGAGCCGGCCGACATCGTCGCCCGGCTGATCACCGGCGTCCGGCGCCGGCTCACCGAACACGTTCCGTGGCGGGCGGGCGTCGTCGAACTGCGTGCGCAGATCGCCGCAGCCGGGATACCGCAGGCGATGGTGACGATGTCGTACGCGAACGTGGTCGACCCGGTGCTCATCGCGCTCGGTGCCGGCCGGATGCCCGGCTTCGACACGGTCGTGACCGGCGAGGTCGTCACCCGCGGGAAACCGGACCCGGAGCCGTACCTGATGGCTGCCGCACGGCTCGGCGTGGACCCCAGCGACTGTGTGGCCATCGAGGACAGCCGGACCGGCGCGACGTCCGCGGCCGCAGCCGGATGCGCCGTCCTGGTCGCCCCGAACGCGGTCGAGGTTGCCGCCGACCCGTCCTGGCGGGTGCGACCGGATCTGCGCGGACTGCAGCTCTCGGACCTGTCGGCCCTGCTGGCCGGGCGCGTCGGCAGGGACTGAGCTGGCCGGGCGCGTCGGCAGGGACTGAGCTGGCCGGGCGCGCCGGTCAGCCGCGCACGGCGATCAGGTCCAGCCTCAGGTCGCCGGGGACAACGACATCAGCGGCATCACGGGTCCGCTCGACAAGGGCGGCGTTGCCGACGTCGACCCGGGCAACCCACTCGACGGCCGCGTCGTGATCCTTGCCGAACTGCTCGTGCCGGCCGACCAGACGGTCGGTGCGACCCGCGCCCGACAGGTCGACGTACCACGTCTCGTCCAGCATCATCCGGACCGCCGACCACGGGCCGTCGCCGAGCAGGTACAGACCCTCCGTCACGACCAGTCGGGTGCCCACGAGGACCGGGATCGACCCGGCCACCGGCTGCTCGAGCTCCCGGTCGAACGCCGGCGCGTAGACGGTGTCCGGACCGGCGGCCCGAATCCGGCCCAGCAGTGCGGCGAAGCCGGCCGGGTCGAATGTGTCCGGTGCGCCTTTGGATCTGCGTCGGCCCAGTCGGTCCAGCTCCACGTCCGCCAGGTGGAAGCCGTCCATCGGCACGTGCCGGACCGCGTGGGCGCCGACCCGCGCGCCGACGGCTACGACCACCGCCAATGCCAGCGTCGTCTTCCCGGCGCCGGGCGGCCCGACGATGCCCAACACCGCTGTCGACCGGTCGGCCAGGCCCCGCGCGGTCCGGTGTGGCGGATGCTCGGCGAGGTGGATGGCACGGTCGACGAGGTCGGGAAACGACCCGATCGGCAGCGGGCCGGTCATCCCGGGCTCCCACTGTCCACCGGACCAGTGCTCGCCGGGTGGTCCGGATCGGTGCTCTCGGGGTAGTCCGGCAGGACTCCGCCCCAGGCCGGGCAGCGGGCCTTGTGGTCGCACCAGTCGCACAGCTTCGACGGGTTCGGGCGGAACTCCCGGCGACGCATCGAGGACTCGATCGCCGACCATAGGGCCCGCAACTTGCGCTCGGTGGCACGCAGGTCCTGTTCGTCGGGTGCGTACCGGACGACCTCGCCGCTACCCAGGTACATCAGCTGAAGCAGCCGTGGCATCGTCCCGCGCAGCCGCCAGAGCACCAGGGCGTAGAAGCGCATCTGGAACAGGGCGCGGGCCTCCCAGCCTTCGCCGGGCGCCCGCCCGGTCTTGTAGTCCACGATCCGCATCGCACCGTCCGGCGCGATGTCGAGCCGGTCGACGAACCCGCGCAGGACCAGGCCACCGTCGAGCTCGGTCTGCACCCGCAGCTCCCGCTCCGCGGGCTCGACGGCGGACGGGTCCTCCAGGCCGAAGTAGGTGCTCAACAGGTCACCGGCCGCGGTCAACCAGTCCGGCAGGGCGCCCTCGCCGGGACCGGCCGCCACCGCCGCCGTCGCGTCGGCCACGCCCGCGTCGGTCGCTGCCGAGAGCTCCGCCGCCCGCGGGTCGGTCGCGAGCACCTGCCCCCACGCCTGCGGCACCATCGCCCTCGCCCGGTCCAGCGTCCGCTCGGCCGCCGGGAGGTCGAACAGCCGCTCGAGCACCGAGTGCACGACGGTTCCCCGGACGGCCTGCGGACTAGGCGTCTCCGGGATCCGGTCCACGACGCGGAAGCGGTAGCGCAGCGGACAGGTCAGGAAGTCGGCGGCGCGCGACGGTGACAGCGAAGGCGCCGCGGGGCTCGCCGGGACCCCGCCGCCCCGCGCCGTGTCGCCAGGGGCTGCGGGCAGCGGCGCAACTGCTGGGGCGGTCATGCCCGGAAAGCTAACCGCGCCGACCGACAGAACCGTCGCACCGGCGGTCCGGTGGCGAGCTGTTGTCGGAGAGCCTTGCGTCTGGCGCACCCAGCTGTCGTGGTCCATCAGGGTCGGCTGACCCGACGAACGCGCGACGGACGACCTCGCGGAGCACGCCGCGCCGTCGCTCGTGCTCGGCGTTGCCGTCGGTCAGGGACGCAGTGAACGTCCCGCTGACCGGCGACCAGGTGCCGGCCAGGGCGATCACCAGCGCATAGACCTCGTCCGGCCGGATGCCGCCGATGATCTGTCCGTCCGCCTGGGCCCGCGCGATGGCCGCGTGCTTCGCGTCCGCGTGCGTGGGGTGCGCCGCGAGCAGCTCCCCGGTCGGGACGCGCTCGAGGCGTTTCCAGCTGGCCAACCGCACGAGCTCGGGGTCGGTCAGGTAGGAGTCGTACAGCGCAACCGCGTAGCCGGGGAGGTCGTCCGGGGTGAACGGGACGGCGTCGACGATGCGGTGCAGGTGCAGGGCGAAGACCGCGTCGAAGAGCCCGTCCTTGGACCCGTACCAGCTGTACATCTGTGCCTTGTTGACCTGCGCGCCGGCCGCGACGCGGTCCACCCGGGCACCGGCGATTCCGAAGGCGGCGAACTCGTGGGTCGCAGCGTCGAGCAACCGCTGCCTGCTCCGCTGCCCGTCTCTCACGGACCAACCTTATGACCAACTAGATAGTTGATACGGTGGACGCATGAGCCGCATCACGAACGACTACGACGACACGACCACTGCGTTGCACGTCGTCGACGGCCTGGACCTGACCGGAAGGCGCGCGGTCGTCACCGGCGCGGCATCCGGCATCGGTGTGGAGACGGCGCGCGCCCTGGCCCACGCCGGAGCGCAGGTGACGCTCGCCGTCCGGGACACCGACGCGGGCGCACGTGTTGCCGCCGACATCGCACAGACCAGCGGTCGCAACGACGTGGCGGTCGAGCACGTCGACCTGGCCGACCTGGCGACCGTCGACGCGCTGACGGCTCGTTGGACCGGGCCGCTGCACATCCTGGTAAACAACGCCGGGGTGATGGACACCCCGCAGGGCAGCACCGCGCAGGGGTGGGAGACCCAGTTCGGAACCAACCACCTCGGACACTTCGCCCTGGCCACGGGGCTGCACGGGGCGCTGGCCGCTGCCGGTGACGCCCGCGTCGTCTCGGTCTCCTCCAGCGGGCACGCTGCCTCTCCGGTGGTGTTCGACGACCTGTTCTTCCAGGAGCGCGAGTACACCCCCGGCCTGGCGTACGGCCAGTCCAAGACCGCCAACGTCCTGTTCGCGGTCGAGCTGACCCGCCGCTGGGCTGCCGACGGCATCACCGCCAACGCGTTGATGCCCGGTGGCATCTGGACACCGCTGCAGCGGCACTGGAGCGCCGAGCGGCGCGCCGCCAACGAGCAGCAGGCCCGCCAGGCCGAGGCCGCCGGGCTGTTCCGGATGAAGACTGTCGAGCAGGGCGCCGCCACCTCGGTGTTCCTGGCCGCCTCACCCCAGGTCGCGGGGGTCGGCGGCCGCTACTTCGAGGACTGCCACGAGGCCGAGGTCGTCCCGGAGCTGGAAGGCTTGGCCGGCGTCATGCCACACGCCCTCGACCCCGACGCCGCCCGCCGACTCTGGGACGTGTCCGAGCAGCTGCTCGCTGCCGCTCGCCCGAGCACCGACGCCTGACGGCAACCGCGTTGCTCGTGCCCGCTGACGTCGGCCGCTCGATCTAGTGTTCGAGCCGTGGACGAACGACCTGCACCGCGTGCGCGGACACCGGGCACCATCAGGCTGTTCCGGGTCCGCGGCATCCCGGTGGAGGTCCGCAGGTCCTGGTTCCTGGTCACCGGACTGATCGCGTTCGTCTTCACCCCGACCGTGCAACAGGTCGACCCGACCCAGTCAGCGACGTCGGCGTTCCTGTTCGGCCTGGTGTTCGCCGTCCTCATCTACGCCTCGGTGCTCGTCCACGAGGTCGCGCACACGTTGGTCGCACTCGGCTTCAAGCTCCCCGTCCGGGCGATCACCCTGCAGTTCCTCGGTGGCGTGTCCGAGATCGAGGAGGAACCGCAGACGCCGTGGCGCGAGTTCGCGGTCGCGGTGGTCGGACCGATCGCGTCGCTGGCCATCGGCGGGGTCGCGTTCGCGGTCTACTCGGCGGATCTGCTCGCCCCCGGGGTCCCGTCGCTGCTGATCTTCCAGCTGGCGGTCGCAAACCTGCTGGTGGGCCTGTTCAATCTCCTGCCCGGCCTGCCGCTGGACGGCGGACGGGTGCTGCGCGCCGCGGTGTGGAAGGTGACCGGCAACCCCTCGACCGCGACTGTCGTGGCCGCCTGGTCCGGCCGGGTTGTGGCGATTGCGGTGTTCGGGCTGCCCTGGCTGCTCGCCTACGCCCGCGGGACCCGGGTCAGCCTGATCTCGGTGGTCTGGCTGTCGTTCCTGGCGGTGTTCATGTGGACCGCCAGCAACCAGGCACTGGTCCTGTCCCGGCTGCGGCAGCGGCTGCCGTCGATCGACGCGCGCGCGCTGGCCCGGCGGGCCTACCCGGCCGAGCCGGCAGTGCCGGTGTCGGAGGCGGTCCGGGGGGCGCGCGACGTCGAGGCGGGCGCCATCGTGGTCGTGGATTCCGCCGGCCGCCCGGTCGGGTTGGTCAGCGAGACCGCGGTCGCCGCCACCCCGGAGCACCGCCGCCCGTGGATCTCCATCGGTGAGCTGTCCCAGCGCCTCGAGCCGGGCCTGCTGGTATCGACAGGGCTGGCGGGTGAGTCGCTGCTCTCGGCGCTGCGCACCCGGCCCTCGACGGAGTACCTGGTGGTCGAGTCGGACGGACGTACCTACGGCGTGCTGTCCCGGTCCGACGTGGACGCCGCCTTCGCGCGGGCGCTGCGGCCCGCCCGGTGACGGACGGTTCCGGTACGACAGGACCGGCGCGCACCGAGCCCGGTGGTGGCCCGTTCCGGACGGAGCCCGGTGGTGGCCCGTTCCAGGCCGGGGACCGCGTCCAGCTCACGGACCCGAAGGGCAAACCGCACACGGTCACCCTCCAGCCTGGCCGCCAGTACTTCACCCACCGGGGGTCTGTCGACCACGACGAGCTGATCGGTGCGGCCGAGGGAAGCGTGGTGACCACCACCGGCGGCACGCAGTACGTCGCCCTTCGGCCGCTGCTGGAGGACTACGTCCTGGGCATGCCCCGCGGAGCCGCCGTCGTCTACCCGAAGGACGCCGCCCAGGTCGTCGCCTTCGCCGACGTGTTCCCCGGCGCCACGGTGCTGGAGGCCGGGGCCGGTTCCGGTGCGCTCAGCTGTTTCCTGCTGCGCGCGGTCGGCGAGACCGGTCGGGTCCTGTCGGTGGAGCGGCGGGCCGACTTCGCCGCCGTCGCGGCCCGCAACGTCGCGACCTTCTTCGGCCGCGACCATCCTGGCTGGCAGCTGGTGGTCGGTGACCTCGTCGAGGTCATCGGGACCGGTTCGACCGGGCCGGTCGACCGGGTGGTGCTGGACATGCTCGCCCCATGGGAGTGCGTCGATGCCGTCGCGGGCGTGCTGCGCCCGGGTGGCGTCGTCATCGCCTACGTCGCGACGACGACCCAGCTGTCCCGGGTCGTCGAGCAGCTGCGCGAGCACGGGGGCTTCACCGAGCCGCGGCCGTGGGAGTCGACGGTCCGGACCTGGCACGTCGAGGGACTGGCCGTCCGGCCCGACCACCGGATGATCGGGCACACCGGATTCCTGGTGACGGCCCGCCGGCTCGCCCCCGGAGTCAGTGCGCCGCCGCGCCGTCGGCGGCCGGTCTCGATGAGTTCGTCGGCTGATGCCCGTGCTGAGGCCCGTGCCGATGCCGATCCGAATGCCGGTGCCGCGGCTGGGGGATCGGTCTCCGTGCCGGCTGGCGCCGTCGAGCCCCGGCCGGGCCTGCCGGGCTAGGGTCGGATCTCGGGCCGCCCTCGGCGGCCGGACCGGAAGGAGACGCCGGACCATGCCCGACGACACAGGTTTCCGCAATGACGACGGCCGACCGGACCAGGTCCAGTTGCTGGAGGACGAGGTCGCCTCGCTCCGCCGTCGCCTCGCCTCGCTGCCCCGTGACACCCGCCAGCTCGAGTCCCGCCTGTCGGAGACTCGCGCGGGACTCGCCAATGCCAGCGCGCAGAACGACCGGCTCGCAGCGACCCTGCGCGAAGCGCGCAGCCAGATCGTGTCGCTGAAGGAGGAGGTCGACCGGCTCGCGCAGCCGCCGGCCACCTTCGGCGTGTTCCTCGGGGACAGCGGCGAGGGCACTGTCGACGTGTTCACCGGCGGTCGCAAGTTGCGCGTCGCGGTCAGCCCGGACGTCCTGGTGCCGGAGCTGGTGCGCGGCCAGGAGGTCATGCTCAACGAGGCGCTGAACGTGGTCCGCGCGCTGGAGTACGAGCGCGCCGGTGACGTGGTGATGATCAAGGAGGTCCTCGCCGACGGCGAACGGGCACTGGTCATCGGGCACGCCGACGAGGAGCGCGTCGTCAAGCTCTCCGGCCCGCTGATGGACGGTCCGCTGCGAGCCGGGGACTCACTGCTGGTGGACTCCCGGTCCGGCTGGGCGCTGGAGAAGGTGCCCAAGTCCGAGGTCGAGGAGCTCGTTCTGGAGGAGGTCCCCGACCTCGACTACTCCGCCATCGGTGGGTTGTCCGCGCAGATCGAGATGATCCGCGACGCCGTCGAGCTGCCGTACCTGCATGCCGACCTCTTCCGCGAGCACGAGCTGCGAGCGCCCAAGGGCGTCCTGCTCTACGGCCCGCCCGGCTGCGGGAAGACGCTGATCGCCAAGGCGGTCGCGAACAGCCTGGCGAAGAAGGTCGCCGAGGTGACCGGCAAGCCCGAGGGTCGCAGCTTCTTCCTCAACATCAAGGGACCGGAGCTGCTCAACAAGTATGTCGGCGAGACCGAGCGGCACATCCGGCTGGTGTTCCAGCGGGCACGGGAGAAGGCCAGCGGCGGAACCCCGGTCATCGTGTTCTTCGACGAGATGGACTCGCTGTTCCGCACCCGTGGATCCGGCGTCAGCTCGGACGTGGAGAACACCATCGTGCCGCAGCTGCTCAGCGAGATCGACGGGGTCGAGGGGCTGTCCAATGTCGTCGTGATCGGGGCGTCCAACCGCGAGGACATGATCGACCCCGCGATCCTGCGGCCGGGCCGGCTCGACGTGAAGATCAAGATCGAGCGCCCGGACGCCGAGGCCGCCCGCGACATCTTCACCAAGTACGTGACGACCTCGCTGCCGCTGCACCCGGAGGACCTGGCCGAGAACGGTGGGGAACCGGTGGCAACGGTGACCGCGATGGTCCAGCGCGTCGTCGAGCGGATGTACAAGGAGAGCGACGAGAACCGCTTCCTCGAGGTCACCTACGCCAACGGCGACAAGGAGGTCCTGTACTTCAAGGACTTCAACTCCGGCGCGATGATCGAGAACATCGTCGGGCGGGCCAAGAAGATGGCCATCAAGGACTTTCTCGAGTTCGGGCAGAAAGGCCTGCGCGTCGGGCACCTGCTGGCGGCGTGCGTCGACGAGTTCCGGGAGAACGAGGACCTGCCGAACACCACCAACCCCGACGACTGGGCACGGATCTCGGGCAAGAAGGGCGAGCGGATCGTCTACATCCGCACGCTCATCCAGGGCAAGCAGGGCTCCGAGGCGGGCCGGGCCATCGACACGGTCGCGAACACCGGCCAGTACTTGTAGAGATCCGAACAGGCGAGCACTGCTCTTGCGACGGCCCGGTCACCCCCGCGGTGGCCGGGCCGTCGCCGGTCTCAGCCGGACCGCTCGGCTGCCTGCAGCGCCAGGGTGGCGAACGTCGCCAGGTAGTGGTCCGTGGCGAAGTCGCCGGAAACCACGTGCGGCAGGCCGGCGGCCAGCGAGGCGGCGGCCGCCTCGTTGAGCACCGGCACCCGCGCGTCGCCGGCCGGCAGGGCGGCCGCGATCTGCGAGCACATCCACGACCGGGTGAGCAGTAGGCCGAGCAGGTGCCCGATCTGCGGGTCGCTCCGGTCCGACACCGTCACCGGCTGGAACAGCGTCGCGGGCAGCCGCTCGGCGATCCCGGGCAGGTACCCGCTCAGCCAGTCGGCGAACGCGGCGCGCTCGAGCAGCCGCTCCATCAGCAGCGCCTCGGTGAGCGCGGGGGAGAGGAAGTCCTGGCCGCTCGGCTCCCACGCCGCGGGCGCGTCGCGGTCCCCGGCGAACAACGCGATCGCCGTGTCGGCACACTCCTGTGCGACCGCGTCCCGGCGCAGCGCCCGGAAGCCGTCGTGCAGCAGGGTCAGCCCGAAGGCGGTGTTGGCGTGCAGGCCGTCCCGCACCGGCCGGCCGAGCCGCGGTAGCCACCGTCGCGTCATCGCCTCGACCGCGTCGGTGACCGGCGCGAGGGCCGCGGCCCACCGGGCGGCGGCCGGGTCCGGCGAGGTCGCGCACGCTGCCGCCAGGGCGACCGCCCAGGCCCATCCGTAGGGCCGCTCCCAGCCCTCATGGTCTCGTAGGTACTGCGCTTCGACGGCGAGCGACGGCGCGGTCAGCGTCGTCTCGAGCACCGCTCTCACGCGGGCCGCGTCGACCTCGGCGGGGTGGTCGGACAGCAGCCGGACCAGCAGCCAGTGCATGTGCACGCAGGAGTGCCAGTCGTATGCGCCGGCGAACGCTGGGTGCAGGTCCCTCGGCCGCGACGGTTCGCCGATGCCCCGGGTCAGGTGACCGGTCGCGTGCGGGAACTCCCGGACGACATTGGCCAACGCGAGCTCGGCGTATCCGGCGGCCAGCCCGGCGCTGCCGGGCGCGCTCACGACACGGCGCCGGCGGTCACCGCCAGGTCGGCGCCGGTGGCGACCGTGGTGGCCAGGACGATGCCGACCGCCTCGGTGAGCGCGTCCATCGACAGGCTCGGCGCGGTCGGCTTGTCGACGACCTGCTCGGTGGCGAACGGCACGTGCACGAAGCCGGCTCGCACCCCCGGCTCCTCGGTGGCGACCAGGTGCATCGCCGCGTAGAAGACGTGGTTGCAGATGTAGGTCCCCGCGGTGTGCGACACCGACGCCGGGATGCCCGCATCGTGCAGCGCGGCGACGATCGCCTTGACCGGCAGCCCCGACCGGTAGGCGAGTGGGCCGTCGGCGGCGATCGCGGCGTCGAGCGGGGCGTTGCCGGCGTTGTCCGAGATCGGGGCGTCGTCGAGGTTCACCGCGATCAACTCCGGCGTCACCCCGAACCGACCACCGGCCTGGCCGAAGCCGATGACGACGTCGGGCCGGTGTTCGACGACCGCGGTGCGCAGCGCGGTGACCGACGCCCCGTAGACACACGGCAGCAGGGCGGTGTGCACCTCGACGCCCGGCATCGGCGGCCGGGCGGCGAACCGGGACACCGCCTCCCACGACGGGTTGACGCTCTCCCCGCCGAACGGCTCGAACCCGGTGAGCAGGACGGTGGTCATCGCTGGTGCTCCTGTCTCGGTCAGAACGCGAATACGTACATCAGGGCGACGTTGCACGCCCACAGCGGGACGGCCGTGGGGATCTGGGCCTTGATCGGCCCGTACTGGTCCTTCATCTCCAGCAGCGCCGCCGGGACGAGGTTGAAGTTGGCGGCCATCGGCGTGCACAGCGTGCCGCAGAAGCCGGACAGCATCCCGATCGCGAACACCGGCGCCGGGTTGCCGCCGAAGTGCTGGACCAGCACCGGCCAGCCGATGGCCGCGGTCATGATCGGGAACGCGGCGAACGCGTTGCCCATGATGATCGTGAACAGCGCCATCCCCAGGCAGTACAGGACGACCGCGGCGATCAGCGACCCGGACGGCAGGACGGCGCTGACGATCCGCCCGACCGCGGCGCCGACGCCGGACTGGGTGAACAGCAGCCCGAGCGTCGCGAGCATCTGGGGCAGGAGGGTCGCCCAGCCGACCGCCTCGAGCAACCGTTGGCCCTCGCGCACCGGCGCGATCGCGGACACCGGACGCAGGACGACGCAGGCGACGAGCACAGCGAGCACCGACGCGACACCGAGCCCGATGAGGGTCTCCGACGCCGGCTGCAGCAGCGGTCGGCCGCCGAGGTGGACGTGGTTGAGCACCGACCCGAACAGCACCGCGACGACCGGGATCGTCAGCGCCGGCACGAAGAGTCGGTTGCCGTACCGGTCGGCCCGTGCCCGCCGCACCTCGTGGTCGGGCCGGTCGGGGCGCCGCCCGGTCCGACCCGTCCCCGCGACCGCGGCCATCGCGATGACCACCACTCCGAGCAGCCAGGCGGGTGCGCTGCCGGCGGACACGAAACTGCCGTAGGCGAAGGAGAAGGCCAGCAACCCCCAGAACGCGGCGCTGCCGACCCGCCTGGGGTGTTCGGCGTCGCGGGCGATCCGCAGGGCGACGACGGCGAAGAACGCGGCGCACAGCCAGTAGAACCACTGGACCTTGATCACCGGGACGCCACCTCCGAGACAGGCGCGACCCTCCGGTCCGCAGCGACCATCCGGTCGATCTGCCGGTCCAGCCGAAGCAGCCGGAGACCGTGGATCACCAGCGCACACACGCCGGTCGGGATCGCCCACAGCGCGATGTGCAGCGCGTCCAGGTGCAGGCCGTAGGTCGCGTCGACGAAGCCGGTGATGAGCAGGATCGACCCGACGGCGACGAAGACGTCCTCGCCGAAGAACGACCCGACGGTGTCCGCGCTGGACGAGAAGCCCTTGATGCGTTCGGTGACGGCCTCGGGCAGTTGACCGTGGCGCCGTTCGGCCGCGCTCTCGGCCATCGGGTACACCAGCGGGCGGACGGTCTGGGCTGGACCGCCGATGCTCAGCAGACCGAGAGCAGCGGTCACCTGCCGGATGACGAGGTAGGAGAACAGCAGCCGGGAGGTCGTCATCCGGGCCAGTCGACTGATCAGTTTGCGCGCTTGTTCCTGCAGACCCCTGCTCTCGATCAGCCCGATCACCGGCAGGGTCACCACGAACAGGGTCACCGACCTGCTGCCGGCGAACCCGTTGCCGAACGCGTCGAGGACCGCCACCGGACTGAGCCCACCCAGCAGGCCGGTGACGATGCCGGCGCCGGTGACCACCAGCAGCGGGTTGAGACGCAGGGCGAACCCGACGACGACGAGCAACACACCGACGAGCACCAGCACGGGACCTCCCGGGTCGGGACGGGCAGCGGGTGAGGGTTCGTGCTGCGCGGCGGCATCTCTCGGCGGCATCGGTGCCGCGCGCCGAACGCTAGGAGTGCGCTGACCTCCTGGACAAGGTCGGCGCCCGGCGGCGGTCGCCCGACCGGACGGCAGCCGATCGAGCAGCTCCCGATGCGGTGGCAGCTGTCCGCGCCCGGTCGCGACGGGCCACAATGGCCCGGCCACGACGCGGGGCCGACCGGGATGTCGCCCCGGGGTGCCGATTGCGGGCGACGGGGGTCAGGGTGGGCGCGGTTCCGCAGCCGGAGGTCCGGCCCGTCGGCGCAGACGGCCTGCTGGTGGAGGTCGACCCGGCCGAGGTCGGGCGTTGGTACGCTGCGCTGGCCCCGCTGCGCGACGCGGGGCAGGTGCTGGACGTGGTTCCCGCCGCCCGGACCGTCCTGCTCGACGGTGTCCGCGACCCGGTCGAGCTGGCCCGGCAGATCGTGTCGATGCAGCCGGACCCACTGCCCAGCGCCGACGGCCCACTGGTGCAGATCGACGTGCACTACGACGGCGAGGACCTCGCCGAGGTGGCCGAGATGTGGGGAACCGACGCCGCCGGGGTGGCCGAGGTGCACACCGCCACCGAGTTCCGGGTCGCCTTCTCCGGCTTCGCACCCGGCTTCGGGTATCTGTCCGGCCTGCCGCCGCACCGGCACGTGCCCCGCCGCAGCAATCCCCGGACGCGGGTCCCGGCAGGCTCGGTCGGCCTGGCCGGGGAGTGGTCCGGTGTCTACCCGACGGCGTCCCCCGGTGGGTGGCAGCTCATCGGCTGGACGTCCGCCGTCCTGTTCGACCTCGACCGGGACCCGCCGGCCCTGCTCGCGCCCGGCACCCGGGTCCGCTTCCGGAACGCCGGGCCCCGGTGAGCGTCCTCGAGGCGAGGGGCCTGGAGGTCGTACGGGCCGGGCCGCGCACCACCGTGCAGGACACCGGGCGGGCCGGGTCGGCCCACCTCGGCGTCCCGCGCTCCGGTGCCCTGGACCCGCAGTCGCTCGCGCTGGCCAACCGGCTGGTGGGCAACCCCCCCGACGCGGCGGGGCTGGAGATCACCCTCGGCGGCTGCGCCCTGCGGGCGACCGGGCGCGGTGTCACCATCGCCGTGACCGGGGCGCAGACGACGGTCACGGTCGACGGCCGACCGGTCGATTGGGGCGGACCGGTCGGGCTGCGACCAGGCCAGTGCGTGGCGGTGGGTGCCTCGGTGGACGGGCTGCGCTGCTACCTCGCCGTCGGCGGTGGGATCGCCGTCGCCCCCGTGCTCGGCAGCCGCTCGACCGACACCCTGTCCGGGCTCGGGCCACCGGCGCTGGCCGACGGGACCCGGCTCCCGGTCGGGCCGGCCACCCCCGGCTCGGTCGCCGCGGCTGGCGTCGACATCGCCCTGTGGTCACCGGCGCCGGACCCGCTGGTGCTCCGCGTCCGGCTCGGGCCCCGCGCCGACTGGTTCACTCCCGAGGCGCTCGGCGTGCTCACCTCGGCGACCTGGCTGATCTCGGCGAGCACCGACCGGGTCGGAGCTCGCCTCGACGGGCCGGCCCTGCAGCGGGCGGTGACCCGGGAACTGCCGAGCGAGGGCGTCGGGCTCGGCAGCGTGCAGGTCCCCGCCGACGGCCACCCGCTGGTCTTCCTCGCCGACCACCCCACCACAGGCGGCTACCCGGTCGTTGCCGTCGTCGACCGCACGGACCTCCCGCCGCTGGCGCAGGCCCGACCGGGCACCCGGGTGCGGCTCACCACCTCCCACCACCGCGGAAGCAGGGCCCGATGACGACGATCGACCTCAACAGCGATCTCGGCGAGGGCTTCGGCATCTGGACGCTCGGGGACGACGACGCGCTGCTGGGCGTCGTCACCAGCGCCAACGTGGCCTGCGGGTTCCACGCCGGCGACCCCTCGACCATGCGCCGGGTCTGCGCGACGGCTGCCGCTCGCGGGGTCGCGGTCGGCGCCCACGTCGGGTACCGGGACCTGGCCGGCTTCGGCCGCCGGTCGATCGACGTCGATCCCGGCGAGCTGGCGGACGAGGTCGTCTACCAGCTGGCCGCGCTCGACGGCTTCTGCCGGTTGGCCGGGACCCGGGTGAAGTACGTCAAGCCGCACGGCGCCCTCTACAACCGGACCGTCGCGGACCCCGTGCAGGCCGGAGCGGTCGTCGACGCCGTCCGGGCCTACGACCCGGACCTACCAGTGCTCGGCCTGCCGGGCTCGGAACTGTTGGCCACCGCGGAGGCGGCTGGGCTGTGGGCGGTGCCCGAGGCGTTCGCCGACCGCGGCTACACCCCGGACGGGACGCTGGTGCCGCGGTCCGAGCCGGGCGCGGTCGTCACCGACCCGGACCGGGTCGCCGCCCGGGCCGTCGCGATGGCCGTCGACGGCACCGTCACCGCGGTCGACGGCAGCACGGTCGCGGTCGACGCCCGCTCGCTGTGCCTGCACGGTGACACCCCGGGCGCGGCGGTGCTCGCCCGCCGGGTCCGCGCCGCGCTGGTCGACGCGGGGGTGGTGGTCGAGCCCTTCAGCTGAGGTCCAGCCGCCCACGGTCCGCTGTGCGTCCCGGTCACGAAGGCACCGTGCTCAGCTGGGCACCGTGCGACGGTGCAGGTCAGGAGGCGCCTGCGCGGGACCGCGGTGCGCAGATGACCAGCCGGCGGAGCTGTGCCAGTAGCAAACGGTCCACGCGGGCGCGGTATGGCGGATGCACCCCAGCGTGCCGCCTCCCAGGTTCCGGCGCCGGTCACGAGCGCCCACCTACCCTGGCCGCATGACCGTCCGCCGGGTCGTCGGTACCGAGACCGAGTACGGGATCGCCGTCGCCGGCCAGCCCGGCGCGAACCCGATGCTGTCCTCGGCGCAGGTGGTCAACGCCTACGCGCAGGCGACGCTGCGCAGCCGCCGTGCCCGCTGGGACTTCGAGGAGGAGCAGCCGCTGCGCGACGCTCGCGGGTTCGACATGAGCCGCGATGTCGCCGACCCGGGCCAGTTGACCGACTCCGACAGCGCGCTGGCGAACGTCATCCTGCGCAACGGGGCCCGGCTCTACGTCGACCACGCGCACCCGGAGTACTCCGCGCCGGAGACCACCAACCCGCGCGACGCCGTGCTCTGGGACAAGGCCGGCGACACGGTGATGGCACGCGCGGCCCGGCTCGTCGCCGAGTCGCCGATGGCCACCGAGATCCGGCTCTACAAGAACAACACCGACGGCAAGGGCGCCAGCTACGGCTCGCACGAGAACTACCTGGTCCGCCGCGACGTCCCGTTCGGGGACCTGGTGGCCACGCTGACCCCGTTCTTCGTGTCTCGACAGGTCGTCGCCGGCGCCGGCCGGGTCGGTCGGGGTCAGGACGGGACGGCCAGCGGGTTCCAGCTCGCCCAACGGTCGGACTTCTTCGAGGTCGAGGTCGGGCTGGAGACGACCCTGAAGCGGCCGATCATCAACACCCGCGACGAACCGCACGCCGACGCGGAGAAGTACCGCCGGCTGCACGTGATCATCGGCGACGCGAACATGGCCGAGGTAGCGACCTACCTCAAGATCGGGACGACCTCGCTGGTGCTGGCGATGATCGAGGACGGGTTCACCACCCCCGAGCTGGCCGTCGACCGCCCGGTCACCGCCCTGCACACCATCTCCCACGACCCGACGCTGACCGCGACCGTCCGGCTGCGTGACGGCCGGGCGCTGACCGGTGTCCAGCTCCAGCTGGAGTACCTGGACCTGGCGACCAAGTACGTCGACGACCGCTACGGCCACGACGCGGACGCCATGACCCTGGACGTGCTCGCCCGCTGGGGCTCGGTGCTGGACCGGCTCGGACGTGACCCGCAGCTGTGCGCCCGGGAACTGGACTGGGTCGCCAAGCTCGGGGTACTGGAGTCCTACCGCGACCGGGACGGGCTGGCCTGGGACCACCCGAAGCTGGCCCTGGTGGACCTGCAGTGGTCCGACGTGCGCCCGGAGAAGGGCCTCTATGCCCGCCTGGCTCGCGTCGGGCGGTTCGAGCGCATCGTCGGCGACGAACAGGTCGCCGCCGCGGTCGACGATCCGCCCGAGGACACCCGCGCCTACTTCCGCGGCCGCTGCCTGGCCAAGTACTCCCAGGACGTCGCTGCGGCGTCGTGGGACTCGGTGATCTTCGACGTTCCGGGACGCGAGTCCCTGCAGCGGGTGCCGACCCTGGAGCCGTTGCGCGGGACCAAGGCCCACGTCGGGTACCTGCTGGACGCCTCGCCGACCGCCGCGGACCTGCTGCGCGCGCTCGGCAGCGCCTGAGCGCGGGCCCCCCGCGCTCGGCGGCGCCCGAGCACAGCGCGCCTGGTCGGATCGGCGGCCCCGTGAACCGGGGCCCGGGCCGCCCCCCGGGCTAGGGTCGGGCGGCAGGCCGACGAGGGGTGACCGACATGGCGACGCAGGAACGCGGTGGGCAGGCCCAGCGGGGTCGTGCCCGCGACCAGCAGGACGTCGAGGAGGTCGCCGAGACCTCCCCGGAGGCCGGCGAGCGCAAGGAGCAGTTGGACTCCGACGTCGACGCGGTCCTCGGCGAGATCGACGACGTGTTGGAGGAGAACGCCGAGGACTTCGTCCGGCAGTTCGTGCAGAAGGGCGGCCAGTGACGGCCGTCCCGTCCGGCCCCGGCCGGCCCGACACCGCGGCCGCGTTCCGGCTGCCGCGGTCCGCCGGTTTCGTCGAGCTGGTCGGACAGCTGGACCCGTCGCGGCTGCTCAGCGTGGCGCACGGCGCAGTGGAGACCATCCCGCACGGCACGACGATCGTGGCCATCACCTTCGCCGGCGGCGTGGTGATGGCCGGCGACCGGCGGGCCACCGCGGGCTCGATGATCGCCCACCGGGCCATCGAGAAGGTCTTCCCGGCCGACGACCACAGCGTCGTCGGGATCGCGGGGGTCGCGGGGCTGGCGATCGAGCTGGTCCGGCTGTTCCAGGTCGAGCTGCAGCACTACGAGAAGATCGAGGGCCTCGCGCTGTCCCTGGACGGCAAGGCCAACCGGCTCTCGCAGATGATCCGCGGCAACCTGGGCATGGCGATGCAGGGTCTGGCCGTCGTGCCGTTGTTCGCCGGCTACGACCTGGACGCCGGCATCGGGCGGATCTTCAGCTACGACGCCACCGGCGGCCGGTACGAGGAGGTCGGGTTCACCTCGGTCGGCTCCGGCTCGTTGTTCGCGCGCGGGTCGCTGAAGAAGCTGTACACCCCGGAGCTGGACGAGGCCGGCTGCGTCCGCGCGGTGCTGGAGTCCCTCGTCGACGCCGCCGACGACGACTCGGCCACCGGCGGCCCGGATGTTTTCCGCGGCATCTACCCGTTGGTCTCCGTCGTCAGCGCGGACGGGTACCGGCGCCTGCCCGAGCCGGAGGTCGCGACGGCGGCAGCCGTTGTGCTCGACGCCCGCCGCGACCGGCCAGACGGGCCTCTGGCGCGCATCGAGCCCGCCTCCTGACGCAGTGCTGCAATCCCGGCTGACTGCGCACCCGATGTCCGCCGAGCCCCTGCCCCGTCGCCTGACCGAGAGGACACCCTGCCCGCGATGACGATGCCGTTCTACGTCGCGCCCGAACAGGTGATGAAGGACCGGGCCGACTACGCCCGCAAGGGCATCGCCCGCGGCCGCAGCGTCGTCGTCGCCCAGTACGACGCCGGCATCCTGTTCGTCGCGGAGAACCCGAGCCGGGCCCTGCACAAGGTCAGCGAGATCTACGACCGGATCGCGTTCGCGGCTGTCGGCCGCTACAACGAGTTCGAAAACCTGCGCATCGCCGGGGTGCGGCTGGCGGACCTGCGCGGCTACTCCTACGACCGGCGTGACGTGTCCGGCCGTGCGCTGGCCAACGCCTACGCGCAGACCCTTGGCGCGATCTTCTCCGGCGGGGAGAAGCCCTACGAGGTCGAGGTCGTGGTCGCCGAGATCGGCGAGACCCCGGACACCGACCAGATCTACCGGCTGACCTACGACGGTTCGGTCGCGGACGAGCGGGGGTTCGCGGTGATGGGCGGCGCCACCGAGGCCGTCGGCACCGAGATGACGCAGCGCTATCCGGCGGGCGCCGACCTTGCGGCGACGCTGCGGGCAGCGGTGGACTCCCTGGCCAGGGGGGGAGCTCCCGAGGGCGAAATGGACCGCCGCCTCGGCGCGGACGCCCTGGAGGTCGCCGTGCTGGACCGCACCCGCAGTCAGCAGCGCAAGTTCCGCCGGATCACCGGGCCGGGTTTGGAAGCACTGCTCACACCAGCCGTCTGACGCGCCGCGGCCCGCGGTGCGCCGGGCCCGGTGCAGCACGCCGCCCTAGGGTGGTCCGATGGACCGGCGGATCTTCGGGCTCGAGAACGAGTACGGGGTCACCTGCACGTTCCGGGGCCAGCGTCGCCTGAGCCCGGACGAGGTCGCGCGCTACCTGTTCCGCCGCGTCGTCAGCTGGGGCCGGTCCTCCAACGTCTTCCTGCGGAACGGGGCCCGGCTCTACCTCGACGTCGGCTCTCACCCGGAGTACGCGACCCCGGAGTGCGATTCCATCACCGACCTGATCACCCACGACAAAGCCGGGGAACGCGTCTTGGAAGGCCTGCTGGTCGATGCCGAGCGGCGGCTGCGGGACGAAGGCATCGCCGGGGACGTGTACCTGTTCAAGAACAACACCGACTCCGCGGGCAACAGCTACGGATGCCACGAGAACTACCTGGTCAGCCGGGACGGTGAGTTCGGCCGGATGTCGGACGTGCTGATCCCGTTCCTGGTGACCCGGCAGCTGGTCTGCGGTGCGGGCAAGGTCCTGCAGACCTCCCGCGGCGCCGTCTACTCGGTCAGCCAGCGGGCCGAGCACATCTGGGAGGGCGTCAGCTCGGCGACCACCCGGTCCCGGCCGATCATCAACACCCGCGACGAGCCGCACGCGGACGCCGAGCGCTTCCGGCGACTGCACGTGATCGTCGGTGACTCCAACATGGCCGAGCCGACGACGCTGCTCAAGGTCGGCAGCACCGAGCTGGTGCTGCGGATGGTCGAGGCCGGGGTAGTGATGCGCGACCTGACGCTGGAGAACCCGATCCGCGCCATCCGGGAGATCAGTCAGGACATGACCGGGCGCCGCGCGGTGCGCCTCGCCAACGGCCGGGAAGCCACCGGCCTGCAGATCCAGCAGGAGTACTACTCGAAGGCGTTGGACTTCGTCGCCCGGCGGGGACCGTTCGGCGCCGAGGTCGAGGCGGTGCTGGACCTGTGGGGCCGGACGCTGCGCGCGGTGGAGACCGGGGACCACTCCCTGGTGGCCACCGAGATCGACTGGGTGATCAAGTACCGGATGATCGAGGCGTACCGGGCCAAGCACGACCTGCCGTGGACGCACCCGCGGATCGCGCAGCTGGACCTCGCATACCACGACATCCACCGCAGGCGGGGGTTGTACTACCTGCTGGAGCGGCGCGGCCTGGTGCGGCGGATGGTCAAGGACCTCGCGGTGTTCGAGGCCAAGTCGGTGCCGCCGCAGACCACCCGGGCCAAGCTGCGTGGGGAGTTCATCCGCCGCGCGCAGGAACGGCGCCGCGACTTCACCGTGGACTGGGTGCACCTGAAGCTCAACGACCAGGCGCAGCGGACCGTGCTGTGCAAGGACCCGTTCCGGTCCGTCGACGAGCGGGTGGACCGGCTGATCGCCAGCATGTGACCACCCCCGTCAGCGGCGAGCCTGACCCACGTCGAGCCTGAACAGATGCCGAGAACCGCGGCGGACGGTCACCGTTCGCCACCAACTGCCGCTGCGGCCCCCTAAGGTCGGGCAACGTGTTGCGACGCCTGCCGACCGGTTCCTCCCGCCCCGCCCTGGTGCTCGCCGCCGCGGGCGCCCTGGTACTCGCCGGATGCGGCAGCGGGAATTCGGGCAGCACCTCGACGGCTCCCGCCAACCCGACCGCTAGCGCCTCGGGTTCGTCTGCGCCGGCCGCGAGCGTCTCGTCTGCGCCGGCGGCCAGCGGCTCGGCGGCACCGGGTACCAGCGGGTCCGCGGCACCGAGTGCCAGCGGCTCGCCCGCCCCGGCCGTGACGAACGGGAAGATCGCCGACGTCGCGGTCACCGGGGCGCGCAACAAGCTGCCCGCGCTGAAGTTCACCGCCCCGTTCGGTGTCGCGGAGACCGTCGTCAAGACGCTCGTCGCCGGGACCGGCCCAGTGGTGCAGAAGAACCAGCTGGCGACCGTCAACTACACCGGCGTCAACGGTCGTACCGCGAAGGAGTTCGACAGCTCGGTGGACCCGCAGTTCAAGCACGTAGGCGCGGCGAGCTTCCAGCTCAAGGACGGCGCACTCGTCCCGGGGTTCATCAAGGGCCTGGTCGGGCAGAAGGTCGGCAGTCGCGTGCTGGTGGCCATTCCCCCCAAGGACGGGTACGGCCCGACGGGGTCCGCGCAGGCGGGCATCACCGCCACCGACACCCTGCTGTTCGTCGTGGACATCAACGGCGCCCAGACCCCGCTGACCAAGGCCGAGGGCGCCGCGGTCACCCCCGCGGCGAACCTGCCGAAGGTGACCGTGGCCAACGGGATACCCACCGCGATCGCCAAACCGGCCGGCGCGGCGCCAAAGGCCCCGGTCACGCAGGTTCTGGTCCGGGGGACCGGCAAGAAGGTCGCCAAGGGCGACAGCGTCAGCATCCAGGCGCTCGCCGCGGTCTGGCGGACCGGCAAGCTGGTCACGAACACCTGGCAGAGCGGCGGCGCCCAGTCGATCGTCGTCGGTAACGGTCAGCTCATCCCCGCCGCCGACAAGGCCTTGCTCGGGCAGCCGATCGGCAGCCGGGTGATGGTCGTCGCGACCCCGCCGCTGGGCATCCAGGCCTCCGGGGACGTGACCGCCCAGGACAGCGTCGTGTTCGTGTTCGACCTGCTCGCGGTCTCCTGAGCCCTGACCGTCGACGCGCGCGGACTGGCCGGGTCCGCGGCGTCGCGCTGCGGGGGGTCCCGGCGATCTAGGGTCACCGACGTGTCCGGACGCAAGAGCGAGCGGTTGATGAACCTGGTCATCTGCCTGCTGGTCGCCCGCACCTACCTGTCCCGGGAACGGATCCGCGAGGCCGTCGACGGCTACGCCGGCCAGTCGGACGAGGCCTTCGAGCGGATGTTCGAGCGGGACAAGGAGGAGCTGCGCGAGCTCGGCGTGCCCGTCGAGACCGGCAGCGCCGACAGGTACTTCGACGACGAGCTCGGCTACCGGATCCGCCGCGAACGGTTTCAGTTGCCGCCCCTGCGGCTCGCCCCCGACGAGGCGGCCGTCCTCGGGCTGGCCGCGCGGGTCTGGCAACAGGCCGGGCTGGCGTCGGCCACCGAGTCCGCGCTGCGCAAGCTCGGTGCCGCCGGGGTCGCCACCGACCGGGGCGCGCTGTCGGTGGTCGAGCCCAGGCTGGTGGCCAGCGAGCCGGCGTTCGAGCCGCTGTTCGACGCCGCGGTGCGCCGGCGCCCGGTCCGCTTCGCCTACCGCGGGTCCGGGTCGGCGACCACGGTCCCGCGTTCGGTGCACCCGTGGGGGCTGGGGTTGTGGCGCGGCCGCTGGTACCTGGTCGGCTGGGACGTGGACCGCGCGGACCGGCGCACCTACCGGCTCGGCCGGATCGCCGGCCCGGTGACGGTCACCGGGGACGGCCCGGTCGCCGCACCGCCCGCCGGGTCGGTCCGGGCGGCCCTGGAAACGCTGGACCCGCTGTCGTCACCGTCCGGAACCGCCCGCGTGCGGGTGCGCGCCGGCAGCGGGCTCGGTCTGCGGCACCGGGCGAGCTCGGCCACCACCGATGGCGCCGCTGGTCCCGGCCGGAACGGCTGGGACGTCCTGGAGCTGCCGTACTCCAGCCCGGGATCGCTGGCCGACGACGTGGCCGGCTACGGCGCCGACGCCGTGGTGCTGTCCCCGCCGGAGGCCCGGGCAGCCGTGGTCGCCCGGCTGACCGCGAGCGCACGGGCGGAGTCGGCGGGACCAGCGGACGCCGGGGGACGGGCATGAGTCCGCCTGCCGGCAGCGGAAGCCAGGCCCAGGTCGGCCGGCTGCTGTCGATGCTGCCCTACCTGCAGGCGCACCCCGGCGTGAGGCTGGAGCAGGTGGCGGGTGCGTTCCGGGTGAGTGAGCGCCAGGTGGTCGCGGACCTTCGGGTGCTCTGGTTCTGCGGGCTGCCCGGGTTGTCGATGGGTGACCTGATCGAGGTCGACATGGACGCGGTGGCGGGCTCGGGGACCGTGACCGTGACCAACGCCGACTACCTGTCCCGGCCGTTGCGTCTGGACGCCGCCGAGGCGGCCGCGCTGGTGGTGGCCGTGCGCGCGCTGCGGGAGACGGTGGGCGGGGCCGACCGGGACGCGGTGAACCGGGTGCTGGCCAAGCTCGCCGCCGTGGTGGACGCGGCGCCGACCCGGACGACGACGGGGCGCGGGACCGGGGCACCGGAGACCGCGGAGATGGCGGTTCCGGTCGAGGTCGACCTGGCGCCGGACGCCGACGCGGGCGTCGTCGCCGCGGTCCGCGAGGGCCTGGATCGGCGCCGTCGGCTGCACCTGACCTACGCGGGCGGCACCAGCGACGAGGTCACCGAACGTGACGTCGACCCGCGTCAGCTGGTGACCGCGGGCGGTCGCACCTACCTCGACGCGTGGTGTCACCGCGCCGAGGGCAATCGGCTGTTCCTGCTCCAGCGGATGCAGGCCGTGACCGTGCTGGATGCGCCGGCCGACCCGCCGCCGACCGACGAGGCCGAGGCGGTCGACGACCGGTCCGGGGCCGCCACGGCGTTCCGTCCGTCGGCGGACGACCCGGTGGCGACCGTCCGGCTGAGCCCGGCCGCGCGCTGGGTCGCCGAGTACTACCCGGTCGAGTCGGTCGAGGAGCTGCCCGACGGCGGCCAACTGGTGCGGATGCGGGTGGCCGACCCCCGGTTCCTGCGCCGCCTCGCGCTGCGTCTGGGTGCCGACGGCCGGGTGGTCGACCCGCCGGAGCTGGCTGCCGACGTCGCCGCCGCGGCCGCGGCCGCGCTCGCCGCCTACTGAGCGCGCAGCCACCGGTCCGCCGTGTCCTCGTGCGCCGGCGGCGGCGACCGTTCGTTCGGCGGCGATCCGTTTCGTCGGCGGGGTGTTCCCGGCGCGGCGTGCGGCCGCCAGCGCCTCGCACGGGGCACTGCAGGGTCGGAGAGCACGGGGGACTGCCGCTTCGGTGAGCACGGGGACAGCGATGTCTGAGTCGGCCGTCGAGGAGGTCCTGCCCGGTACGGTGCGCAGATGAGGTGGGGATGGGCCGTGGTGTTCGCCGCCGAGGTGGTGCTGTTCGTCGTGGTGGTCTGCGCCTTCGCCGTCGGACTGGTCGGCCGGGTCAGGCGGCTGCGCGACGAGGTGGCTCGGCTGCGCGGTGCCGTGCCGGCATCCCAGGTCCCGACGCAACTGGCCCGGCTGTCGGCCGCGCGGGGACACCGCTGACATTGCGCGGCCGCATCGCCGGTGCGCCCGGCCGGTCGACCAGCTCCCGGGCCGAGCCCGGGAGGTGCTCGCTCCGAACTATCGGTGTTCCCGCGGTCGCGGGGACCTGCGGTCTACAGTGACCGCAGGAGTGGCCCTCGACCCCGCTGGCCGCTCACCGCTCCCGCCGAGAGGGTTCATCGTGTTGAGAGGTGCGCTCGAGGGTTGGCACATCGTCATCCTCGCCGTCGTCGTCCTGGTGCTCTTCGGCGCGAAGCGACTGCCCGACGCCAGCCGGTCGATCGGCCGCTCGTTGAAGATCTTCAAGTCCGAGGTCAAGGAGCTGCACAGCAGCGACGACGGCGACCGTCCGGCGGAGCCCGCAACCCGCACCGAGACGACGGTCACCACCGTTGCTCCGGCCGCAGGCGCCACCGCGGCGTCGGCCACCCCGCCGCCGGCCGAGCGGCCCCTGGACGATCGTCAGCCCGTCGATCAGCACCGCGTCTGAGCCAACGGCCCGGGTCGCAGCTCGTCAGCGCCCAGCGAGACGATCCACAGACCGGATGACGGCGGACAGGTGAGCAGATGACCGACACGGTCGCCCCGGTCACAGGCTCGCACCGGGACAAGGATCCTGAGGGGCACATGCCCCTGGTGGAGCATGTACGGGAACTCCGCAATCGAATTGCGGTATGTCTGGTCGCCGTGGTCGCCGGGGGCGCCGTCGGCTGGTGGCTCTATCCGAAAATCTTCGACTTCCTGGTCGCGCCCTACAACCAGGCGGCCCGCGAGAGCGGCCGGACCGGTTCGGTGCAGATCAACTTCGTGACGATCACCGCAGGCTTCAACATCCACATCAAGGTCGCACTTTTCGTGGGGTTGGTGTTGGCCGCGCCGGTATGGCTGTACGAGATCTGGGCTTTCGTCGTACCGGGCCTGAAGAAGGCCGAGAAGCGTTACGCGCTGGGCTTTCTCGGCGCGGCGCTCCCTCTCTTCGCGCTGGGTGGACTGCTGGCAACCCGGGTGATTCCGATCGCGGTCGGCTTTCTGATCGAGTTGACACCGAAGAATGCCGCGGCGATCCAGGACGTCGACAACGTCATCAGCTTTGCAACCAAGATGATTCTGGGCTTCGGAATCATGTTCGTGCTGCCGGTCCTGCTCGTGGGACTCAATTTTCTCGGCGTGCTGCCCGCTCGGACGCTCGCCAAGGGATGGCGGGTGGCCGTCCTCATCATCTTCGTGCTGTCGGCGATCGCCAGTCCGTCCCCGGACCCCGGGTCGATGCTGCTGCTCGCGCTGCCGGTGGTCGCGTTGTTCCTGATCGCGATGGGGATCGCATTCCTCAACGACAAGCGGCGGGCCCGGAAGTCGACCGAACCGGACTACACCCAGTTCGCTGACGACGAGGCCAGCCCGATCGAACCCCCGAGCCGGGACCGCTGACACAGGGCGCTGTCCCGCGCCGCCTCGCGGTGCTGGCCAATCCGGTAGCGGGCCGGGGTGGTGCGGGCCGTGCCGCGCGGGCGGTCGTCGACCGCCTCACGTCCGCCGGCTCCGCCGTCTCGCTGCTGATCGGAGACACCGCGGACCACTCGACGCGGCTGTTGAGCGACGCGGTGACTGCCGGGGTCGACGGTGTCGTCGTGGTCGGTGGCGACGGAGCGGTACATCTCGCGGTCCAGGCCCTGGCCGGATCGGCGACCGCCCTCGGCGTAGTACCGGCGGGCACCGGCAACGACTTCGCCCGGTCGATGGGCATCCCCCGGCACGATCCCGACGCGGCGACCTCCCTTGTCGTCGCCGGGCACCGCCGCCGCATCGACCTCGCCCGACGGGACGCAGCCGCGCCCGACGGCGCCGCTGTCGACGATGCGGTGACAGCACCGCGCTGGTTCGCCGAGGTGATGGCCGTGGGGTTCGACAGCCGCGTGAACGCCCGGGCGAACAGGATGCGCCGACCGAGGGGCAGCGCCCGGTACGTGCTCGCCGTGCTCGCGGAACTCACCGACACCGGCCCGCTCGAGCTGACGATCAACGTCGACGGCACCGTCCACCGCCACCGGGCAACACTGACCGCTGTTGGCAACACCCAGTACTACGGCGGCGGCATCGCGATGTGCGCCGGCGCCGAGCCCGACGACGGGCTGCTCGACGTGGTCGTTGTGGACGCGGTGTCGGCGCCGACGCTGCTGGCGCTGTTTCCGCTAGCGGCGCTCGGCCGCCACCTGCGGCTGCCGATCGTGACCCGCTACCGGGGCCGCCGGGTGACGGTGTCGGCGGTCCCTGGAACCAGCCCTGCCGAGGTGCCGACACATGCCGACGGCGAGCCGTTCGCAACTCTCCCCGTTTCGTTGACCTGTGTTCCGGGCGCACTGCAGGTGTATGCCCCGCCGGCCCCGCCGCCGGTGGCCCGCGGGTAGCGTCGCCGGCGTGTCACGGGTCGAGCACGGCCGCGTCGTGACCGGCGGCAACCCCGGACCCGAGGCGGCCAGCGACCCCGGACCCGAGGCGGGCAGCGACCCGGCGGACCAGCTGGGGGACCCGGAGGACGAGTCCCCGGCACAGCGGTACGCGCGGTTCCGGCGAGGGAAGCTGGACCGGCTGACCACGTTCGCGGGCACCCTGCCCTTCCAGCTCGACGCGTTCCAGCGCGATGCTTGCGCCGCACTGCAGGCCGGCTCCAGCGTGCTCGTCGCGGCGCCCACCGGGTCCGGCAAGACCGTCGTCGGAGAGTTCGCCGTCCACCTCGCGCTCGCCGAGGGCAGCAAGTGCTTCTACACCACGCCGATCAAGGCGCTGTCGAACCAGAAGTACGCCGACCTGGTCGACCGGTACGGCAGCGGTGCCGTCGGCCTGCTGACCGGCGACAACTCGGTGAACGGCGACGCCCCGGTCGTGGTGATGACGACCGAGGTGCTGCGCAACATGCTCTACGCGGGTTCGGCAACCCTCGACCGGCTCGGCTACGTGGTGATGGACGAGGTCCACTACCTCGCCGACCGGGCGCGCGGCGTCGTGTGGGAGGAGGTGATCATCCACCTCCCGGACGCGGTGCGGATGGTCGCGCTGTCCGCGACGGTGTCCAACGTCGAGGAGTTCGGCGCCTGGCTGCGTGAGGTCCGCGGCAACACCGACCTGGTCGTGTCCGAGCACCGGCCGGTCCCGCTGCACCAGCACGTCCTGGTCGATGACCACCTGGTCGACCTGTTCGCCCCCGACCGCAGGCCACCCGACGGTGTCGCTGCCCCCGTCGCGGGCGCCCCTGTCGCCGGTGCCGGGGCTGCCGGGGTCGCGGTCACGGGCGCGCCGGTGGCTCCACTCGCGTTGCGGGCCGCGGTGAACCCACGGCTGGTCCGGTTGGCCGGCGACGAGACCCGCCAGTCGCGGATCGCCGGTTCCGGCCGGGGCCGGGCCGGCGGGCGCGGCAAGCCGGGCCGCGGCGGTCCCGGCGCTTCCGGCGGCGGCGGCGGGCGCGGTGGCGGGCCGCCACGGCGCTCGCACCACACCCCGGACCGGGTGCAGGCCGTCGAGCGGCTGCTGGCCGGCGCCCTGCTGCCCGCGATCGTCTTCGTCTTCAGCCGCGCCGGGTGCGACGCCGCCGTGGAGCAGCTGCGGTCGGCCAACGTCCGGCTCACCACGCCGGCCGAGCGTGAGCAGATCCGCGATTACGCCGAAGAGCGGTGCTCTGTCATCCCCGACGAGGACCTGCACGTGCTCGGGTACCACGACTGGCTGTCCGCGCTGGAGAACGGCGTCGCCGCCCATCACGCCGGAGTCCTGCCCACGCTGAAGGAAGTCGTCGAGGAGCTGTTCACCCGGGGGCTGGTCAAGGTGGTCTATGCCACCGAGACCCTTGCTCTCGGGATCAACATGCCGGCCCGCAGTGTCGTGCTGGAGCGGTTGGTGAAGTGGAACGGCGAGACGCACGCCGACATCACCCCGGGGGAGTACACACAGCTGACCGGGCGGGCCGGTCGCCGGGGGATCGACGTCGAAGGCCACGCCGTCGTGCTGTGGCAGGGCGGCCTGGACCCGGGCGCCGTTGCCGGGCTGGCCTCGACCCGCACGTACCCGCTGCGATCCAGTTTCCGCCCGTCCTACGGCATGGCGGTCAACCTGGTCCGCCGGTCCGGCCGCCCCCAGGCCCGGGTCCTGCTGGAGAGTTCGTTCGCGCAGTTCCAGGCCGACCGCGACGTGGTCGGGTTGGTCCGCCGAGTCCGGCGCAACGAGGAGGCGCTGACCGGGTACGCGGTGTCGGCGACGTGTCACCTCGGGGACCTGCTGGAGTACGCGGGCCTGCGCCGGCGGCTGGACCGCCTGGAGGCCGAGCACACCCAGCGACGCGGGCAGGCGCGGCGTTCGGCCGTCGCCGACTCCCTCGCCGATCTCGACACCGGGGACGTCGTCGTGCTGCCCGCCGGCCGCCGGGCCGGCCCGGTCGTCGTCCTGGACCCCGGCTTCGACGGATACCTCGGCGGGGGCGCCGACCGCCGCTCGTCGGATCGTCGGCAGGGCCGTGCGGACCCGGTCCTGCGGCCCATCGGCGGGGACCCGATGCCGACGGTGCTCGGCACCGACGGCCGGGTCCGGCGGGTCACCGTGGCGGACTTCCCGGCCGCTGTCGACCCGGCTGCGCGGCTGGCCGTGCCGCGGACCTTCGACGCGCGGGACCCGGTTGCCCGCCGCGAGCTCGCGGCCGCACTGACCGACCTGGCCTCCCGGATCGACGGGCCGGCTCCGACCCCGCCCGGTGAGCAGCCGGGGGCCGTCGACGAGGTCGCCGCCGCCCGGCGTGCCGTGGTCACCCACCCCTGCCACGGCTGCGCGGACCGGGACGCGCACCTGCGCTGGGCGGCCCGCTACGAGCGGCTGGAGACCGAGACGGCGGCGCTGCGCAGCCGAGTGTCGTCGCGGACCGGGACGATCGCGCGGATCTTCGACCGGGTGTGCGGGGTCCTCGACGAGCTCGGCTATCTGGCCGGGGACGAACTGACGGCCGACGGTGAGGTCCTGCGCGCCGTCTACACCGAACTGGACCTGCTGACCGCGCAGTGCCTGCGCCGCGGGGTGTGGGCCGGGCTTGACCCGGCCGAGCTCGCCGCCTGCCTGTCCGCGCTCACCTACGCGGCCCGGCGCGACGACGAACTGCCGCCCCGGGTCCCCGGCGAGGCGGTCCGCGCGGCCCTGCGGGCGACGACGGCGGCCTGGTCGGAGCTGGTCGCGCTCGAGCGGGCGGCGGGGCTGGACACCCAGCGGGAGCCGGACCCGGGATTCACCCAGGTCACCTGGCGGTGGGCGTCGGGCGCCACGCTGGACGACGTGCTCAGCGAGTCCGGTGTCTCCCCGGGGGACTTCATCCGTCAGGTCAAGCAGGTACTCGACCTCGCCGACCAGGTCGCCGTCGCCGCGACCCGCGCAGGTGACGCGGCCCTGGCGGCCACGGCGCGCTCGGCGATGGTCGCCCTGCGGCGCGGTGTGGTCGCCTACGCGACGGCGGTCTGACCACGACCGCCGTCGACCTCACCGACGCCGACGTTGACCTCGACCGGCCCCGTCTGACCCCGACGCCGTCAATCCGCGAACGCCGTCCATCCGCGAACCCCATCAATCCGCGAACGCCGTCCATCCGCGAACCCGGTCAATCCACCGAGCCCCCGACGGGGACCGGCGAGGGCTTCTCCAGCGCGGCGAGGGGTCGGACGACGAAGCTGATCGCCACCGCGAGCAACAGCAGGCCGAACAGCACGTAGCTCCACCGCAGGCCGATCGCGGTCGCGACCACGCCGGCCAGCAGGGCGGCCAGCGGCGACGTCGCGTACGCGAGCATCCGCGAGCCGGCAGCGACCCGTCCGAGCGAACCGGGACTCGCCTCGCGCTGACGCAGCGTGCGCATGAGCACGTTGGCGGCCACGACCCCGAACACCGGGACAGCCGTCCCGACGACGAACAGGGCCAGGCCGGCGCCCCGGGTCGTCAGCGGGACGAGGAAGGTGAACGGGAAGGTCACCGCGCCGATCAGCCCGAGGGCCCCGGCAGTGCCCAGCCGTTGGGCGACCCGCGGCGCGATCGCCGCCCCCAGGATCCCCGCGAACCCCTCCCCGACCAGCAACACACCGACGGCGGCCGCAGGCAGGCCGAGGGAGACGATGAGAAACAGCGGGTGCAGGACGGCGAACCCGGTGAGGGCGGTGTTGACGACCGCTCCGGTGAGCGCCAGCCGGCGCAGCAGCCGGTGGGCGAACAGTTCGCGCAGCCCGTCCAGGATCTCGTCCCGCAGCCGGGGCCGGGCCGGGCCGGGACCCGCGGCGAGTCCCGGCCGCCCGGCCTGCGGGGTGAGCCCGACACAGACCGCCGAGACCACGAACGACAGGGCATTGGCAGTGAGCCCGGTGGCGACGCCGAACAACCGCGTCAGCAGGCTGTTGCCGAGCGGCCCGAAGAGATCGGTCGCCGACTCCGCGCCCTGCAGGACCGCGTTCGCCGACTCCAGGTCCTCGTCCGGCACCAGCATCGGCGGCACCACCTGCAGCGCGGCCTGGGAGACGACCTCGCTGGAACCGGCGGCGAGGGCGAGCACCAGCAGGTACCAGATGGTCAACGTGTCGGTGACGATCAGCACCGGAACCGCCGCGTACAGAGCCGCCGACACCAGGTCGGCCACGACGATCAGCTGCCGCGGGGAGTAGCGGTCGGCCCAGGCGCCCGCGGGCAGGCCGATGACCAGCCACGGCGTCCAGACGGCCGCGGACAGCACACCGACCAGTACCGGTGAGGCGTGCAGCATGACCACCGCGACCAGGGGGAGCGCCACGGTGCCGATGGCCGTCCCCGCCAGCGACGTGGTCGTGCCGACGAAGAACCGGGCGAACGGCGGGTTCCGCAGGACCGACCACCGCCGGGCGTGGCCGTGCCCGGCGATCGACGTCATCGGGTGAGGGTCCGTGACCGGTGGACGGGAGTCCAGTCGACCGACCGGTCGAACAAGACGGATCCCGTCGGCCGAGTGGTCCGGACGGCGCCCGCATCGGCGGAAGGGCAGCTCGTCGGCGTCCTGTCGGTGCCGCGTGGCACTGTCTTGGCATGCCCGACACCACCAGGCACGTCCCGCGCCTCCTGTCCCCGGCGCGGCACGCGCAGGTCCGCCGGCACTTCGTCCCGCCGTTCCTCCTCCAGCGGGTCGCCGACGCGCCCGACCCCATCCGGTCAGCGCTGACCGACGGGCCGGATCCGGCGCTCGCGGCGCGGGACACGCTCGCCGTCGACCGGGTGCTCCGCGGCGCGCGGGTCGCGGGCCACGTCGTCGGGGCACGCGCGGCCGCCGCGCCGATCGGCGGCCCCCGGCGCACGATCAGCGACACGGGGGGTTCTACCGACCTGCCCGGACGCACGGTGCGCGCCGAGGCGGCTGCGCCGGTCGGTGACGTGTCCGTCAACGAGGCCTACGACGGCCTGGGGGCGACCCACGCCCTCTACGCCGAGGTCTACGGGCGCGACTCCGTCGACGGCGCGGGGTCGCCGCTGCTGGCGACGGTCCACTACGGCCGCGCCTACGACAACGCCTTCTGGGACGGCACCCGGATGGTGTTCGGCGACGGTGACGGCCAGGTCTTCGGGCGGTTCACCGACGTGCTGTCGGTCATCGGGCACGAACTGACCCACGGCGTCACGCAGGCCAGCGCCGGCCTGGACTACGCCGGCCAGCCCGGGGCGCTGAACGAGTCGGTGTCCGACGTGTTCGGCGCGCTCGTCGAGCAGCGTGTCCGTGGCCAGGACGCCGCCCACGCGAGCTGGCTGATCGGTGAGGGCCTGTTCCTGCCGTCGGTCCGTGGGGTCGCGCTGCGCTCGATGAAGGCGCCGGGGACAGCCTTCGACGACCCGGTGCTCGGCCGCGACCCGCAGCCGGCCACGATGGCCGGCTATGTGGACACCACGGACGACAACGGCGGCGTGCACATGAACTCGGGGATCCCCAACCACGCCTTCCACCTGGCCGCTGTCGCCATCGGCGGGCCGGCGTGGGAGCTGCCCGGGCACGTCTGGTATCGGACGTTGACCGGTGGTTCGCTGGGGGCGGACAGTGATTTCGCGGCTTTCGCCGCGGCGACGCTCTCGACGGCAACCCAGCTGGCGGGTGCGGGCTCGGCCGGCGCGCAGGCGGTCGGCGACGCCTGGGCGGCGGTCGGGGTAGTCGTGTGACGGTGGCGCGCTCGCCGCTGGCCGTGACTCGCCGCCCGCGAGGGGCTGGCCCCCGCAGTGACCCGGCCCGGCGATGTGCACAGGTGCAGATGGGGAGGTGTGCGTGCGGATCGAGGTGAAGCGCAGCGGCGGGTTCGCCGGCCTGACCGCACGGGCGGCGGTGGATACCGACCAGCTGCCGGACGGCGCCGACCTCGCCGCGCTGGCGGTGGACAGCGGGTGGCGCGACGGAGCCACCCCGGAGCTGCCCGACCCAGCCGACAGCCCGGCACGGGACGCGTTCGTGTGGACGATCAGCGTCGACTCGCGGTCGGCGGTCGTCGTCGACACCGAGCTGACCGGGCCGATCCGCGACCTGGCCGAGCGGACGCTGGCCGAGGGACGCCCGACCGGGTGACGCAGTGGTCGGTCGGCGTGGTCGGCCGGAATGGTCGGTCGGGGTGGTCGGCCGGAATGGTCGGTCGGGGTGGTCGGTCGGGGTGGTCGGTCGGGGTGGTCGGTCGGGGAGTGCCCGGGTCACTGCCCGGGCGTAGGCCAGGACAGTGCCGCCGCGAGCCGGTCGGCGGAGCCGCGCAGGCCGTGCTCGCTCACCAGTCGCGACCACCACCCGGCATCGGCAGGGACGACCGGCACCGGCCAGCCGTCCGGCGGCACGTCGATCGGGATGTCGGCGACGACGCGCACGACCCGCTTCATCGCCGGTAGCTGGTCCGCCGCGGACAGGATCTTCGTGCGGACCGAGGCGGTCAGGCCCGGGTCGCCGGCCTCGGCGGCCCCGACGACGTCGTCGAGCGTGCCGAACCGGGTGAGCAACTGCGCAGCCGTCCGGTCGCCGACCCCGGGCACCCCGGGCAACCCGTCGCTGGGGTCGCCGCGCAGGGTCGCGAAATCTGCATAGGTGCCCGCGGGGATGCCGTACCGACTGGCGATGGCCGCGTCGTCGAGGATCAGTACCCGGGCGTTGCCGCGGCCGGTGTAGACGACGCGGACCGGCGGCTGCTGTCCACCTCCGGAGTCGGCCAGTTGGAACAGGTCACGGTCACCGGAGACCAGGTCGACCTCGAGACCGCGACGCACCCCGTCGGCGGCCAGGGTCGCCATCACGTCGTCGGCCTCGTAGCCTTCCGCGCCGACCACCGCGATCCCGGCAGCCGCGAGGACGTCCCGGATGAGGCCGACCTGCCCGATCAGCGCGGCGGGGACCTGTTCGGTGCCGGGACCGTCCGGCCCGCCGTCGTCGACGGCCAACCGGTGCGCCTTGTACGACGGGATGAGCGCCACCCGCCACGCCGGCCGCCAGTCGACGTCCCAGCAGCAGACCAGCTCGTCGGGCCGGCGCGTCGCCACGATGTGGGCGAGCACGTCCAGCAGGCCCCGCACCGCGTTCACCGGCCGGCCGTCGGGGGAGGTGACCGTCGCGGGGATCCCGTGGAATGCGCGGAAGTACGCCGAGGCGGCGTCGACCAGGACCAGGCGACCCGACATCAGGCAGCCGTCCCGGCCCGCGTGAGCGCGGCGCGCAGTGAGGTGTCGAGGTCCTCCCACAGGTCCTCGACGTCCTCCAGGCCGGCCGACAGCCGGAGCAGTCCGGGCCGTCCGGGGTCCTCCCCGGCCCATCGGATGCGCAGGTCCAGGGTGGTCTCGACGCCGCCGAAGCTGGTCGCCGCAACGATCAGCCGTAGCGCTGCCAACACCCGCTCGCCGGCGGCGCGGCCGTCCGCGCCGCCCACCTCGAAGGCGAGGACGGCGCCGGGCCCGTCGGTCTGAGCGGCGAGCCGGTCCGCTGAGAGCCCCCCGGCGAGTCCGGGATAGCGGACCCGGTCCACGAGCGGGTGCGCCGACAGCCGCCGGGCCAGTTCGGCCGCGGTGGCCTCCGCGCGGGTGAGCCGGACGTCGAGGGTCCGCAGTCCGCGCAGGGCCAGGTACGCCTCGGACACGCCCGGCACGGCGCCGGTACCGGTCCGCCGCGCCCGCAGCGCGTCCACCCGTTGAGGGTCGGCGGCGACGACGAGGCCCAGCAGCAGGTCGGAGTGTCCCCCGATGAACTTGGTCGCGCTGTGCACCACCAGGTCCGCGCCGAGCTCGAGTGGGCGCTGGCGCAGGGGAGTGGCGATGGTGTTGTCCACCACCGTCACCGCGCCCGCCGACCGGGCCGCGGCGCACAGCGCGGGCAGGTCGGCGATCTCCAGCAGCGGGTTCGTCGGCGACTCCAGCCACAGCAGGTCGGCCCGACAGGGGCCGGCAAGTGCGGCGCGGACGGCGTCGGTGTCGGTGACGTCGACGAGTTCGACGTCCAGCGCCCCGCCGGCGGACAGCTCGCCGAGCAGCCCCCGGGTTCCCAGATACCCGACCGCCGGGCCGACCACCCGCGAGCCGACCGGCAACCCCGCCAGCACGGCAGCGGTGGCGGCCTGTCCGCTGCCGAACGCCACCGCGCCCGACCCGCCCTCCAGCGCGGCGATCGAGGTCTCCAGCGCCTGCCAGGTCGGGTTGTCGTGGCGGCCGTAGCCGGTCTCGCCGCCGTCGCGGAACGTGGAGGCGAACACCGGGGGCGTGTTGAGGGTCGCTCCCGGTCCCGGCGGCCTACCAGCCGTCACTGCCGTCGTCGCCCGCTGCATGCCCGCGCCCCGTCCCGCTCACCGCCTCGTCGGCGGACCACCATCTGCGCTCGAACGACCACCACCTGGATCGCATCGGGGGCCTCGGCGCCGGCCCGGCATGTCGGCCGCGCGTCACCCCCGCCCCGCCAGGACCTGGCCGGCTGGTTCGCCTCGATGCGATCCCGGCTCCATCTTCTCGGGTCCGGACCCGTGCTGGGAACGGGGCCGGCGCGGTCTCCGAGGGACCGACGCGGTTCCGGCAGCAGACCGCCGGGACGCGGTCACCGGGCTGCCTAGGGTGACGCCATGCCGACCGGAAACCCGACCTGTTCCGTCGCCGGCCCCGACGCCGCCCGGACCCGGCAGCAGGCGCTCGCCGCCGATCTTCCGGTGCGGCTCACCCAGGCAGTCGCTGGGATGACGGCGGCCGGGATCGACGCGCTCGTGCTGACCCCCGGCACTTCGCTGCGGTACCTCACCGGGTACGACGCGATGCCGAGCGAGCGACTGACCGCCCTGGTACTGCCCGCGGTGGGGGAGCCGTTCCTGCTCGTGCCCGAGCTGGAGCGTCTGGGTGCGATGTCCTCGCCCGCGGTCCGAGACGGCCTGGAGCTGGCGACCTGGTCGGAGACCGAGAATGCCGCGGCGGTGGTCCGCGCCCGGCTGTCCGGTCCAGCCGACGGAACCCGCACCGTTGGGATCGACGACACGATGCAGGCCCGCCACCTGCTCCGGCTGGGCGAGGCGATGCCCGGTGTCCGCCAGGTCCTCGCCGGCCGGGTCCTGGACGCACTGCGGCTGGTCAAGCAGCCCGCCGAGCTCGCCGAGCTCCGTGCCGCCGGCGCGGCGATCGACCGGGTGCACGCCCGCGTCGGCCGGTGGCTGCGTCCGGGCCGGACCGAACGCCAGGTCGGCGCCGACCTGGCGGCGGCCATCGCCGAGGAGCACGCGGAAGTCGACTTCGTCATCGTCGGGTCCGGGCCGAACGGCGCCAGCCCCCACCACAGCCTGTCCGATCGCGTCATCGAGTCCGGCGACCCGGTCGTCGTCGACATCGGCGGGGTCCTCGCGTCGGGCTACCGCTCGGACTGCACCCGCACCTACGTGGTCGGGACGCCGCACCCGGAGTTCGTCGCGCTCTACGAGGTCCTGCAGGCGGCGCAAGCCGCCGGGGTCGCCGCCGTGAAGACCGGTGTGACAGCCGGGTCGGTCGATGCCATCACCCGCGCGCCGATCGCTGCCGCCGGCTACGGGGCCGCCTTCCCGCACCGCACCGGCCACGGCATCGGGCTGGACGGACACGAGCCGCCGTGGATCCTCGACGGCAACGGCACCGTGCTCGCGCCCGGGATGGCGTTCAGCGTCGAGCCGGGCATCTACCTGGAGGGCCGGTTCGGCGCACGCATCGAGGACATCGTCTTGGTGACCGCCGACGGCGTCGAGCCGGTCAACACCGGCACCCACGACCTGGTGCGCCTGCCGGCCTGACGCTCCCGGGTTCGTCAGGTCGGTGTGGCGGTCCGGTCACGTGGCAGCCGGGTCCTGTCCGAACAGGCTGCCAAGCTGCCGGTCATCATGCGGGGGACGGGAACCGGCCGGTGAGCGGCCGGGACAGCGGCGGCGCACGGGTGGCGTGGGCGGTGGTGGCCGCCGCGGTCGCCGCGGTGACGGCGGTGCTGCTGGCGCTGACCCAGCTCAAGGTCGTCGCGCCGCCGCTCGGTGTCCAGGTGGGTGCGGTCGCCGTCAGCGCGACCCTGGCGTTCCTGAGCACGACGACGTCCGCGGTCGGGGCCTGGCGGCGCCGCCGTGACGCGGCCGTACACGACCGGATCGCGTTCGTCCTGCGGTCGCTGGCGTACACCGTGCAGGACCTCACCGACCTGGACACCCGTGAGCTCGGCATCTCCCTCCACCTGCTGCGGTCCGACCGGTGGCCGCCCGGTGCCGCGCTGGCCAATCTGGCCGCGGGACTGTCGCCCGGTCGGCGGGCGGCCCGGCTGCGCCTGGTCCGGGTGGTCCGGGAGCGGGCCTCGCGCCGACCGACGGCCTCCGGCGTGGTCTGGCGGCCGGGCAAGGGCGTCATCGGGTTGTGCGTCGCGACCGGTGAGGTGGTCGGGCAGGACGTCGCCGCGGACACCGGGCCGTGGCTGCGCGTGCCGCTCGCCCGCTGGCCGACCGTGCCCGACGGGGTAAGGGACGGCTTTTCGTGGGCGGAGTTCGCCGCCCTCGCGGGCAAGTACGGTGCGGTGCTGGCCGCACCGCTGATCGACGACTCCGGCCAGAGCTCCCGGGTCGTCGGATGCGTGAGCCTGGACGGCCCGGACGGCAGCTTCGAGCTGTTGTGGAGCGCGGAGGTCCGGTCGGCGCTGGCCCAGGCCGCCGAGACGCTGCGGGTCCTGGTCCTGTGATAGCCGGCGGGGTCCTGTGACGGCCGGCGGGGTCTGTGATGGCCGGCGGGGTCCGGGGATGGCCGCCGGTCGTCGGGCTACCGTGGAGCTACCGGCCGGACACTCCGCCGGGCCCCGGGAGGAGACGTCGGTGAGCAGTGTTCCTCTGCCGCTGCGCAAGTCGGCCACCCCGCTGTCGACGTCGCGGCGTCCGGTGTCCGCGGCCAGCACCCGCTTCGCCCGCCCAGACCCGTCCGGCCCGGGTGGCGCGAAGCTGCTGGACAACTTGCGCCGGCTCGGTGCCCTCACCGACGAGGCCGCTACCGACGGGCCAGTCCGCGACGCACCTGCCCGACGGCGTACCCGCTGACCGAGGGGTGCCCCGCACCACCGGGTACCGCCGATAGCGCTCGCCGGCTGCTGTTGCGTGGCGGCCGGGTACACGCCGTCGGCGTACCACACGCGTCCGCGATCCTCGTCGAGCGCGGCGTGATCGCGTGGGTCGGTGACGAGTCCGGTGCCTCGGCGCTTGCGCGCGGTGCCGGTGCCGTCGACGAGACCGTCGCCCTCGACGGGCGGCTGGTCACCCCCGCGTTCGTGGATGCCCACGTTCACCTGACGGCGACCGGCCTCGCTGCGGTCTCGCCCGACCTGTCCGGCATCCGCTCGGCGCGGCAGTTGCTCGACGCCGTCGCCGCCCGGGCGCGGACGCTCCCGGCCGGGGAGGTCGTCCTCGGCCTCGGCTGGGACGACGCCACCTGGGACGAGCCCGGCCGACTGCCGACCCGGTCACGGCTGGCCACCGCGTCGGGTGGCCGCCCGGTGTTCCTCGGCCGGGTCGACGTCCACTCGGCGCTGGTCACAGCCCGGCCGCCCGGCGAGCCCTCCCGTCAGTCGCACCCCGCAGGGGCCGGTGGTGGCGATTCCGGTGCCGGGACGGACGATGCGCTGGTCGCGTGGGAGGACCGGCCGGGCGCGGTGACGCTGCCGCGGCTGCTGTCCGCCCTGCTCTCCCGGCGGGGCCGTCAGGACCTGCTCGTGGGGGCGCTGGACGCGGCGGCCGCCGCCGGCATCGCCTCGCTGCACGAGATGGCCGCCCCGCAGCTGGCGGACATCGACGACCTGGCGCTGCTCGACGAGCTCGGGGCCTTGCTGCGACCGGGCGACCCCGACACCGGCCCGCCGGTATCGGGCCTGGCGGGCGAACGCGCCGGTCCGGCCGCCACCGCCCGACCCCTCGTCGTGGCGTGGTGGGGTCAGCACGCCGCTGACGGTGGCATCGAGGCGGCCCTGGCAGCCGGGGCGTCCGGCTGTGGGGGCGATCTGTGCATCGACGGCTCACTCGGGTCCCGGACCGCGGCGCTGCTCGAGCCGTACCGCGACTCCGGCGGCCTCGGCGTTCTCCAGCTCGGCCCCGACGAGATCGCCGAGCACGTCCTGGCGTGCGCCCGCGCCGGGCTCCGGACCGGGTTCCACCTCATCGGGGACGGGGCGGCGACGGCGGTCGCGGACGGGCTCGACCGGGCGGCTGCGGTGATCGGGACCGGGGCCGTCGCGGCTACCGCCCCCCGGCTGGAGCACGCGGAGATGGTGCCCCGGCAGCTGGTGGCCCCGCTGGCCGCTCTCGGGGCGAACGCCAGCGTGCAACCGGCGTTCGCCACCACCTGGGGGCGGTCCGGCGGGATGTACGAGCAGCGACTGGGCCCGACACGGGCGTCCGGGATGAATGCGTTCGCGGACATGGCGGCTGCCGGGATGCCGATGGCGCTGGGCTCGGACGCACCGGTGACCCCGCTGGCCGGGTGGTCCGCCGTCCGCGACGCGACTGCACATCCCGTGCCACGGCAGGCGCTGGGAGCCCGGGCCGCCTTCGCCGCGGCCACCCGCGGTGGCTGGCGTGCTGCCGGCCGCCCGGCAGCGGGGCGGCTCGCCGTCGGTTCAGCGGCCCACCTGGCGGTCTGGGACGTCGTCGGGGGGTGGGAGGCCGCCACGCCGGACACCCGGGTTGCCCGGTGGTCCACCGACCCCGCGTCCGGGGTCTCCCCACTGCCCGCGCTCGGCGCGGACCTGCCGCTGCCGGTGTGCCGCGGGCTGCTCGTCGGTGGGCGCCGCACCGGTCGCTGGGCCTGACGGACCGGCCCGCATCTCCGCGGTGCGCAGCCGCCCAGCATCCAGCCGGCGAGACGGCGCGCCGTCTCGCCGGCGGCGTGTCGCGTCGAACACGCACAACGCAAAGCGAAAGGTCAAATACTTCCGTGATCAAGGGGGTCCGTCCACCTGCGGTTTCCCCGAGACTCCGCTGGTCAGGCGCCGGTTGACAGTAGCGACCGCCGGTCCGGAACATGACCGTCGACACCCGATGAGCCGCTCCCCGGAGCGAGCCCGGCCGCACCGGTCGGACCGTTCAACGCATGTGGTCCCGCCGGTCGGGAGCGGTCATCGGGCGAGCAGTACGGGCTCGACCCGCGGCACCTGCGGGCCCTTAGACAACGCGTCCACGTCGACAGCCGGTCGACTCGGACGCGGACCGAAGGCCCGCAGGGTCCCGGTCGGCTCGCCCGCAGTCGGTCGGCCCGCGCGTAGTCCGGTCGGCTCGCGCGTAATCCGGGCGCTGGCCCGCCCCGGTGGGCGGAGGTCGCGCGGCGGTAGGTTCGTCGCCATGTCCGCGCCGACGACCGTTCGCCGGCCGGACCTTCGCCGCCCGGATCTACGGCGGGCACCCGGTCAGCAGCCCGGGCCAGGAGCGGCTCCCGGGGGGGCTGCGGCATCCCGGTCCCGGGCGGCCGCCGCGCGCGATGCAGCCACCGGGCTGCCGGCACGCCTGCTGCTCGCCGGAGCCGGTGGTCTGCTGCTGGTCCTCGCGTTCCCCGGTCACCATCTCTGGGCGGCCGCCGCACCGGCGACCGCGTTGCTGTGCCTGGCGCTGCGTGGCCGGGGGATGCGCGCGGGCGCCCTGATCGGCGGCGTCTTCGGCCTGACGAGCTTCGTCCCGCTGCTGAGCTGGAGCGGGGTGTACGTCGGAGCGGTTCCGTGGCTACTTCTCGCCGCCTCGCAGGCGGTGTTCCTGGCGGTCTTCGGTGCGGCGGCGGCAGCGGCGCTGCGGGTCCCCGGCTGGCCGGTCTGGTACGCGGCCCTGTGGGTCGGTGTCGAGGCCGCCCGCGGACGCATCCCGTTCGGTGGCTTTCCGTGGGCGAGGCTGGCGTTCTCCCAGGCCGAGGCCCCCACCCTCCGCCTGGCCTCGCTCGGTGGGGCACCGGCCGTCAGTTTCGCGGTGGCCCTCGCCGGCGGGTTGATCGCTGCCGGCGTCGTGGCCGCCGTCCGGGCCGACCGAACGGTGCGGATGCGCGCCCTGAGCTCGGTGTGCATCCTGCTGATCGCCGCGGCGGTGAGCGCCGGCCCGCTGCTGATCCCGCTGCCGGTCGCGGGCCAACCACGCGCCGGGGCACCCGGATCGACGCGAGTGGCACTCGTGCAGGGCAACGTCGCACGCTCCGGGCTCACCCGGGACAGCCCGCAGCAGGTGCTGCTGAACCACATCGCGGCGACCGACCAGCTCGCCGCGGACGTCGCCGCGGGTCGCCAGCCGCGCCCGGACGTGGTGGTGTGGCCCGAGAACGCCTCCGACATCGACTTGCTCGCCGATCCGTCGGCGGGTGCCCTGGTCACCGCCGCGGTCCGCCGGTTGGGCGCGCCGGTGCTCGTCGGAGCGATCCTCGACGGCTCCGGCGATGCCGACACGGTGGATCCGGCCGTGCCCGTCCGCCGCAACGCGATGGTGGTCTGGACGACCGACGGCCCGGTCACCGGGCCGTCCGGCCTGTACGTCAAGCGACTGCCGGTGCCGTTCGGGGAGTACATTCCGCTGCGCTCGCTGGCCCGCAAGGTGTCGTCGGCCGTCGACCTGGTGCCGGTCGACATGACGGCGGGGGATCGGGTCGGCGCGCTTCGTATCGGCCCGGCCCTGGTGGGGCCGGCGATCTGCTTCGAGGTCGCGTTCGACGGGATCCTGCGCGATGACGTCCGGGCGGGCGCGGACCTGCTCGCTGTGCCGACCAACAACTCGACGTTCGGGTTCACCGACGAGTCCGTTCAGCAGCTGGCGATGTCACAGCTGCGCGCGGTGGAGCACGGCCGTACGGTCCTGCACACCTCGACCGTCGGGGTCAGTGCGATCGTGACGCCCGACGGGGTCGCCCACGGCGAGACGTCGCTGTTCACCCGTGCGGTCGTCACCGGTGAGGTCCCGCTCCGGACGTCCCTGACCGTCGCCGACCGGATCGGGGCCTGGCCTGAGGCCGTCGTGGCGCTGACCGGTGTTCTCGCCGCGCTGGCCGGCTCCCTGGCTGCCCGCCGCGGACGTCGGCGGATCCAGGTCGGCTGAGCTGTGAACATGACACGTCGACGACGGTGCGGCCCCGGTCGCCGGAGGAGGAGCTGACGTGGCAACGGAGGCCCGGGACGAACCCGGACGCGCACGGCCCGACCCGACAGGGCCTGATCCGGTGGGGCCTGATCCGGTGGGGCCCGATCCGGTGGAGCCCGATCCGGTGGGCCCCCCGCCGGCCGGCCGGGACGGCGGGACACCGGGCCTCGGCCGGGTCCTGGTGATCGTGCCGACCTACGACGAGCGGGACAACGTCGAACGGATCGTCACCGGCATCCTCGATGCGGCGCCCGAGGTGCACGTGCTGGTGGCCGACGACAACTCCCCGGACGGGACGGGTGAGATCGCCGACCGCCTGGCCCGGGCCGATTCCCGGGTGCACGTGCTGCACCGGACCGGCAAGCAGGGCCTCGGGGCCGCCTACCTCGCCGGTTTCACCTGGGGCGCCGAGCACGACATGGACGTGCTGGTGGAGATGGACGCCGACGGCTCGCACCGCCCCGCAGACCTGCCGCTGCTGCTCCGCGCGCTCGTGGATGCGGACGTGGTGCTCGGGTCGCGCTGGGTTGCCGGCGGCACGGTTGTCAACTGGCCGCGGTCGCGTGAGGTGCTCTCCCGCGGCGGGAACCTCTACACGCGACTGGCGCTGGGCATCCCGTTGCGCGACGCCACCGGCGGGTTCCGCGCTTACCGGCGGGCGGCGCTGGACAAGATGGACATGGCCGGCGTGCAGTCGCAGGGGTACTGCTTCCAGGTCGACCTGGCGTGGCGTGCGATCCGGGCCGGCGCCCGGGTCGTCGAGGTGCCGATCACCTTCGTCGAGCGCGAACACGGCACCTCGAAGATGAGCCGGGGCATCGTCGCGGAGGCATTGTGGCGGGTCACCGTCTGGGGGGCCGCCGACCGGGCCCGCACGTTCGCCCGCCGACGCGCGGCACGCCGCCGCTGAGACCCACGCATCTGGGACCCACGCAGCCGAGATCACGCAGCCGAGATCACGCAGCTGAGACCCACGCAGCCGAGATCACGCAACTGAGACCCACGCAGCCGAGACAGGGAGAGGCCCGGACCGCTGGTGCGGTCCGGGCCGGTCGTTCAGCGCCTCAGCGCCTCAGCTCCGACGGCCACCGGCCTCGCGACCGGCCGTCCGCGGAGTTCCGCGGTCACCGATCAACGCACCGGACCGGAGCAGGCTCAGGCGCTCGGTCAGCAGCTCTTCCAGCTCGTCGACGCTGCGCCGCTCCAGGAGCATGTCCCAGTGGGTGCGACCCGGCTTGACTGCCTTGACCGGTGAGCTGTCGCCGTCCCGGACCAGGGCGTCGGCCCCGCACTTCGGGCACTGCCACCGCGCGGGGACCTCGGCGTCGTGCGCGAAGGGGATGGTGACGACGTGGCCCTCCGGGCACTCGAACGACACCGACTTCCGCGCCACGAACTCGACGCCGCGGTCGTCCTCGTAACTGGTCGCGCCCAGACGCGACCCACGCAGACTGCGCTCGGCCATGTACCACCTCCACACCGTCCGGACGAACCGGACGCTCGACACTGCCGGGGGTGTCGTACCCGCCCCGGCACGGGTGTCAACACCGGGGTAGCCGGATCGGTTCCCGGCGGTTGCCGGCTCGGTTCGGGCGGACAGGGCACGGCACCGTCGTCAAGGATGCCACCGCCGGGGGCCCCGCCGGCGTCAGCCGTGCCACTGACCCCGACCGACCAGGACCGCCCGCAGGACGTCCGGGCGGTCGGTGATGATCCCGTCGACGCCTGCGTCCAGCAGCGCACCGATCTGCCCGGGATCGTCGACGGTCCAGACGTGCACCTGACGCCCGGAGCGGTGCGCGGCCGCGACGGTGCGGGCGGTGACCACCGCGCGGCCCCCGGCGGTCGGCGGCACCTGGTAGTTCACCGACCTCCGGCGAGCGGACCCCCGCGACGACCGGCCGGCGCCACGGAGCCCGGGGGAGGGCACCCTGGCCGCGGCGAGCCAGCCGAGAACCTCCGGCACGGTCGCGGACACCGCGACCGCCGGGCCCAGCGCGCGGCGAAGCCGCCCGGCCCGCCGGATGCCGAACGAGGCGACACCCACCCGCCCGGCAGCCCCCGTCCGGTGCAGTGCCGACAGGAACGGCCCGACCGCGGCGTCCTCCTTCACGTCTACGTTGACCCGGGCGTCGGGGAACGCATCGAGCAGCTCGTCGAGGCGGGCGAACGGCTCGGTGCCACCGACCCGCACCCTCGACAGCTGCGCCCAGGTCCGGCTCCGGACCGCGCCGGTCGCGACGCCGGCGGCGACCCGGTCCACGTCGGGGTCGTGGCACAGCACGGCGACGCCGTCCGCGGTCGAGCGGACATCGGTCTCCAGGTATCGGTAGCCGAGCCCGACGGCACGGCCGAACGCGGCGAGCGTGTTCTCCACACCCGCGTTGGGCGGCCATCCGGCGCCACCGCGATGGGCGAAAGCCAGCGGCAGCGTCCCGTCGAGGAACACCGACCCGGACCCGTCCCCGCCACGCGGGATCGCTTCGGCAGTCACCGGCCCGACGTTAACGTCGTGCCGGGTTGGTGGTCAGCGGATCGGCGGAGGGGGACCCGGTGGCGGTGCGGCCGATCCGGCTGTTCGGGGACCCGATCCTGCGGACGCCGGCCGAGGTGGTCCGGGTCTTCGACGAGCGGACGGCCGTGCTGGCCGCGGACCTGATGGACACGGTGCTGCTGCCGGGTCGGGCCGGGGTCGCCGCCCAGCAGATCGGTGCCGCCGTGCGCGCCTTCGCGTGGTCGGTGGACGGCGACAGCGGGTACGTGCTGAATCCGGTGCTGTCGGAGCTGACCGGGACCCAGGACGGTGAGGAGGGCTGCCTGTCCCTGCCGGGACAGTGGTTCCCGACGCGACGCGCGCAGACCGCCACCGTCACCGGGGTCGACGCCACCGGGGCGCCGATGACGGTGAGCGGCTCCGGACTGCTCGCCCGCTGCCTGCAGCACGAGGTCGACCACCTCGACGGACACCTGTTCCTGGACCGCCTCGACCGGGACACGCGGCGGGCGGCGATGCGGGGCCTGCGGTTGGCTGCCGTCGGTAGCCCAGGCACCCCGCCGGGCCGGGCGCGCCGGCAGGCGATTGCCCCGGGAGCGGCACCGGGGCTGACCGCACACCCACAGGTGGGCAGGACGGCCCGGTGAGAACCGCCGCGAACGACCCGCCGCCGTGAAAAGGGTCCGCACGGCAGTACCGCCCGACCACGCGGCCGGGGACACCGGCGGCACCGCCGACCACGGCCGGGCGCTGCGGACCGCCCGCGGTACCCAGGCGCGCGGGTCGGGGCGACCGGTCACCGGTCGGTCGGGGCCAGCTCGTCCAGGACCCGGTACGTGCGGTTGGCGGCCGCGGCGGCGCGCTGCTCGCGGTTGGTCGAGTCGATGTAACCCTGGCTGGTGGCGATCGAGGCGTGCCCGAGGAGCGTCATGATCTCGCTGGCGGTGGCGCCGTCCTCGGCCAGTCGGGTGGCGAAGGTGTGCCGCAGCGCGTGCACGTTGGCCCCCGTCGGGACGCGGTCGTGCAGGCCCGCCTCACGGTAGGCGCTGCGGACCAGGTACTGCAGCCCGCCGCGGCGCAGCGGCTGCCCGGCCCGGTCGACCAGCAGTGGGGTGTCCCGGCCCGGTCTCTCGGCGGGCAACCGGTCCCGGCGCGAGGCGAGGTAGCCGTCGAGCACCGCTTCCAGTCCGGGTTCGACCGGCACCGACCGGCTCTTGCCGCCCTTGCCGACCACGTGCACCCGGCGCTCCCCGGGCCGGCCGGCCAGCGAGCCGACGGTCAGCGACAGCAGCTCGGCACTGCGCAGCCCGGTCACCAGCGCCAGGGCGAGCACGGCAACGTCCCGCTCCGGCCAGGGGTCGCGCCGCCCGCCCGCCGCGATCTCCCCGGCGGCGAGCCGGCGGAGCAGCTGCTCCGGGGTGTCCTCGCCACGCAGCGGCTTGGGTTGTCGGGGCGGGCGCCGCGGACGGGCGACCGAGGCCATCGGGTTGCCGGTGGTGAACCCGTCGGCGACGCAGAAGGTGAAGAACTGGTTCCACGCCGACCAGGTCCGCAGCACCGACGCCGCGGCGTGGCCGTCGGCGTGCACGCCGAACGCCGAGCGCAGCGTGTCCCGGTCCAGGTCGGCCAGGCTGAGGTCGGCGACCGCCACGCCCCGCTCGGCCGCGGCGAGTGTGGTGATCGCGGCCAGGTCGAGCCGGTACGCGGCGGTGGTATGCGAGGACTCCTTGCGCGGCCGGCGGGCGGCGAAGAACGCCTCGACCAACCCGGCCAGCGGCACTGAATCGGACGGCGACTCGGTGGCGCCTGCGGAGGGCCCGGCGCGGTCGGCGGACATCCCCGCAGTCTCGCCGGGCGCGGCCGCTGTCCGCGTCGGACGCGCCGTCACCGCAAGGAGCGTCCCGCTCGACTGGTTCACTACCGGCCGTGACAGACGGTCGGACAACGACGCCGCCGCGGGTGACCCAGGTGCTGCTGACCTACAACAGCGCCCGGTGGCTCGAGCGGACGCTGGAGCACCTGCTCGCGACCGGAATGCCGATCGTCGCGGTCGACAACGGCTCCACCGACGCGACGCCGGACGTGCTCCGTCGCCATGAGGCCGCCGGGCAGCTGGCGCTCATCGCGCTGGCCGGCAACATCGGCGCGGCTGCGCGCAACCGGGGCGTCGAGGCCGCCCACACGCCCTACGTCGCGTTCTGCGACGACGACACCTGGTACGAGCCCGCAGGGATGGAGCACGCCGCCGACCTGCTCGACGCCCACCCGCGGCTGGCGTTGATCACCGGGCGGATCCTGGTGGACGACCAGCAGCGGCTGGACCCGATCAGCGTCGAGATGGCCGGAAGCCCGCTGGCCGAGGAGCACGGCATCCCCGGCGCGGTACTGGTCAGCTACATGGGCGGGGCGTCGGTCTGCCGGCGGGAGGCATTCCTGGCCGTCGGCGGCTACGACCCGCGGTTCTTCCTCGGCGGGGAGGAGGAGACGGTCGGCTGGCATCTGCTCCGGGCGGGCTGGCAGCAGCGCTACGTCGACGACGTCGTCGTCCACCACCACCCGAGCCTGGCCAACTTCACCCGGCTGGGCCACTACGGCATCCGGAACACGATCGTGACGGCCTGGCTGCACCGCCCGGCCGGCAGCGCCGCCCGGTGGACCGCCCACGTCGTGCGGCACGCCCACAAGGACGTCACTCTGGTGCGTGGACTGGGGATGGCCGCCGCGGCGGTGCCCTGGATCGTGCGCGAACGCAGCGTCTGGGCGCCGGAGTACGAGGCGCTCGTCCGGCAGCTGCGTTCGGGCAGGCCCAGCGGCGCCCGCCGCTACGGCACGGAGAAGGGCCGGCGAGGGGAGCACGAGATGGCCGATGACAGCGGCGAGAAGGTGCGGCAGGGCGACAAGGTGCAGCAGGGCGACGAGCTGCGGAAGGGCAACGAGGTGACGTGGAGCTCGCACGGCACCGAGGTGTCCGGCACGGTCGAGAAGAAGATCACCGCCGAGACCGAGGAGGCCGGCCGGAAGGTCAAGGCCGGCCCGGACAACCCGCAGTACGAGGTGAAGAGCGCGAAGTCCGGCAAGGAGGCCGTGCACAAACCGTCAGCCCTGCACAAGAAGTAGCCGCGTCGCGGACGCAGCCGCCCCGGCGACGGCCGTCAGGACGGGGCGCTCCGGCTGCGGGTGGACCTGTCGGCTGCAGGTCCACCCGCCGGACCATCAGGCCGAGACGGCAGCCGCGTCGCGTCGAGCCCAGAAGCGGTGCTGGGCCAGCGCGGCGACGAGCCCCTTGCCGACGGTCGCCGGGTCGGTGCCCGTCACCACACCCGGCTCGGCGGTGGCGTCCGGAACCGCACCACGCAGCGCGGCCACGACGAACGTCCGCCCGTCACCGCTGGCGGCGATCGGTTTGTAGTGCCGGTACGTCTCCTCTACGAAGTGCAGCGCGTCCCCGCTGGCCTGCATGGCCTTGATGCTCGCCGGGCCGCCGGGCACGTAGACCGCGTCGTAGAGCACCGATCCGGTCGTCAGCAGCGTCACGCCGACGGCCACCGCCGCGCCGGTGCTGGAGCGCACCGACCCCAGATGCGGTCCGACGACGTCGGTGTGGGCACCGGCGGCGGTCAACTGCGCCCGGACCGCCCGGACGGCGTCGCCGTCGACCCCGTCGGCGACGAGCACCGCCACCCGGGTTCCCTTCGCGGAGTCCCTGGCATGCAGTTCCTGGCTCAGCGCCGGCGAGGTGCCGATCCGCGTGTTGGGCTTCCCGGCTGGCACCGGCAGGCCCAGTGCGGCCGCCACCTCCCGCACCAGTCGGGCGTCGATGTTGGCCAGCAGCGTGAGCATCCGGGCCTGCACCGCGCGCACCGTGACCTTGCCCAGCTCGAACCGCAGCGCCGCGACGATGTGCTGCTTCTCGACCTCGGTCACGCTCTGGAAGAACAGCGTGGCCTGGCTGAAGTGGTCGCCGAAGCTTCGGCTGCGCCCGCGGACCTTGCTGCCGTACCCCGATTCCGGGTAGGTGACGAAGCCGCCCTCGGCCGGCGTCGCCTCCTTCGCATTCCCGCCCAGGCTGTTCGGCTCGTAGTTCACGATGCCGGGCCGTGCGGCGTACCGCATCGCGGAATCCGACTGGTAGTTGTTGACCGGCGCCTTGGGCTGGTTGATCGGCAGCTGTGCGAAGTTGGCGCTGCCGAACCGGTTGATCTGCGTGTCCAGATAGGAGAACAACCGACCCTGCATCAGCGGGTCGTCGGTGAAGTCGATGCCCGACACCAGGTGACCAAGGTGGAAGGCGACCTGTTCGGTCTCGGCGAAGTAGTTGGCCGGGTTGCGGTTCAGGCGCATCGTCCCGACCGGCTGGACCGGCACGATCTCCTCCGGCCACAGCTTCGTCGCGTCCAGGATGTCGAAGCCGACCTTCGCCGTGTCGTTCTCGCCCAGCAGCTGCACACCGAGCTCCCACTCGGGAAAGTCGCCTTCGTCGATCGCGCGCGCGAGGTCGCGACGGTGGAAGTCCGGGTCCAGACCGGCGATCCGCTGCGCCTCGTTCCAGACCAGCGAGTGCACGCCCGCCTTCGGCTTCCAGTGGAACTTCACGTAGGTGGAGCTGCCCGCCGCGTCGACCAGACGGAAGGTGTGGACGCCGAACCCCTGCACCGTGCGCAGGCTGCGTGGGATGCCGCGGTCCGACATCACCCACATGATCATGTGCGACGCCTCCGGGGTCAGGGAGATGAAGTCCCAGAAGGTGTCGTGGGCGGTGGCGGCCTGCGGGATCTCGACGTCGGGCTGCGGCTTGCCGGCATGGATCAGGTCGGGAAACTTGATGGCGTCCTGGATGAAGAACACCGGGATGTCGTTGCCGACGAGGTCCCAGATGCCCTGGCCGGTGTAGAACTTCACCGCGAACCCGCGGACGTCGCGCGCGGTGTCGGCGGACCCGCGAAAGCCGAGCACCGTGGAGAACCGGGCGAACACCTCGGTCGTCTTCCCGACCTCGGAAAGCAACGGCGCCTTGGTGTAGCGGGCGAGGGAGTGCTCGAGGGTGAAGGTGCCGTGGGCCCCGGCGCCCCGCGCGTGCACGACGCGCTCCGGGATCCGTTCGTGGTCGAAGTGCATGATCTTCTCGCGGTACTGGTCGTCCTCGAGCAGGCTCGGCCCACGGACGCCGCCCCGCAGCTGGTTCTGGTCGTCGGCGATCCGCAGACCCTGGTTGGTGGTCAGCCGGTCACCCTGGTCCACCGAGGGCGTGCCGGGCGTGGGGACCGTCGGCGCGGCCGGACCGGCCAGCGGTGCGGCGGCCGGCGCCGGCGCTGCCGCGGCCTCGCGGGTCGAGGAGGTTGCGGCGATGACGCCGGCGGTCGCCCCGGCGACCTGCAGCAGCCCCCGCCTGCTCACGCCGCCGTGCCCGCGCTGCTCGTGCGTGTCGTCGTCGTGTTCGGCAGTGGTGTCGTCGGTCGAATCGTTCACATCGTCCCCCGGGATGTCGCGTGGGTACCGGTGCCGGTACCCGACCGGGCGCAGCCCGCGTCCGGCAGCTTGAGCATCGAACGGATCACGGGTTCGCGCAACGCAGGGCAGGCTCTCCGTCGTCAATCCCTTGCCGCCAGTGATGATGCTGAAATCGGTGTGTCGGTGGTCGCGTCCTCCGACGGGCCGTCGGAGCGTCTGCCTACTGTTCGACCGTGGCCGAGGCGGTGGGTGGGGTCGTCCGGCGCCGCGTCCACCCCGACGAGGGCCGGTGGTCTCGCCGCGGCCGACTGGCCCTGCCCGCGGTGGTCACGTTCGCCGCGGCCCGGGTGTTCGACCTGCTGCTCGTGGCGGTCGTCGCGCGGCGGCCGAGCAACTACTACCGCCGCGGTGACGTGGCCGGCGCGCTGAGCTCCTGGGACGGCCGGTGGTACCGGCACATCACCGACCTGGGCTACCCCTCGACGCTGTCGTTCGCCCCGGACGGCGTAGTCCGGCACAACGCACTCGCTTTCTTCCCCGTATATCCCGGCGTGGTCGCGGCGCTGCGTGCGGTGACCGGACTGGGCTTCGTGCCGACCGCGATGGCGGTGGCGCTGCTGGCCGGCGCGCTCGCCGCGGCCGGTGTCCCGCTGCTGCTGGCGCCCTACCTGGGTCCGGCGGCCGCCGTCCGGGCCGGTGTGCTGTGGGCCTGCTCACCGGTCTCGGCGGTCCTGGTGCTGACCTACTCCGACGGGCTGTTCGCGGCCGAGGCGGTGCTCTTCCTGCTGCTGCTGACCCGTGGGCGACATCGGTGGCTGCTGCTCCTGGTACCGGTCATGGGACTCACCCGCGGTGTGCTCCTGCCGTTCGCCGCCGTCCTCGCGGTGTATTTCTGGCGCCGTCGAGCAGAGCTGGTGTCACGGTCGCGACGGGTGCTCGCAGCACTGAGCGTGCTCGGCGTCGTCGCGAGCAGTGCTCTCTGGCCGGTCGTGGTCGCGGTCCGGATCGGTCGCTGGGACGCCTACCTACGCGTGCAGGAGAGTTGGCAGCAGCACCTGGTTCCGCTGCGCCCATGGGGGGGCGCCGTGCTGCGCCTGGGCGACTACGGCGCCGGGTCGCCGGACCGTGACATCGTGGTCCTCGTCGCGTTCGTGTGCGCTGCACTCGCGCTGGCCTGCCTGACTGTCGGCCTACCCGCGGAACTCAGCGCATTCGCGATCGCCTACCTGATCTATGTCGTCGTCGTGCTGCCGCCGACCCCGTCGTTCCTGCGGTTCACCGTCCCCCTGGTGACCCTGGCCGCGGCACCGGCCGTATGGCTGCGGCGTCGCGCCGCGATGGCGATCGCGCTGCTCGGGTGCCTGCTCGTCCAGGTGTGGTGGGTCCAGGCTCACCTGCCCTACCTGCCGACCCGCCACCTCACCCCTTGACCGGCGGAGCGGCCCCGTCCGGCCGGCGGCAACGATGAACCCGGTGACCGTCGAGCTGCTCGAGGACCCCGCAGAGTTCGCCCGTCGGGCGGGGGACTGGATCCTCGGCGAGCCGCTGAGCGCGAATGTGCTCGCCGTACAGCTCGCCGGCCTGCTGTCCGGCACCAGGTCGGTGATGGCCGGCTCGGTGTGGGCACTGCTCACCGAACCGTCGGGTGTCGTGACCGGGGCCGCGATGCACACCAGTCCCGTCGGCGTCTTCCTGCCACGGCTGCCCGACGGCGTTGCCGATGCGCTTGCGGCAGCTCTCGCCGACGCGGGCCGGCCGCTCGCGGGGGCCACCGGCGAGATCGCGACCGTCCAGGCCTTCACCTCGGCCTGGCAGCGGCGGACCGGTGCCAGCGTCCGGCAGGTCATGGCCACGCGCCTGCACCGGCTTGTCGAGCTGGTGCCCCCGACCGGCGTGCCCGGGTCGGCGCGGCCGGCCGGCCCCGGCCACGTGGAGCTCGCCGTCGGATGGTTCGCCGGCTTCGCCGCCGACGCCCGAGCCGACGAGCGAGAGGTCGCGTCGGTCGCTGCCACCGCCCGGGGCAGGGTCGCCGCCGGCGAGGTGTGGCTGTGGTCGGTCGCCGGGGAGCCGGTTTCGCTGGCCTCGGTGAGCCCACCGGCAGCCGGGGTCGCCCGGATCGGTCCGGTCTTCACCCCGTTCGGCATGCGCCGACACGGGTACGCCGCTGCCGTCACCGCCGCGGCGGCGGCCGCGGCGCTGGCCGGCGGGGCGGCGGAGGTCGTTCTCTACACGGACCTGGCGAACCCGACAGCCAACGGCATCTACCGCCGTCTCGGCTTCGAGCCGGCGATGGAGTCCACCCGGGTCGTCTTCGAACCGGCCGCCACGGTAGGGGAGCGGCAACCCGTAGCGGCCGGGTCGACGGCGCGTACCGCTACGGCCGGTGCTCCTCCAGGTCCGGGCCGAGCTCCTCGACCTCCAGCAGGGTGAAGCCGTCGATCACCGCGCGCAGCACCTGGCGGGCGATCCGGGGATCCAGGCCCTGTGCGGCCGCCCGCTCGCCGATGGCCGCGAGCATGTCGTCCTCCCGGGCGCGGTCCACCACCCGCATGTGCCGCGCCCGCTTGTAGCGGACGACATCGGCGACGACCCGCGCCCGCTCGGCGAGCACCGACACCAACTGGTCGTCGAGAGCATCGATCCGGCGGCGGGAGATCGCGAGCGCCGGCGGCCCCGCCGCTGCCGCCGTCGGGGCAGCCGTAGCGGTGTCGGTGCCCTCGGGGTCTGCGGGCTTGGACGTGTTCACGCCCGCATTGTCGCGGGCCGCGGCTTCAGGCGGTACCCATGCCCGGTTCAGCGGTCGACGTCGACCAGCACCTTGCCTACTGCGGCGGCCTCGACGGCGGAGTGGGCCGCCCCCGTCTCCGCGAGCGGGTAGTGGTGCAGCGGCAGCCCCGCGTTCGCCCCGACCCGGACAGCGCCCTCGGCTACGGCCACGGTGACGTCCTGGACCGCCCGCGCTTTCGCGACGGCAAGCTCGGTGTAGACGAGGACGAACTGCCAGCGGGCGTTGGGACCCATCAGCGCGCGCACGGGCAGGGACAGCGTCGGCTCGCCGTCGTCGGCGTAGACAGCGACCACCCCGTGGCGGCCGATCACCGCCACGTCGATCACGGCATTCATGGCGGGGGAGACCTCCACGACGGTGTGCACGCCGTGCGGCGCGATCCCGCGGACGATCGCCACCACGTCCTGGGTGCGGTAGTCGATGACGTGGTCGGCACCGGCGGCCCGGGCCAGCCGCGCCTTCTCCGGGGAGCTGACCGTGGTGATGACCGTCGCGTCGGCCCAGTGGGCCAACTGGATGGCGGCGTTGCCGACGGCGCCCGCACCGCCCGCCACCAGCACCACCCGGTCCTGCAGCGATCCGGGACCGAGCTCCAGCGGCCCGTCCTCGTTGACGGTGAGGGCCCGGTGCGCGGTGAGGAAGGGAATCCCCAGGCTGGCGCCGAGGTCGAAGTCGGCCCGCTCCGGGAGTGGAACCGCCTGGTGGGCGGGTACCACCGTCAGCTCCTGAGCGGTGCCGTCGGCACGCTCGAAGGCGGCCTCCCAGATCCACACGCGCTCGCCGACCCGAGCTGCGTCCACCCCCCGGCCGACCGCGTCGACGACGCCGGCGCCGTCCTGGTTGGGCACGGTCATCGGGAACGGGGCCGGGGCGCCGTCCCCGGTGCCGGCGCGGAGTTTCCAGTCCGTCGGGTTGACCCCGGACCGGACGACGCGGACGCGCACCTCACCCGGCCCGGGTTCGGGGACGCTGCGGTCCACCAGCTGCAGGACGTCGGGACCACCGGTTCGGGAGTAGCTTATCGCACGCATGTCGGGTGTAGCGCCGGGGGAGCCCCGCCGCTTCCCCGCCGCTTCCCCGCCGCCTAGGGAGCGTTGTGCTCGAACTGGTAGGCGAACAGCTCCAGCGCCAGCGCGTCGAACTCGGCGTTCTGCGCGACGGGGTTCTGGCCGGCGGGCGCGGCGCCCCGCTCGATGAGTACTTGGATCCGCAGGCCCAGGTCGTCGCGTGCGACCGCCTTCACGTCCCTTTCGCCGGCATTACCCGGACAGGTACAGACGGTCGGCGACCGGGAAGCCGCCCTCTCAGCCCGGTCTTCCCGAGCTTCCGCTACGTCGGCCGGCCCTGGCCCTCGCCTGCGACGGCCCCCATCCCCGCCGCCGTCCATGCGGTGATGCCGCCGGCCAGGTGCGCCACGTCGGCGTGGCCTCGGTCGACCAGGCTGCGCAGGGCCCGCGCGGAGCGGGCGCCGCTGGCGCAGTGCAGTACCAGGGCAGCTCGTGAGGGACGCCGGCGAGGCCGCCGCCGTCCAGCAGGTCTCCTAGCGGCACCAGGAGGGCGCCGGGGATGGCGTGCGCGGCGTGCTCGCCGGGCTCGCGGACGTCGACGAGCAGGAAGTCCCGGGCGCCTTCCTCTCGCGCGCGCAGCCGGTCGGCGAGCTCGACCGGCGTGATGACGGGCAGCGCCGGCTCGTCCCGGCGCGGAGCGGGCGGCGGGGGGGGGGGGGGTGATCGCGGTCACGACAGGGCGGGTGGGTCGACCCGCAGCGCCAGGGTGCGCCACGTCGTGCTCAGCGCGTCGAGCACGAGCACCCGCCCCAACAGGCTGCGCCCGGACCCGGTGACCAGCTTGACGGCCTCGGTCACCATCACCGAGCCGACCATCGCGCAGACCCCGCCCAGCACGCCGACCTCTCCGCAGGAGGGCACGGTCCCCGGGCCGGGCGGCTGGGGGAACAGGTCGCGGTAGGTCGGCCCGTGCTGGGCCCAGAAGGTGCTCACCTGGCCGTCGAAGCGCAGCACCGCGCCCCACACCCACGGCGTGCGGGCGAGCACGCACGCGTCGTTGACGAGATAGCGGGTGGCGAAGTTGTCCGAGCCGTCCAGGACCAGGTCGTAGGCGGTGACCAGGCGCGCCGCGCTGCCCGCGGTGAACCGCTCGCGGTGGTGCACCACGCGCACCAGCGGGTTGGCGCGCGCGACGGCGTCCGCGGCACTGTCGACCTTGGCCCGGCCGACGTCCTCGGTGCGGTGCGCGACCTGCCGCTGCAAGTTGGACTCCTCCACGACGTCGTCGTCGACGATCCCGATCGTTCCCACCCCGGCGGCCGCCAGGTACAGCAGCGCCGGGGAGCCCAGGCCCCCGGCGCCCACGACGAGCACCCGGGCGGTCTTGAGGCGCCGCTGGCCGAGGACGCCGATCTCAGGCAGCAGCAGGTGGCGGGAGTACCGGCGCGCCTCGGCCGGCGTGAGGTCCTCGCCCGGGTCGACCAGCGCGGGCAGCGCGCCGCTCACGACAGCTCCCCGAGGTCGGCCAGGCCCTGCCAGGTGGAAGACGCCAGCGCCCGCTCCCGCCGCGGGATCCGGCCAGCCAGCCGCGCCGCGCGCCCTGCCTGCACCGCCAGCCGCATGGCGTGACCCATCCGCTCGGGGTCCTGCGCGCGGGTCACGGCGGTGGCCAGCAGGACCGCGTCGCAGCCAAGCTCCATCGCCAGCACCGCGTGCGAGGCCGTGCCGATGCCGGCGTCCAGGACGACCGGGACGCCGGCGCGCTCGACGATCAAAGCGATGTTGTGCGGGTTGAGGATGCCTAGGCCGGTGCCGATCGGAGCGCCCAGCGGCATGACCGCCGCGCACCCGACGTGTTCCAGGCGCAGGGCCAGCACCGGGTCGTCGTTGGTGTAGGCGAGCACGGTGAAGCCGTCGTCGACGAGCTGCTCGGCGCCGTCGAGGAGCTCCACCGGCTCCGGGAGCAGGGTGTCCGCATCCGCGACGACCTCCAGCTTCACCCAGGCGGTGCCCAGCGCCTCGCGGGCCAGGCGAGCGGTCAGCAGCGCCTCGCGGGCGGTGCGGCAGCCGGCGGTGTTCGGCAGCAGCTGCACGCCGACCCGGGCCAGCACGTCCAGCAGCGACCCGCGGGCGGCGGGGTCGACCCGCCGCATGGCGACGGTGGTCAGCTCGGTGCCCGAGGCGCGCAGCGCCCGCTCCAGCACCTCGTGGTTGGCGGCTCCGCCGGTCCCGGTGATCAGCCGGGAGCCGAAGGAGCGGCCCGCGATGACCAGCGGGTCCGCGGCCTGCGTCGGCGCGGCAGGAGGCGTCAGCTGCGTGGTCATCCGCCCGCCACCGCTGTCACGACTTCCAGCCGGTCCCCGCCGGCGACGGGTGTGGTCGCCCACCGCCCCGCGGGGACGATGACGTCGGACAGGGCCACGGCCGTGCCGCGGCCGCCGGCCGCGCCGCCGGGCACGCACCGCGCCACGACGTCGGCCACGCTCGACCCGTCCGGCACGTTCGCCGGGTCGCCGTTGACGACCACCTGGATGCTCATGCTCAGACCTCCTCCAACGCCGCTGCGCGCGGCCCAAACCTGAAGGGGCTGCACGCCCCCAGCGCGGGGGGCGGCTCACCCCCTGTGACGACATCGGCCACCGCATCCGCGGTGACCCCGGACAACAGAACCCCGTTGCGGAAGTGTCCGGTGGCCAGCACGAGCCCGGGCACGTCGCCCTCGCCGATGATCGGGAGGTTGTCCGGGGAGCCCGGGCGGCACCGGGCGAGGACCTCCACCAACTCCAGCTCGGCGAGGGCGGGCACGAGCGCCTGGGCGTCGCGCAGCAGCTCGTACACCGCTCCAGCGGTGACGACCTCATCGCCGAACTCCTCGGTGGTTGCGCCCACCACGAGCTCGCCGTCGCGGCGCGGCACCAAGTACACCTCACGGTCCCGGACGACGCCCCGCACCGTCCGGGACAGGACGTGCTCGTGGGCGGGCATCCGCAAGCGCGCGATCTGCCCCTTCACCGGGCGGACGGGGGCGTGACTGCCCGCGCTCGCGCCGGCGGCCAGGACGACCCGACCGCAGTGCAGCAGCGCGCCGTCGTCCAGGCGCACCCCCGCGGCCCGCGCATCCTCCACGTGCACCTGCCCGCGCGCCGCGACGACGCGGACGCCGGCGCGCGCGGCGGCTGCCTGCAGCGCGCGCAGCAGCCGGCGGGGATCCACCTGGTGGTCCCCGCGCGCCAGGGTGCCGCCGGAGACGCCAGGGTCCAGCAGCGGCTCCAGGCGCCGGCACGCCCGGCCGGTGAGCGCCTCGACGTCCAGTCCGAGGCGCTGCTGGGAGGCGCGGACGTCGACCAGGCGGGCCTGGTCGTCGGCTTCGAGGGCGACCACCAGCGTCCCGCACTCGCGGTACCCGGAATCGGCGCCGGAGGCCGCCTCCACGTCAGCGACGTAGCGGGGGTAGGCCTCGGCGGCGTGCAGACCCAGCCGGAGCAGGGCCTCCTCGCCGTGGTGCAGCTCGCTGACCGGCGCCAGCATGCCCGCGGCTGCGCCGGAAGCCCCCGAGCCGGGGGAAGGGTCGACGAGCACCACCCGCAGACCCCGCTGCGCGGCGCGCCAAGCGCAGGCCGTGCCGACGACACCCCCGCCGAGCACGCCGACGTCCGCGTCCTCACTGCGGTCGTCGGTGGGTGCCATCAGCCTCCCTTCGCCGGCATGACCCGGAGCAGGTTCGACGGTCGGCGAGAACGCTCACCCTCTCAGCCCGCACCCGGGCTCCCGTGGTGCTCCAGCCTGGGCCCGGCAGCTGGCCTGCCGCCCGCGGCGGCCCGGAGCCTCCTTGGGAGTGACGTCCTGATCGGGCGCTCCACGCACTCGGCCGAGCAGCTCGACGCGGCGCTGGCCGACCCCGACGTCGACTACGCCTGCGTCGGACCGACCTGGGCCACCCCGACCAAGCCGGGCCGGCCCGCCGCCGGGCTGGAACTGGTGCGCCGCGCCGCGGCGGTCGCCGGGGACCGTCCGTGGTTCGCCATCGGCGGCATCGACCTCACGACGGTGGACACCGTCGTCGAGGCCGGGGCCAGACGGATCGTCGTCGTCCGTGCCCTCACCGAGGCCGACGACCCGGCGACGGCGACCGCCGCGCTCCTGCGGCAGCTCCCACCGCTCTCTACAGCTCGTGTCCCTCGCCGTTGATGCGTTTGAGAAGTCGGCCGAGTGACGCGAGGGTCTGGTCGGCGGTTTTGGTCCAGATGAAGGCCTCGGGGCCGGCGTTCCCGTTCTTGGTCCAGGCGCGGACGTCGACTTGGAGGGCTTGGACGGAGCCGGCGTGCGGTGTCGCTCACGGCCGGTCGGTCATTGGAGAGCGGCGTGCACTGCTGGCGCATGATTCCCTCCAGGTCGTAGCCACCGCGGGCCGCGACCCGGCACGACGCCTCGTTGTGGGTCGAGTGCTCGAGTTCGAGACGGTGCAGGCCCAGGTCGTCGAAGGCCCATCGAGTGTTCTCCCGTAGGGCGTGGGAGGCGACACCGCGGCCGCGAGCGACGGGCAGGACCCACCGGACTGGACGCGATCGACGCCGCCATTACCGGTGGGGTGGCGGGCTGCATCACCGGAGCCGTATTCGGGGAGGGGGGGTCGGCTGCGGCGTAGGTGCGACGGTCGGTATCTCCGCAACGGTAGCTGGATATGGAGTGGACGAGGCCTACCAGGGATTGAGGGGTCAGTTCGATTGATCGGGTAGATCCAAAGGTCAGATGTGCTGTGAGTAAACGGGATCCATTCATCGTCGGCAGCGTTGTAATTGCAGTTCTCACCGCAACTATGGGAGCCCTGACATCAAATCTCGGCCTGCTTCCAGCCCTGTGCATAGCTGTAGCCGTGGGGCTGGCGGCCGGCGTGGTCATCCGATTAATCACCGGGCGTCGCTGATCACCCCTTAGTCGAGTTGAAATTCTCGAAGCTCGTCGACGGCGCGGGGAACTGAGGGCAATTTCCGCGCCGTCGACGACGAGTAGGGAGGCGGACCCGTCTCAAGGTTCGCGGGCGTACGACATCAAAGCCCGGGCAACAACATGGCCCCGGGGTAAGCCAAGGAAGGAGACCGACCGGCGTTTGGTGGATACGTAGCGCTATGCATCTGCCCGGCCGGCCGCGACCCGGGTCACGGGCTACTTACTTGTCCACCTCGCGATGGGCGACGGCAACTACGGCGCCCCGCGTCCTAGCCGCCGCCAGCGTCACTCCCGTCCGCTCCATGAAACCGGCTCGACCGCCCGCGCTCCGAGGCGAGGGCTGTGGACCGGCCTAATTGTGGCGAATAATATCAGCTTTGCAGTAGACATAGTGGTGGCTGACCCGGTCTCCGCCTTGAGGCCGCCCCGGCTGTGCCGCCGGGGGCCAGACGACCTGAGGGCTTACGGCCGTCACTGTGTTGCGGGCGCGCCCCTGGGGCTGTTGGTGAAAGGCGGTTTGAGCGGGCAGCGGCGTGCGGGGAAACCAGCTGTTCTTGGTCGACCGGCGCGGTCAGCTGGTGACCTCGCGCAGCAGACCGGTGGCGACGTCGTAGACGAAGCCGCGGACTGACTCCTTGTGCGGGATGGCGGTCTCGGCGCGGATCCGGGCGATGTTCTGACGCACGTCGGCATCTAGATCGGTGAAGGCCTCGGACGACCAGGTCGGCTTGATGCCGGTGTCGGCCTCGATGGCCTGGCGGAAGCCGTCGTCGGTGAAGCTGAGCATCCTGCAGTCGGTGTGGTGGATCAGCATGATCTCGGTCGTGCCCAGCAGGCGCTGACTGATAGCGAGCGAGCGCAGCTCGTCCTGGGTGACGATTCCGCCTGCGTTGCGGATGACATGGGCGTCGCCCTCGGCCAGGCCGAGCAGGCCGTAAACGTTGAGCCTCGCGTCCATGCACGCGACCACTGAGGACATGAGCCTCGCGCGAGGTTTGACGACAGCGCTGCGTGGCACGGCCGCGGCTGACCTCGGCCGCGGTCTGCTGGAACGGGCGACCGATGGCGGCCCGCTCTCGACCCGGCAGCCGGTCCAGGGGAACGTTCCGAAGGTACGCCAGGTCCGGGTTCCGGAGCACCCACCGAGCTGGCTAAAGCCCACCAGGACCGCCGGCCGCGCGCGGAAGGGCCTGCCCCAGTCCACGGTGGATAATCGGCATTATCCACCACGGCGCGCTGGCCCTGTCAGCGCGAGGCGGTGATCAACTGGCGTCTTCTTCGCCGGTTGTTCAGGTGTCGCCAGTGAACGGCGCCCCAGGTCGCGGAGAGCTCGCTTCCTGCTGCCACTCGACGGCGATCCGGTCGAGGGTTTCGTGGTCGAGGCTCCTGGCGCCGAAGTTGGCCAGCGTGCTCATCGGCATCGTTCCGATCACAGCGAGGAACCCTTCGTCCAGAATCGCTGTCCGCCGAGCGGTTCCGGCCTCACGTTCCACGAGCTGTCGACCGATCGGATCAGCCATCCACTCGTGCAGCGTGGAGTCTCGGCTCAGTGGCCCAGCGAGGCGCGGCGCGGCGACGCTGATGGTCTGGGCGAGTGGGAGGTCGCGGGAGTTGGGGCCAACGCCGACGACGAAGTCGCCCGCCTCGACCACCCAGCGTCGGTGCCGGATCGACCAGAACGCGAAGGCTCGCTGGTCGAGGTCGATGCTCACCTGCTTCGAGTCGCCAGCGCAGAGCTCGACCTTGGCGAAGCCTTTCAACTCACGTGTCGGACGGCTGACGGTCGACTCAATGTCTTGCACGTAGACCTGCACCACCTCGGCGCCGTCGACGGCGCCCGTGTTGGTGACGGTGACTTTAACGGTGGCGGCCAGGTTCCCGTCAGCAACTCTGCCCTGGGTCGTTATCTCCAGGTCGGACCGCGCGAAGCTGGTGTAGGACAGCCCGAAGCCGAAGGGGAACGCGACGTCCTGGAGAGCCTTGTCGTAGCCCCGGTAGCCGATGAAGAGACCTTCTCCGTAGTGCACCGTCTGAGAGTCGCCGGGGAAGTTGAGGTAGGACGAGGTGTCTTCCAGCCGGTTCGGAATCGTTTCGGCCAGCCGACCAGAGGGGTTGACCTTCCCGGTCAGCACGTCGGCGATGCCCCCACCTGCCGCCTGGCCGCCGAGCCAGGCCTCGACCAACGCCTTCGCGTGCGGGGTGACGTCGCCTAGGACCACGGTCGAACCGTTCACCAGCACCACGACGACGTTGGGGTTGACCGCTGCTACTGCCTTCAGCACAGCAATCTGGTTCGCTGGCAGGTTCATGTGGGTGCGGTCGAAACCTTCGGACTCATCGGCCCCAGGCAGGCCCAGCACCATCACCACAATGCCGACTGAGCTGGCCAGCTGCTCGGCCTCCGCCAGCAGCGCCCCGTCCTGCTCGATCTCACCGATGCTGTAGCCGGCGGCGAAGGGCACCTCGCCGTAAACGGTGCGCATCTCGTCGAGCAGCACGTCAACCCGGGTTGGGTTGACCTGCGACGACCCGGCTCCTTGAAACCGCGGTGTCCGCGCGAACTCCCCCACCACCGCGATCGACGCACCGACAGCACCACCGACTCAGCGGCCGCCTCCCGCGCCAACGCATGGTGGGCGTCAGTGTCGAACGACTCGTCCAGGTCGAGCAACGGCATCGCCTTCGCGACCAGCTCCAGTACGGCTCGGACCCGGGCGTCGAGCACCTCGGCCGGTAGCTCGCCGGCCTCGACTGCCGCCACGATCTGTTGGGGACTGCGCCCCAGCGCCGGGGGCATCTCCAGGTCCAACCCGGCCAGCAGCGCCGGGACGCGGTGGTAGACCGCACCCCAGTCCGACACGACCACGCCTTGGAACCCGAACTCCTCGCGCAGCACGGTGGTGAGCAGCCACGGGTTCTCCGAGGCGGACTGCCCGTTTACCTTGTTGTAGGAGCACATCACCGTCCACGGCTGCTCGGTTCGGACGACACGTTCGAAAGCGGGCAGGTAGATCTCGCGCATGGTGCGCTCGTCGACCTGGACGTCCACCCGGAGCCGGTCGGTTTCCTGGTTGTTGGCCGCGTAGTGCTTGACCGAGGTACCTACTCCGCGTGACTGGACACCGCCCACCATTCCGGCGGCCAGCTCGCCGGCCAGGAATGGGTCTTCGGAGAGGTACTCGAAGTTCCGACCGCACAGCGGTGACCGCTTCATGTTGATGCCGGGTCCGAGAATCACCGACAGATTGCACGCCCGCGCCTCCTGCGCCAACGCCTCCCCGACGCGGTGCAGCAGGCTGGGATTCCACGTCGACGCCAGAGCGGAAGCAGTGGGGAAGCAGGTAGCCGGGACCGATCCGCCGAGGCCGACGTGGTCGCCCCCTTCGGGTTGGGCGCGCAGGCCGTGCGGCCCGTCGGAGACCATGATCTTCGGGATGCCCAGCCGGTCCACCGGTGCCGTGTACCAGAAAGAGGAGCCACTGGTCAGCGACGCCTTCTCCTCCAGCGTCAGCTCAGCCAGCAGCCGATCGATGTCGAGCATCAGGGTCACCACACCTTCCACGGTTGGCCGGTTGTTCGTCCAGTATCGAGCGCTGCGCCGGTGGCGTTGGGTGGTTTGGGGGGTCTGGCGTTCCCAGAAACGACATCCCCGCCATGCCGCTCTGGACCCCGTGGCGCCGGTTGACCGGACCTCGAGCTTGCCCGGCGGCCCCGCGCCGAGCGCGCCCGATCCTCCGGGGCCGAACTGTACTGGTCCACCACACGTTGAGCGGTCCCCTGCTGTGAAGGTGTCGCGCGACGGGAGCCATCGGGCGAAGATCAAGCTCTATCGCTGCCGTTCGATAGGTCGAAGAGCACCCGCTGATCAGTGAGGCCAGTAACGTCGTCGATGCAGGTGGGCCCTTCCGGTACTGCACCGAGCCGCTGGTAGAACTGGACGGCCGTGAGGCGCGCATCGGCCCACACGTAGCGGTGCGGGGACTGCTCGAAGTCGGCAGAGAAGGCGTCCATTGCGGACTCGCGCAGGGTCCGCCGGCGCTCCTGCGACCCGTACCAGTCCCGCACGAACCGGTGGTCGTTGCTGTCGATCAGCGCGTCGCCACCGGCGCGCGCCTGCGCCGCTGATCTGCCCCGCGTTTCTCGGACAACGTCTTTTGTGCTTTCAAGCTGCCTTTTGGTAGCCGGCGTGGGTTTCGCTGGGCGTCTGGTAGCCCAGGCCCGAGTGCAGTCTTTCGGTGTTGTACCAG
>JAABVA010000043.1_pt1 | contig 152179 bp, 160 predicted proteins | sample 5560331 | NCBI WGS metagenome assembly JAABVA01 (sample SAMN12812661, study PRJNA571458) | rock metagenome | isolation source: Antarctica rocks | place: Antarctica: Victoria Land, Mt New Zealand sud | collected 2016-01-07 | reverse complement strand
TGTGTAAGAGGGAGATAGATGGGTGGGTGGGGATGGGATTTTGAGGGATTTGGATAAAGTTGGTGTGAGTGTGAGAGGGAGAGGGAGAGGGAGGGAGGGGTGTAAAAGCGAGATGGTTGGGAGGGTTTTTTTTGTGTGGGATTGCGGAGGGGGTGGTTTTTTTGAGGGGGTGGGGTGGGATGGGGATGATGTGGGTTAGGAGGGAGGGTTGTGGTAGATGGGCGAACTTTTGCGTCGGGGTCGGCTGAACCTTGGACTATCTACAGTATCTCCTTCCGTCTCAATCAACCATGTCACACCCTTCTGCTCACCAGGTTCTTCCATTCCCCCTTCACCGCCACCACTGGCATCCGATGAACCGATTGCCCGCTTACCGCCTTCTTGGGTACCCATCAGTCATAGTCGCGTGCGGTTTGCGCGCTCATGAATCCCCGACTCTGGAGAGAGCGACTGCCCAGCTGCCCGAGTCGTGCCCTGCCCCTTTCCCCTTTACCGCGCCTCGCCGGCCTTTAACCATCACCAACGCCACCCCCATCCAGCAGCGCAAACTCATCCTTCGCCGCCAGCACGTTCAGCCGCGAACACTCCATCTCCGCAGTGCCGGGGGGCAGGACGATGAGGACGTAGGTGTTTGTGGTGAGGCGGGCGATGATGAGATTGAAGCGCGGGGTTTTGATTGTGAATTCGAGGAATTGGTGGGAGGAAGGGGGGGTGGATGTGAAGGACCTGTTGAGGGGAGGGTTAGTCGTTAGGGGATTGGAGTTGGGGTGGACTGTGGGGGAACGGGTGAAGAGGGTGAACGCAGGGGGAAAGACTTACGAGAGGGAATTTTTGAAAGTTTTGATGATGTTGGAGAGGCGCTCGTAGCGGTCGCTGTAGGTATTTCTCTCTCCGACTTTCGAGGTGACTGAAGTTACCGTCAAGAACGTCGTCCGCTCAAACAGCACCACCTCCTCCGCTTCCGTCATTTCAGCTAGATGCTCGAGGTATCCTTTAATAATATCTAAATTCGGGATTAGACTATGCACAATATTCCCCCACGCCCGATACAGCGTCTGATCCCAGATACTCGTCCCATATGTCCTTACGGTCCTCATAAAACTCTCGCTCCTCGCTTTAATCGCATCCGTCTTGGCCTCCAGGACGCGATCGCGATGCTCAGTTTGCACGAGATCCATTTTGTGCACGAGCGTGAAGACGTGGGCGCGGGGGGAGTATTCCTCGAGGGCTTTGATGACGGCTGAGTACGTGATGAGGTCGCGGTCATTGTAGCCCTGGCGGCCGTCGAATTCGAGAGATTCGACGTCGAAGACGTAGATGAGGACGCCAACTTCGGAGAAGACGTAGGGCTTTTGGGAGGTGAGGTAGTTTTCCGTAAAGGCGTCTTGTCTGTCCTCGTGAATGGTTGGTTAATACTTGTTCGAAAGCTATTGGAAGAAGGTATGGTGTAATCACCCGCCACAATCCCACAAATTGAGTATCAAATTGCCTAGGAACTTTATCCGACTATGCTCGACATCAATTGTCGCTCCTAATCGCCGGACGTCTTTAGCGACATAATTGCTGAAAATAATATTTCGCATTGATGATTTGCCGGAGCCGCTTTTTCCCATCAAAAGCACCTTTTTCTTTTTCGGTTTGATTTTGAGGCTGTCCATGATGGCACGCAACCTCTTGCTCTACTGGAGACTGGTTTGTTTTCCCTAAAAGATATCAAGCCGTGGATTTCGGAGACAGCCTTGTCTTGTCGCATCAGCCAATAGTTCACTCTCATGTGATTATCATGTAGGATAGTAAGCCCAATTGAGAATCCTGTCTTTTCTGCGTAAGGAGGTACGATGGGTGTGCGGAAAGGACATCTTCAGCTGGACAGGTGCAGAGGAGATGGCTGGGCCTCGGAGCATGGGAAACGACGCTATGTATAAGGCTACCTACGTAAGAGGCTCTGCGGGTAGCTAAAAGACGATGCCGACATGCCGACTCGCCGACGCCCCTAAGCGAAGGTTAGGGTACTCTAGCGTAGCGTTCCAGAGATGAACAAGGGCACGGGGATTTGACGTTGATGCGTGAACAGTCTTACACAGTGTATCTCCACATATCAAATCTTTCCAGAACAGACGAACAGCTGTAACACGGCACAAACCCCACGAGTCAAATTCGTCAATCCTCAGAACCCCAATCCCAGATCAAGACCAAACTCGTCAGATCTACCTGCCCATGACTGCAAGGTTGTGAAACAGTTTGGATATCATTGTAAAAGTAGCCATGTACTAACCCTAGCCATGCTCCAATACCAAAAAAAGACCGAAATTGAAAGCCCAGCTGTCGTCGGTTGAAGAAAGGCATTCGGCCAAAAGAAGGCGGCCCTTCTCAGGACTGCTTCCAACGACATGGAAGACTTGAGAAACCCCCTGAGTGTGGCCTGCAAGAGTGAGACCAAATCGAATATGTAGACCATAACCGTCTTCGGGTAGCAAGCCCGTCCATTTGCTGCCCTATCTTTCCCTATGAAATTGGTATCATGAAAACAAAGAAGAGAGAATTCTTAAAATACAGTGCCATCGGACAAGATCATGATAGGCGGCTCCTTGGTGTTTGGTCTTGAGACCTCTGCCAATTCTCGCCCACCCTATGCTGGGTCAGTCATCGTTCTATCTTTATTGCATAAATACTGCTGAACGTGAAGACTCACCTTCCACGTGCCAGCTTCCAGTATTTGTGCCAGAGTCAGTTGATCCGGCCCTTGAAGTCCAAGTGACCGGTTGACCTCAGGGAGCAACTGGTCTAGAAAGCCAACCGTGACGGCGCGCCATTCGACAATCACATCGTCCTCTGTCGAGAATAGTGGCACAACTTCCATGCTTGGCTGACCCTTTTGCATAGCGTTGTTTCTGAAATTCGCAAGCCCTCTCTCCGAGTCTTTCGCTTTGAGGGTCAGTAAGCCAGTATCGATGAGTAAGCCTCCGTTGCGATATTCGGGCAATCCTGTGAGCAGGTCTGCCCCGGCGAATTGGATGTGTAGAAGTTTAGACATAGGAACCATGAGCGAATAACATAGCCATTGCGTCAATTTGTGGAAAGGTACAATATTCTCCCACGGTTGTGCAGGAGGCGACTCCGGCATGGATGAGCAGGGCCAGGCATCTCCAAGGGGGACACCGTTAATTCGCGTACGTGATTCCGGCCAGATGCTCGCGAGCCCGTTGATGAGGACAGACCAGAGCGTTGGAAGAGTTACAATAGGAACGGAAGCGGCATGGGTAGAAGGATGGGATAAGAGATAGTCCAGCATATTTCCCGGCCTCCCGTCTTTGCCGAACAGAGATGCATTGTTCATAGCGTCCCCGAGTCTTGACAAAAGACCTGCTCTACCTTCTAGGCCAGAGATGGGGTTGGTCTCCGATACTTGTAATCCTTTCGCGAGTTGTTGTACGTTCAGTCGTTTCAGTCCCGCGCCATCAACCTGGCAAGGCTCCAACTGTTCGCTGCTGAAATATCCGGCTTTGAACATCTCCAAACTGGCCACTGCGAGGCCCTCGCTACGGCGGTAGACCTTGCCGGATTCCTTTGATTTGTACGACCATCTTGGTCCTGCGCCGGCGTCGAGGAGAACGGATACTAGGAAGAGGTCAAGCAAGCGGCGAGTCCGCTCTTGACTGTCAACCGAGGAGGGCCAGGAAGCAAGCAATTGATCCACTCTAGGTCGTCCGCCTGCCTCAAAGTGTTGCCAACGGCCATGGGGAGGAATCTTGTGGTAGTCGGGGGCGTAATCTCTCTGTGGAACAGGGACTCCGGTTAGCTGGGCTGCTGCATGACACGTTCTCGTGGGGGTTCTTACCTTGATGATCGCGACTACATAGTCGGCAGTTTCCCGGAACTTGGCAACGTCAACGTCGAAATGTTTTAGTTGACCCCTCCTCGCATGTTCAAATATGATCTTTGACCTCGCTCTCACTGCGTAGATGCTCCGGAGATATGCTGCTGGGTCGAGGGTCGGATCAGGAGGACTTGGTAGAGTGATGTCTGGCATTGACGGCGAATTGAAAGTAAAACCATTGGTGGGCTTCTGACTTGTCGGTGACTTCAGGGAGTTGGTCGAGTTGTTCGTACCATTCGAAGCAGTGTCGACTAACTTGCTTGTTTTTCGATTGAATAAACCCATGGTCAGAGCATCAAGCGAGCAGATTGCACGTGCGTGAGGAGAAAGCAAGACAACCGCAATGCTACGAATTCGAAGCTCTGTAGGGTGGCGAAGGGGGGGGATGTGTTTACGGAGAGTGTAGTATTGCTATCAGTACGGAATACTAGATACTCTTCTATCTACCTTCTGGCATGATATTTCGCAGCATCATGTGACTACCGATTCGAGTGAATTAAATCCTCGACCTTCGACAATACACACCTAGTAATGCAGCGCCCAAAGAGGGGTTCTCCGACAGCCAGACCCGCCAACACGCATCAATTAATCATGCAAGGTACTTCACAAAAGTTTGCAACAGTACATCCGTCGTCGCAAGGATCAGGATGGTGGAATCCTGTAATATATACGCCCGTAAATCCCAGTCCAAGGTCCAGGGTTTATTTCCAACCACACCATGGCCGTGTAGAGAATTGGGTTGGTACGGGGAGATAAGTCCCCGTGCTGCAGCCCGCGGGTTTAATGCAATCGATAAGACGGGGCAAGCCGTGGAGAAAGGTTGTCTATTCGAAGGGTCTAGATGCAGCGTCAAAGCGCGTAGAACCAACTGGCTCCGTCTCCTCTTTATTTGAACAATTTTCAATGGAAACACACATGTACAATATGCTTTCTAGACCCAGATATCCTTTCAAGGCTCAAGGGGAGAAGGACGCATCGTGGGATATTCCGGAGGTAAAGGTACTTTAAAGTGATCCCTTATGCATGCTGCAGGGGAATGGCAACAGTCAACAACTTACGGAAGTACAGGCTACCTTAGACACCTTAGCTGGTCTGGTCTCTATTCCCCACCGTCTCACGTTGCGGAGAGTTCTACGGAATAGATACTGTACAGTACGTACAAAGCCGACAGAGGTATCGCTTAAACCCACGTGCTCGGTAGGTATCAACACCATCTACCTTACCGATCGGATGTTGACAATGTTACCGTTAGCTTCGACCTTCTTGTAACTGTAACTAAGTAGTAGCCTCAGACAGAGAACTCTCCTGATGGGTACAGCAGCCTTAGTTAGGCCTTTGGTTTTGTGTTAAGCCCCTGAAATTACTAGCAATTGACAGATGAGAGCAGTCGTCCGAGCCGCATCCAGGATCCCCCTTACTGCCACGGCCAACGGGATCGGAACCTTTTGGGTAATTTGGAATTAGGGTTATTCTACGCGTAGGCTAAGGTACCAACCATGAACGTGATGAACCATCTGCCGGTGCTTCGTACTTTGTTTGCTCGCCTCGTAAGTCCACGGTCTCCGGCAATCACTTGGAGATTGAGGACCTAAAGGTGTTCGCTCTGCTTGCTATCCTCCGCCGTTAAGGGAGATGGAAGGCAAGATCAGTTCTCGGTGCTTACCCAAGTCATCCCCATCGGAGAGAATACATGTACCCATACCGTCTCTTTAGCATTATCAGCGAATCTAGAATGTACTGAGCGTCTTTCTCCGATCATCTCCAATGAGTCATCGACTCCAAAGGAGCTTGGAAAACAAAAGGGAAAAGGGTTGGAAATAGGGTTGTGGCGCGCTTTGAGGCTTGGCGAAATGAGGCTCAACAAAGGTCGCTAGGCAAGATCCGTGTGTTGAAATGATGAGAGTGCTCTAGGCAGCTCCATATCATGTCACAGCTACACTAAGGTAATATGAGGTACGATCAGGCATGCCTACTAGAATACCTCCGCATCGATGGATGATTTATCAGGCCTTGAATGGACAAGCTCCACCCCAACCTCTTCAAGCCAGAAACCTCCTCCCTTCGGCTCTTCGTACCCCACTCTGAGACCTACTCCGCCCTTGTCAGGGAGATCGACGCCAGCACCCGCTCAGCCTCCTTCAAACAGCAATAAGTCTTTGGCCAATCTAGCCTCCCGAAGTCACAGCTCAACACCGGCCAGTGATAGCTTCGCGAACCTGGTCAGCTTCAGCGCTGCGCAACCTACGGATAATCTCTCTTTGCAGGAACAGCAACGGCGATTGCAAGCACAACGGGGGAAGAAAGTCGGAGACCAGAAAAGACCCGAAGATACAAGCTTTGGGGCAGACGGTCATTTTTGGGATAAGCTGGGCGACGGGAAAGCGACATCGAACCATGGAATATCTCCGCCATCCTACGCTGCAACTGACGAATACGGTGGACACAAGCTATCCAAGGCGATCAACAAACCTTTCGCAAACATCGATCGAGCCGAGCCTCCCTTTGAAAGCAGGACGCTAGTCAACGATGGAGACGACCTGCTTACAGCTTTCAATGCGGCTACGCCTGTTGATAGTTCCAGCCATCTGCCGGCCCCTTATAGACATACAAGCGATGATAATGTACTTAGAATCAACAAGAATCAAGCCGCAAGCACGGCACTGCACGACTTGATTGGGATAAATGAAGATCAAGCAGAGCAGCGAAACACTGATCTTTTTGGACTTGGAACAGGGAATGGTCCCAGCCCTGTGGAAAAGAAGAAAGCTATAGCTGCAGACGATGACGATGTTCTGGGGCTCCTCGCACGACCTGTGTCGGAGTTTGTACGGAAAGAGACAAACCCGGAGCCATCTCCAAAGATACAAAAACCCATCAACTCACGACCAAACGACCATGCTCTTGCGGAGCTAGTGGACATGGGATTTCAGCCTGATAAATCCAAAGAAGCTCTTGGGACTACGGAGTCTGGCACAGATGTTCAAGCTGCCGTTGGGTGGCTACTTAGTCAGGCACATGAAGAGTCGCGAAAAAAGACTTCAACGCAGCGGAAACAGGATGATCAAGGTCATGATTCTAGAGATCAACAGCCAAGGAAAAGCCGGAGACGTAGCGGTGGTCCTAGTACTGAAGCTCCAGTGCCTGCGTGGATGCGAGGACAGAGCCAGTCAGATGCAACACAGCGCCGTCAAGATAGCCGATCTCCAGTCAACGGTGACAATGATCCAGCAAAAACAGCTGCAGAACTTGGCAACAATCTCTTCAAGACCGCCAACTCTTTGTGGAAGACTGGAACCAAGAAACTGAATCAAGCTGTCTCTGATCTCAACTCTGACAGTGATTCTAGTCAGCCTAAGTGGATGAGAGAAGCATCGGTTGAATCCACGAACCGCAAGCCATCGGGCTTACAACAGGAGAGAGAATTCAATGGTCAAAATGGGACATCCGCAAAGATGCAGCAGCGGAGAAAGCCCACCACTGAGGCGCCTAGTGTAACCGATGAGGCTCTGATGTTGGAGTCACAAGACGCTCGTCCTGTGCCTCGTAGGTCTGCTGGACGTCCAAAACAAGATGTCCCAGCTTGGAGCACAGATTCTTCTAGAGATCCATCCCCTGCAGTCGGAGCGAAACCTCGAGATCAGGATCCTCCCCAACCTAGGTTTTTACAAAAATCGAGAGCCCCTGATCCAAGATCGAAGCTCACCCGGCAAGCCGTTGAGGAGCAGAGTTCACAAGCCTACATCAGCCCAGCGCGGCGGAAAAAAGCCCCTCCAAAGCCTCCCTCTCCAGAGCGAGACTTGTTGTTTGGCGCCTCTCAAGCAACATCCAAGCCGGCTCCTCCAAACCCACGTCCAAAATCAACCCCACAAAATGAAGCCCAAATCCCTTCTAAGTCTACCATTCCAACGCGTCCTCCCCCACCAAGACGTGTAGTCCCTTCCGTTTCTGATTCTGCCCTTCAAAGCTCATCGACAAGTCGCCGGTCCGGTACAGCCGCCTTCAAAAGGGGCGACTACGCTGATGCCACAACCCACTACACCTCCGCGCTCTCTTCTCTACCTCAAACCCACCCTCTTGGCATCGTCGTTCTCACTAACCGGGCTCTCGCCCAATTGAAAACAGGCGACCCCAAATCATGCATCGCCGACGCCACCGCTGCCGTGGCCCTCATCGGCCCCTCCCGTGGAATTTCCGAGACCATCAATCTCGGCGACGAAGGCAGCAAGGATATGAACGGTTTCTGGGCCAAAGCCATGACCCGCCAAGCCGAAGCTTTGGAACAACTCGAGCGCTGGCCAGAAGCTGCCGCGGTATGGAAAACCTGCGTTGAAGCTAACGTAGGCGGTGCGACCAGTATCGCCGGAAGAAACCGATGCGAAAAAGCCACTGCCGGCCCCTCAAAACCTTCCTCTACACCCCGCCTCTCCGCGCCCAAAAAATCCCCATTAAAACCTGTCCCCAAACCCTCCGCCCTCGACGACCTCTCCGGCCGCCTCACCCACACATTAATAACCGACTCCGCAGAAGCAGTAACGCGCTTACGCGCTGCCAACGCCGCTGCCGACCGTCTCGACGATGAGAAATTCGCGCTTTCGGACCAAGTCAGCGAGAGGGTTGCGAGATGGAAGGGCGGCAAGGAGGGGAATCTGAGGGCGCTTTTGGCGAGTTTAGAATTAGTACTTTGGGAGGGGGCGGGGTGGAAGAAGGTGGGGATGGGGGAGCTGATTCTTGCGGGGAGGGTCAAGGTGGTTTATATGAGGGGGATTGGGAGAGTGCATCCTGATAAGGTTTGTCTTTTTCTTTCTTTTTCTGCTTGGGCTTTCTTTCTTTTTGTGCGTGCGTCTATGAAGAGAAATCCTGCTGACTGAAAAAAGTTACCGACGACGGCAACGACGGAGCAGAAAATGATCAGTGCGGCCGTGTTCGCGACGCTGAATGAGGCCTGGGAGGGGTTCAAGGCGGAGAATGGGCTCTAAACGACCTGTCTTGGATGGTATGAGGATGTTCGAGTGGTTGCTCCTGGGGGTGTGGGTGACGGGAAGTGTTGTAGGGAAGCGGGGCTGTATGGGATATACGGACGTAGAGAAGTGGCTTAATGGCAATCCACACGGCATAAAAGCAGCGGTGGAAGAAATACCCTATCCGATAACCTTTTCTAACATCATCCCTAACATTACCTTCCCATTCCACTCTACCTCATCCTTTACACCATCCCATCCCCTCCTCTCCCCTCCCCGCTCAACCACCAAGACCCCTTCCAAAGTACCTGCGTAAATGATATTCCATTCCATTCCATTGTTTGGTATGGTCCGTTCTAACCTTTCCGTTTTAGTTTGGTTTTTCATATCGGTAGATTTAGAGTTGGGGATGGGGATAGGTGGGGGGGGCGGCCGGTCAATTGATGGGGTATGAAAAAGGAAGAGTGAAGAAGTTTAAAAAAAGCGAAGAGTCGAAAGTAAGAGCGGGAGCGAGAAGAGAAGAGAGGAGAGAAAGTGCAAAGGGGGGGGGGCATGGCATGGCATACTCCGTACATAGGTGTTGATTCAATACACGCAACCACCACCACCACCCCCAAAAAAAAAAAAAAAAAAAAAAAACCGGTGTCAGCGCCGCTTTCTGGTGGAGGAGGGGACTGATCTTGGTGGATGGCAAGGATTACATATTGGGAAGGGTGGTCAGTGGGACGGAGGAAGGAAGGGATGGGTTGGTTGTTTGTTTTCGTGGTGTGTGTTTTTCAGGGGAGGGGTGTGTGAGGTTGGGGGAGTAGAAGTGTGAGAAGGGAGATGAGAAGGTGGTGAGGTGGTGGTTGGTGTGGAAGAGATGATAGGAATTAACTACGAAATCTTGTAGATGTCAGATCTGGAATGATGTACATACATACATACCTGAGAATTCGAACTTTGGGCCGGGGGAGGGGGGGTATAGCCTTGGTGCGACTGGGGTGCTGATGCTGAAATTTTAGATATTCGTCGTTGTTTTCTTTGTGAGGTTGTTTCAAAAGGGGGGGGTTCTGGGGATGGATGGTCTGGGAGTTTTTGTTTAAAGCTTGTGTTAGGAAGGGGGTTTGGATGTCGAGCGAGCTTGGTTCTGGGCATGGGGCATATGGGCGGTAGGATGGAATCGTAGGAAGTGGGAGGAAGTGGGAGAAAGCCAACGGGTTTTTGGAAATAGATGTCATGGGGGCCCCAGGGCTAGAGACGGAAAAAAGTAGCAAGACCTATGTATCTCGTCGCCAAATGAAAAACCGAGGTGCAGCAGGAAATTTAGGGAAAGGGAAACAAAATCTAATGTTGGTGGAAGTGTGAGTTCTTGTCGTTCTTTATTTCATTATCTCGTAAGGGCGGTTGGTCTAAGCATGGTCTAACGGTTCGTGAGCATCTCGGATTTTCTCTTCTGAGAACGGGTTAAGATTTGCTTGGATCACCGTTCTCTCTTCTTCTGTTTGTGTTTGGCAGAGATTTAATGAATGGATGTTGATAACTCGTGGGGTGGAAGAGCAGAAGGCATCATAAATGCCCAGGTTTTCTTGATGAATTTGATCCGTTCGCAATGTCCGTCAATCTCCAAGCGATTCCTTCACGAGGGATCGTTCGAGTCTCAACCGTTAACGCTGTCCATAAGCACAATCCTGCCTTCAAGCCTTCGGACATTAGCAGCTGAATGTAATGTGGGTGTAACCTACAGCCACTTATGAACTCACCTGGGCGCAATGGCTTTAGTCCAATGTGGCAAACATCCCGTTACAGGTTCGTCGGGATCCACCTCGGCGCTTCCTCTGCGTACACCGGCTACGGACATCCATTTCTTCACGGTGGCGCGCGCGATGGACTTGTGCCTTTGCCGCTGGTCTGACTCTTTGGTATGATGAATAGATAGAGTCTTGTCGTGCTCGTCCTCGGTATCTGAATCAACGGGGCGGTCGTTGACGATTGTACGAGCTCTCTTGCGGCCCGTTGCTTCCGCATGCTGATCTGTGTCTTTGAGATCTGTGGGTTCTCGGACCTTCCCATCGAAGTGCAATTGCTCATGCACGCCACCCCAATGCTTTCCCAGACTCGGTCCCCAGCGCCGCCATTTGCCGAGGGCTTTGAGGCTCATAAAGTACTGGCGCATGATCATGCTAATCAAGATACCGTTCTCTTCCGCGACAAGTTCTTCGGCGGTTCCGCCTTCGGATTTTACTAGTAGGGAGGAGAAGCCATCTTTGCCGCGGCCCATGTAGCCTCTTGTCGCTAGAGTATAGTCTCTACCCATGTCCAGTGGCGTATCGCCAATATGAGCCCATAAAACTCTGGAGTCGGGTGGGAGGTTGGCGCTGTAGGCGAATTTGATATTTGAAACCTGCGAGAACCTCCCCTCCAGCGCCGGCACCGTACTTACTGAATTCTCCAGCGCCTCCCAAATTGCTTTACCCTTAACCCTTATTACAATCACAGGATCTTCAAATGGAAAACAGTTCATGACATCCTTCAGTAGTAGCACGCCAGGTGGATAGATCTGGTCTCCCCTTATTGTGCCTGAGGCCATCAAAGCGCAGTCCGCATTGTGGTGGAAACGCATCAAGTCGCAGACAAAATTCCCAAGATTGCTTTCACGGGTGCGAACGGTGGTGAAGCGCGCGTCCAAAGGGACAGCGGTGTAGCCTATGGGTTTTTCGAGTTTGTATTTGAGGCCTGATGTCAACTTATCTACCAATTCTACAGTTGCTGGATTTTCGGGGATTGAACGGGTAATGTCACGCCGGATGATGTTGAAGTCCCAACCAGGATTGCCCGACGGTTTTCGGCCGGCTTCGATGTAGCTTAGTTGTTTAAAGTCGGTGCCGGAGCGCAGGACGTGAACATTGTTGACAATGTGATGGGCGTAGAAGTGGTCGTGCCCTCCGAGGATGAGGTCGATGAGGCCGGGTGGTGTCTTTTCTGCTAGCTTCAAGTCATTTGGTTCGCGCATGTGGGTTAGTGCTATTATTATTTCGGCGCCTTGAGCGCGAAGCGATGGCACTAGCTCGATTGCAGTTTCGGAGGCGGATTTGTATATCAGGTTGGGCGGTATGGCATTGATTGTATCGAGCCTAACAACGTCAATTAGTAGATATTGATGAGTCAAAAAATTAAAACGTAAAAGAAAAATATATGATCCGAGTTAGGGATTGGACCCAACTGATGGAAATAGCTCTCCGAGTTAGGGATTGGACCCAACTGGTGGGAGTCGAACCCACGACCTTCGGTGTTTGGCTCCGAACTTGAAGGGGGGTCGTACCCTCGGAAGAGTAGGCCCATTGAGCCATGGTGAGCCATGACCCATCGCAACGGAGTGCTTCACTGTACTTCAAGAAACGGAACCCCTACACCACGGGACCTATCGCTAGGAAATACACCTTTATACTAATTTATATAGAATAATATGATTATAAGAAAATTGAAAGATTAGGTTGGGCTTGGGTTCTCTACATACCATTCTCGCTCTCCTAGTCCGATTACGCCTATCTTGATGCCATTCGAAGACTCGATCATAGCTGTCTTTGGGCAGTTTGCGATGGCTACATCCTCCCCTAGTGCAGGGTCCAACACGTTCGCAAGTAGCCAAGGAAAATTGCATTGGTTTTGTAAATGTCGAAATTGGGGGACTCCAAAATCAAGGTCATGATTCTATCCCCATCATTGTCAGTATAATCGTTGGCCACGACCTTTCTACCAAGTCAATAAGAAAAATTGCATGGGTTCACATCCACCAACAGAATAGGGTTGACGACCTGATTACCAGGCCACTGGGTCACTTGTCCACTTGGAGACTCCAAAATTTGACGATCTAGCGATAAGAAAAGGTGTCCATACTCACTCCCACGCAAGCCACATCTGTACCAATACCATTGAGTACTGGAACCATATGTCCTCCCTTGGTGACTGAACTTTCAAGACTGGGATTGTATGCATCTCCAGAAAATAAAGTCAAGAGTTTCGATTGCCTGGCATATTGCGGATCTGAACGATACTGGTCAACGACTGATTGGAAACGCGATATCCCTCCTATAGGCTCCGCGGAACCAGCTCTGATATTGTATCAGTCGGAACTGCACAGGAACTTTACTGTTGACTATCTCGCGTACTCAATGTGGTAGACGTCATTGAAGTGAAGCAAACGCAAATCTGGGGGACCACCATTCTGACCCTGACTCTTCCAAGTAGTAGACTCCGATTTGATGGACTCTTCTCCAGCCATTATTTCTAATGGCTGAAAAAGCAAGAATAAACTTGGGAATGCATCGAAAGATCAAAAGATGTCGCTAATCTAGACGCGTTAGACGCCTGCGTCCCCTTGCCGCTGCATCTAATCTTCGCATCTGCACGCTCTCTTCCCGCCAACCTGAAGATTGCCTTGGACAATGTATTAGAGTTGTCCAACTATAGTGGCTTTCCATTTCCCACGATCATTGTGTGTTAATAAATCGGGGACTCTCGGAGAAGAAGCTTAAAGAAATTTCTCAACTGGATCCGCAATATCTCCAAAATCATTGTTTACATTATTACCGATGGATTTATATCAAGGTCTTACGAATAGGTTGAGCATTGTAGCGGAGTTCAACTGGGTGACCATCACTGCTCTGATTTTATCATCGCTGTTCCTCTCAACCTATGTGACTACCACAATAAAATCAATGATTGCGTTACGAAGCAGAAAAGCCGAGAAAGAACCGCCTATTTTCCCTTATTTTCTCCCACTTCTAGGTAACTCAATATCATTTGCTCGTGATCCAGCTGGATTTGTCGCTTCCATTACGTGAGTCCCGTACCCAGTATTCTACGTTGGCACTTCAACTACGAGCAAAACTTTATTCGTTGACACCTTTACAGAAAGCGTTTTGGTGCTTCTATCCCAGTCCGAGTCAATGTTGGCTTTCGGAATATGCGGTTCGTCTCAGGGTCTGATAACATTAGCACTATCTTCAAGCAAACGCGAAACCTGGCACCCAAGCAAGCTGCTCTTGTGGCTTTGGAAAATGTCTTTGGGTTATCAAAGCCGGCTCTCGCCTTATACAATGCCGATGACTCTGGCACTGCCTTCAACGCACACCCTCAGAGCAAAGTGGCACCGCACCGTCGTATCTTCTATCTCCAACATAAAGCTACGCTGACGCATCTGTCTGGCTCCGCTTTGAACAATCTTACACGTCGATTTCTGGAAAACCTGAGGCAACGGATATGCAAAAGCAGCATAGAATCTGAGTGGGTGGACATGCCTGATCTCTACTCATTCCTACAGGTTGAGCTATTCCATGCTTCGGTGGAAGCGATGTGCGGGCCAATCATCTTTTGTCTCAATCCTGACTTCACCAAGGAATTTTGGGACTTTGACAGATGCGTGCCTGATCTATTCAAAGGATATCCCAGATGGGTTACTCCTGTATCATATAGAGCCCTTGATAAAGCATTGAAGAGTGTAAAGCAATGGCATGCATTTGCGCAAGAGCACTATGACCCCAGCCAGATTGTCCCTAACAATGAAGACTGGGATATGTATTTCGGTAGTAGGTTGATCAAAGAAAGACTTGAGTACGCCGGAAAGACGGAATCTCTGGATGAAGATGCAGTGGCGTCGGAAGACTTGGGGCTGCTATGGGCGTGAGTCGATCTTTCCTCAAAATACATGCTCATCTCCATCATTACTTGCCTGCGCCAGTCACCGTTCTAGGGTTACAGTTGTCATGACTGACTAATTTCTATCACACAGCACAAATTCCAATTCCATCCCTGCCGCTTGCTGGTTTCTCCTCGAGCTAGTCCGCGACCCCTCACTCCTAACTCGTGTCCGAACCGAAATCAACAGCGCTATCATCCCCTCATCAGACCCAAAAGCCCTGCAATTCGACATCCCGAAACTCTGTAGCGGCCCACTACTGCAATCCATCTACGCAGAAACGCTTCGCCTCCGAGTAGCCATAGTAGTAACCCGCACACCGGAGCGAACCGACTTCAAGCTCGGAAACTGGATCTTTCCCAAGGACGAACTTATCGCTATTTCCAGCCGTACTGCAGGTATGGACAAGGAGGTTTGGAATACTGGTACCGACAAAGATCCCCATCCGCTGGAGGACTTTTGGTCTGACAGATTCTTAATATACCCGAATAACCCCAGTAGCGGACCGCTCAAGAAGCACACCCAACCCCAAGCTAAGAACTCATTAAACACAACAGCAACGCCCACCGCTCAAGAAACCCATACCCCCCCAAAATTCTCCCTAGGAGGCCTCTCCGGCGCCTGGGTCCCGTACGGCGGTGGCCAGCGCATGTGCCCCGGCCGCCACTTTGCCAAGCAGGAGATGATAGCCACGTTTGCAATGCTGTGCACCGCGTACGATATCGAGCTAAGAACTGAGGAAGGGTTCAAGCCGGAGCCGGATTTGACCTATTTTCCTTTTGGGGGGTTGCCGCCGAAGGGGAAGATCCCGTTTAGGATTAGGAGGAGGGAGGGTTGATTTGAGTGGTCGGGGTTGGTGGGGTGGTGATGTGGTTGGGTTTGTGGAGGTTCGAGGGAAGGGGCGCCTATAGTATCTGAAAATCCTGTTGTAAGCGGAGGCGAAAGCTAGCAAGTAGAAAAACCAATCCGCCTTAAGAGCGTGGCAACTATGTACTATCAGAGAATCCAAGGTCTGGCTGCTAGTATTCATATTCCTCGCTTGAACATCTCCAAATTGAAAAAATTACTATCAGCAGTAAGTATATATATCCACAAACCCACACCCATGTCCGAGAAGCAAAAAACCGCAATACAAGCAGAAAAAGATAGATCGATATCAACTTTAGCTCGCCGTTCATTCTAGCTGTCAGTCTAGCCACCCCTTGCCATCTCCTCATCCGCAGCCTCCCCCCCCCCCCCTGGTATCGGAAGCATCTTTGAAGCAGGATCTTGAAGCTCCGAGTGCCAAAAATCCTTACAAAATACTGTATTATCAAGCCTGGCGGCGATGGGGGTAAACCGAATCTCACGTAGATTATCGAGGGGTGTTATATGCTGCAGGTGCGCTGCGGAGGCGTTGGTGGGGTGGGAACGGTTGGAGTGGCTGTTTTGTTTGGAAGTGGGAGTGGGGGGTGCAGGTGGTAGTGGATAGGAAATGGAGGATGGATTATAATAGGATAATTTTATTGGAGGCTGTAGTAATCAGCGTTGCGGTTCTTTCAGGTACTCGCGTTTGGTGACGCGGTTTTTTTTAGGGTAGCATGCCAGGGTTAAGGGGCTACTGAGGACGCTCTGTGAGGGTTGTAAGCCGATTCCTAGGTAACATTAGCATGATGACCGGAGTTTTTCTGGTGCGACCGTAATTTTATCTCTGTGAGCCAGAGCGTGGTGTTATTCTCTAATTCGTTTGGGCTGGCTCGACAGTTTGTTGGACTGAACCTATGTAGATCACAGAATAGACTGCAGCTTTTGGGAACTCAGTGAAAGATGAAACCAGAGCATGAACGATAGTATCAACGTCTAGCATTACTTTGTAGTATCGTCTTCCCTGTTCCTCACTATCAGTCGTCCCACATAAACCCTACAACGAATTGCCATTCGAAACGATCGGAACTATTATCGCCTTGGTGCTGTTCACGTTGTAAGAAAAAACCAAAATGTAACTTTGGGGGTCGCGAAAACTGGTTTTGGATATACGCACGACTCAGCCAGTATTCCTCCAACTCATATCGATTCTTGGATAAGTCGGGTCTCAACCTTCACGTAAATGGATCAAATGGTTTTACTCCTCCAACTGTGGCCAGACTCGCAGTCAACTGCGTGGCCGATTTGCTAGCTCTGCATAGAGCATTGTTGATGTTGATTTAAATGTCGAAATGTTCCGCTTTAGGAGTTCGTAATAGGACACCGGTGGCGCTCCCGATGGTGGCGTGACCAGGAACCGCGATTGTCAGCGCCTCAATGCTGCGTTTGGTTTGGGTGATGGTCTGATAGAATGCGGCAGCGTCGAGGAGGTTCTTCTCGGTCATTCTCTGGGCCTCTGCCGAGAGATCGGCATCGGTCAAATCATTGCTCTTTAAAATTGCAGCCACGCTCTGGAGATGAGCAGCAACGTCTGCTGCCATTGTCTGTTCATGGGGCTTGACTTTGCGCCCTGCCTCCAGCACTGATTTTGCAATCATGTTCTCTGTAACTCCTGGTACCTCCACAGCAACTAGCTGCGCGGCCATAAGGCTCACTTCCAAGGATAGAGGCTTCAAGGAGACGCTGGCCATTGCGAGGAAGTATGAGGAGTGCTCAAGTGTGATGCGAAGACCGGTAGGTTAATCAATGTAGCTGAACGCAGATAGGGATCTTGTTCTCAAAAAAAGCCCACTGACACTGAGGGCAAAAGATTTTGGATCTGTTAATGCCAACTGAGAACTGAGAGCCGGAGAAGCGCTATCTAAGCATATAGGTGTTCATCTTACTGGAGTGAACAATACGTATCCTCTCTAGTTCTGGGAGGAGTAAGGTTCGTCATGGGTGGGCCGCTTTTGGTCGTGACCCACACCGCTTACAGAGACTATTGAATGTGGCTAGCTGATATGCAAGAGCCATTGAGCCTGGCTGTTAAGTAGCTGAGGGGTATGCACCGTGGCTAGCTGATATGCGAGGGAGATGAGCCATGACTGATAGTTCTTTGGGAAGGATTGATTGTGGCTAGCTGTAGCATTGAATGAATAGGCCGTGGCTGGCTGATCCACGAAACGAACTGATTGTGGCTGACTGATCTTCGGAAATGGGACATTCCTTTCCGCCATTGGCGACAAGGATGCCTCTCTTGACCTCCAATTGGTTCGATTCTACTATTTACAGGCGATGGAGCTATTGATCTTTGCTTCTCTTTCCCATGTACTTATAACTCTCTTCTCCGCAGTCTTTCCTCATGCAGCACGCGAACCTCTTACTCTTCCTCTCCCACACTTCGTTCTGATCTAAGCAGTCAGTTCGCAATACATTTACGAGGCATGGGCTTCTTCGATTTCCTCAAGAAGGGTTTCACCAGCATTGTCAAGGGCCTTGATGTGAGGAGTGCCTTATACGTCCCCGGATTGTCAACGCAGTTGCTAATTGGAGATCTAGGTTGAGCACTCGCCCATTGTCAAGAGTTTGGGCTCCCTTGCAGGACTGGTGGCTCAGGCCGTCCCCGTTATCGGTATGCATCTAGAGCTGCTAAGATACGTTGATACTGGCTGATCTGATGGACTGTCTTCTTATATAGGCCCAATCATCGACGTAGCCGTTCCCGCGCTTAGCGCCATCTTCAGCGATGATCCTGCTCTTGGATATTCGTCCATTACACCTAGCACCCAAGATCCGCTTGAACAACCTTTGACGGTCAACCTCAAACGGAGCGAGGAAGATATCAAGCTGTTCCTCAAAACTGTCAGCGACATCAAGGATACACTCAGTACTGAGATTGAAAACGTTGCCGAGAGAGTCCTCGCAAGAATAGAAAAGCTCCAGGAATACCATAAACACCGGAGGTACACTGACTTCCGCACCGAGATCACTTCCCGAATGTAAGTACAAAGTCTTGACTTGTGAAGTAAAACGGGGCTAATCGCCTCAATCTTAAGTGGATACTTCAAGGAGCAATCGCATCTTTTCAACGATCTTACCGCCACTTCCGGCCCGAGCGCATTCAACATCGTCTTCAACTCACTAGATGGCGGCCCTACGCTTCCGCAAGAGCGCGGTCGACTCCTGGACGGGGTCAAGAGGATTGAAGGAGATCTGGAGGATCCTTCTTACGTTCCTTCACGAGATATGCTCGAGCTATATCTGTTAGCCGTTCACTGGCTCTTGATTTTTGACAAGGTATGTTGGCTATGCTCACAAAAATCGTAGCGATTTTGCTAATTAGTGTACCTCGTCTAGGCGTAGGAGTTCTTTCCGAGAACCTTTTGATAGAAATTCCAAACTGACTGTTATTGTTATTAGCGTCATCATCTGTCGAGGTCTTGAAGCCAAGTCCTTGTTTGCCAATGCACAATTTTGTAAGTAGCGTTCTGTGAGCCGTATAGGGCTTTCACTCATCGCTCCTCTTCCAGTTGCTTATCTCCATGCGCTCAAATTCCTGGATAGAGATGTCGACAATGTAAGCTTTATCTTGTAAAGACCAAAGAAGCACAAATATTGACTATCACTTACAGGTTCGCAACGATGCAAGACGAGCCTATAATGTGCTAGGAGGTCTCGTGAAGCGGCTTATTGAGGCACGGGAAAAGCAAATCACAGTCGACATCACTGGCGGCGAGCAGCGGAATAGCGTTTCGATAATCGACCACTGGCCGGTACTTTCCATTGGATGGTTACCAGAAAACAAGATCAAACAAGTTCTGAGCGTTCAAAGCCTGTAAGTGCTAGTCATATACACTGAGCAGTCAGAATTAACTTATCAATATTAGATCTGAAAGCTTTACTCCTTCTGCCGACGATGCAAAAGCTAAGACTGACATGGAAGTGACCGCAAAGGAAAACTTCGAGAAGTCAACCGTATACGCCTTCTACAGAGAGGTCGCTCAGCGCAGTCTAGAAGCTTATCTCGAGCCCGCTCATGCCGTTATGGAGAGCTTGGCCGATAGCAGTAGGTTCAACTGTCAGTGTCTGTGTGATGTTCGAATAGCTCACTGAGCCATTTTCGCACCAACAGTTCGCCACTGGAACAGCCGTCTTCCTGCCTCTCCTATCTCGCGGCTTGAAGGCAAGCTGCTACAACACGTCGCTGCGAAAACCACGTCAGACAAGCCTGGCGCAGAAGATAAATCGCCTTACTGGGGAAAGAGTGTGAGGTTCGTTCATTGTCATCAATGCACTGGGGTTTATATCAAGCTGATTTTGCTGTCAGCTATGCTGTCACATATGTCAACCAATTTGGAGAGAGCCCCGAAAGTCACTGGTCTGAGCAGGTTGACATTAAGGAGGACGTGAAAGCAGTTCAGGTAAGCGTCCGTCACTTGAGTGAAAGATTCTGCTTCCTCAACGTATTCTCCCGCAGCTTGATCTTCATCCAGTCGTCTTCGCCAACGACCCTACCGCCGGCATTGAACCTGTTAAGAGTACTGATGGAAAGCGAACGGAGTCCAACAGAGGTATCCGCCGCCGCAGTAAGTGTCTCCGCTCCGACCTTTTAGCTAGAATGCTTACTTCTTTGTTGCAGTCTACCTCCGGTACAAGAGTTCCCATGACCCCAATGTAGTGATTATGGATCATATTGGAACCGTGAGCGAGGAGACTACGGCCTGGACTCATACTGTTGCCACAGCCCCAGAGTTTGTGCCCACTTAGTAGTCACGGTAAGGTGATCAGCTTAGCCTATATCCAGAAGCTTGAAGATACCTAGAGAGTAGCTTCCATTCTTTCCTCTAGGCACCCATTCATTTAGCTGTTAGCACAACCACGACTTTTGAATCTTTTCGTGCCGGGAGGGGTTAAGCTTGAAGACGGCTGAGTGAAAGGAGAGGGAGAGTTGAGGAGAGGTAGAGGTGGGGGGAGGGGTGCGGGGCATGTTTCTGGGTAGCAGGGTCGGTCGGGAGTGTGAAGGGTTTGCGACGTGCTGCGTGTTGTCTTCGAGTGAGTTTGGGAATAGTTACGAAGCTGCAAGCTGTGATGGTTGAGGGAAAGCTTTTTTTGGGTCGGTGATTGCTGATGTCTATTCTAGGACCGTTTTTTTATTTTTTAATGATGAAGTGTAAATCTGATAATTGTCTAAAGGTGTGTTTTCTATCCGCACAGTAGGAAGCTAAGGTACTTATCTACGTTTTATGCCGCAATTGGCGCTAGCCCCAACTAGGCTAGCGGGCAGCGTTCTTAATTAGGAACTATGTTCCTCATTAGACGACTATTTCTCCTGCTCCTACTATTGCTCCTACTACAGCTCCTATCACTTCAACGGTTAAGAGGATCACCTAAAATGCCACGTAATCTTGATCAAAGCTAAAAGATTCGCAAGCCAAACTATTCGGACATGCCGTGCTAAGTTGACTGTATCCACCTGATCGAGACTCGTTCGGGTGAATCAGCTGTCCCCACATCTGATATCTGACTAGACCGTTTCTTTTAGCCTAGTGAGCAGCATCTGATCCAAGACTTTCAAAGCTTCTTTGGTGTCCTTGGCGGTAGGACCCTCGAGGATGGATTTTCCGGCCGTCATGGTTAATCGCTCTGGAGCGGGTTGTTCCAGATATGGCACTACTCGAGTTCGGTGAGCTGTTCTGAATACCTGCGTTATTTTAGGAGCCGTTTGCAGATTTAAAAAAAAGAACCGTACCTTCATGTGATTCACAATCTTCCTAAATTCATCCTTGATCTTCATGTCGCTATGCTCCTTCAGCTTGTTGCGGAAAGAGTGTTTTTTAAACGCAATGCATAGTTTCCTCTGATTGGCGGGTATATACCTAATCATATTCTCGTCGGTGAGGTAGCGGTCCATGCCCAAGAAAGCGTCTAGCGCTTGAAAGAACAGGACGTGATTACCAGAAAGTCCATCATACTTGATGAACACGCCGTCAATCATTCTTCCAACACCCCAGCCTTGGAAGCCCTGGACGTAGCTCAACCACACCAAGTGCGATATACGAGACTTGGTGAGGTTTTCGTAAAAGATCAGGAGGAGATGGCGAAGTCTAAAAGTAATGTTCTCGAGATGGTTCACGCACAACACCTTGTCGTTTTCCTCGAAGCAGATGATGGCACGAACCATCTCATAATAAATAGGGAAAGCCTTGATGAATTGTTAGAATCAGGAAACAGATTCAGAGGCGACTATACATACCAAAACTTCTAGATTATAGAACATACGGAAAAAGACCTCCTCTGATGATCTGATCAAATCCGACATACCAACGTTGATCTTGTAAACTCTTTCACCTTTCTCGTTAAAGTTATGCAGGACGTTTGCTGTGTTATTTCCGCTATCAGCAGTCACGCCGAAGTTTCGCTGGAGGTAAGGCCAAGGCACATCAAGCTCCTGTGGGAAGTCGACAACCTTCTCATATTGAGCGACCTTTACAACAGGGATTGTTGCCCATCTAAGACATTTTCAGATTGGTTTCATTCTCTGGAAGCGTTATAAACATTACCTATAGGCGTGGCGACACACAGCAACACAAGCATAAAATCCGTTATAAGCGTCTCGAGGAAGAACATCCCAGTTTCCAGCTTCCACTGCAGCCATGATTTCCTCGACCTGAGCGATGTTGATTCGTTCGGTCAAGAGCTTTCGCATGAGCGAACGGTATTTGTTGCGTCGTTCATTATTGACGTTGTCATCCAGCGAAGGCTCAGCGGCAGACAATAGTGGTACAAGCTCCAGGTAGATATCTTTATACGGGCGGAGAGCCATTGGGTATGAGTCATGATTCGCTTTCGGTGGCCATGCTCCCGCGCCATCTCTATCGAACAATTCTGTTAGAATTGACGCTGTTTCGTGCCGACCTTTGAGAGTCCTCAAGTCTTGTATCCTTGAGATGTTTCCTGTCTCGTCGACCTCAACCGGCCCAGCACGCCTAATCCATAACATACTTCCCGAAACAACGATGAGAGCGCCCAAAAAGCAGAGAATGAAAATCATCGTGTAGTAAGTGCCTCCTAATGCTCCTTTGTTAAATAACGAAGAATCCTTTATTGAACAGATAGAGTTAAGGTAATGTCAACACAAAGTTGTAAGACTTTTGTGATGTAACTCCAGAGCCTAGGGATTTAGAGAGCTCGGAGACTCATACAGTCCATAGCCACGAGATGTGAATAAATAAGGGATATCCGCGGTATCGAGGCGTTTCTTCAGCTAGACTACTAGATCATGTCGTCATGTAACGTAAGCAGAGCTTGCTCACTACGGAGAAGTGAATGCTTCTGGTTTGTCGGATCTATCTATCTGAGTTCATTCATTCATTCACTAATAGAGAACGCTACGCCTAATACCTCGTCAGCTCAAATGGTAGGATCCTCATGGTAGAAAGGCCATACTCCAGTTCAGCAAGTGTATGTGTACGTACGACGATGGTCAGGTTGATCATAATTATAAGTCAACGGTTTTCACGTGGGCGGGATTAAAGCCATCCTTTCCTTCAAGGCAAACGCTTTGCCTAGCTGTTTCAATGCATATCACACATCTTGTTAGGGTGTAAATCTCTGGGGTTAGCGCTATCTTTTACATCCGGTGTATCGGGATTCAGGATGTGGGATACTCCAGAAGCCTGCAGAGTCCTTCGTGCCAAGACCCAATATAAGCAATCACAAAACATCATGTTCCATGTGGTTCGAGAAACAGGTGGAAGAACACCACCCCCTGAAGTCCACAGCTGTACGGTGTCAGGGGTAAAAGTTGCAGCTTGGAGTAAAGCCTCGACTAGACTTCAACTGGTGATATCGAGAAGATCACCTCCCTTCAGGCTTAGGCAGAGTGAGCCTTGAGACTCCACTGGAATACCCAGCTCACCAAATCGACCGCCACGAAATGGGAATGCTGCGAGTGAAGGTAAGGCACGCTGCTGGCTGCCGCAGGAGCATGTTGCTCATCGGTATACTCGTACCAGCCTGTGCAGTTCCCGTTCCTGATTACTCCGAGTCACTGTTGCATCGGCTGACGGTGGTAAGACTGTCTCTCGAGCCGATTGTCGACGCGCCAAGTCTGTTGTTATGCGTTGAAAATCCATCGCAGGTTTCGAATTGAGTTAACTTTGATTCGAGCTATCGCAGCGCGTGGTACAGGGGGGCATTGGGCTCGCGGGGCTGGGTTGAGTTAACGCGGGAGCTTTTTTGTACTTGTTGGTAGGTGTGTGTGCGAGTGGAGCGTGTATGCTTGTATTGTATGGGAAGGGAGAAAGGGATGACGGGAAGAAGGTGGAAAGAAGGTGTGAACAATCAAGGCTTCATTGTTACGATTTACCCGCGCAAGCCGCGGTAGAGTCCCCGAGGGAGTTCTTCTAGTCGAGGGTATTAGTTCTTTTGAGCGCTTATCGCTTAGCTCGTATTTAGCCACACACTTTAATGAAGATATGCTTTTCATTCTATAAATGATAAATGGCTTTTAATGTTCTACTTTAATATCTAAAGATTAGAACTTTTTGTCGATTGATTCAACCATGTTCATTCATCAGTCCTTTGATAATTAGTTAGTTTTGAAAGAAGAAGCCTAACGTTGATTGACTTTGCATCACGACTGTTATCAGCTCAGCCAGACAAGAAGACAAAAGTCTTATCATCAAGTCAGCGTCTTGCTGATACAAATATCTGGACCAAGCGTCCACCCGCATCAGACACCTACTTTGCCAGGCTATTCACCAAACCCCGGACTTGAGCATCGCTCATCTCCTTAATGCCCACAACTCATTATCCAGCTTTTCAAAATGACCTCCATAACCCTCACCCCAAAACGACCCCTTGACGAAGCTGACCAAGACCGTATCTGGATCTGGTTTATCCTTCTTCAGCTCTGCCCACGCTTGCTCGAGCACCTCGTCGATAGGCACAACATTCTCCTTCCATCCATCTGCCCCAGTGGCCTTCTTGCCCATAGCTGCCAGCTTTTTCAACGTCGTTGCAGTATCTTGCACGTACACCACGCGGTCCTTTGTTTGCTCGGGATGCGTAAGGACGCCGGCGACGGCCTTTCCGATAGTTGGGAGGGACGTGGTGCTGAAGACGCGACCGCCGCCGTCCAATATGTCGATACTCTTTTCTTTGAGGTTCATGATGAAGCCGACCATGATACCCCAGTCGAGGAAAGGCCCCGAGGATATGAGTGTGTATGTCATGCCGCCGGAGGCTGCTTCTTTCTTGAGGGCGTCCTGGACTGCGATTTTGTCCCTAAAAACAGGGAGAACACGCCTCTTCTCGTTCAGGAGGTTGGAACCGAACTCGGAGGGAATGAAGCGTTTGACGTGGGCTTTGGCCGCGGCTTCGACCAGGAGAAGTTGTGTGGCGATAGCGACGGAGGCGAGGGTAGAGACGAGGGCTTCTTGTCCTCTGAGGGCGTTGGTGAGGGAGTCGAGGGAGTCGGAGTCGACTGGGATGACAGTGACGAAGGAGGGAAAGCTATGAGTGTTGTTCTTGCGAGTAAGGACTGTGACTTTGAAGCCAGCGTTAAGGAGTTGGTTGAGTATGGCTGGGCCGAGGTTGCCAGTAGCCCGCGTGAGAGTTTGATGTCAAGATTTTGGAAGGGCACAGCAGAGGGAATGAGAAGATGAGCTGGATGGGATGATTGGAAGCTTTCTCACCCCAGCAAAAGCGACTTTGGTGATGCTGCTCATATCGTTGGAAATTATCGTACTTGTTTTGGTGGGCGGTGAAGAGGTGTGATACTGACGGCCCCAAGCGAACTATTATGGGGAGACTCAGTGTGGTGGGTTGATAGTGGTTTGTTTGATAGATGAAGTCGAGGGTATCTATTCGGACGTTGAAAAAGAGGTTAGGTTACGAATCCTCAATCGATAAAGTATGGTGAGTCCGCATATAGCGTCGGGAGGAAGCTTCCCATTGCTGACAAAAGGGAAATACAATGGAAGTTCCCTTCACCGAACGCCGAACTCCAGTTTGTAAGCATGTTCCCAACATGCGATGAACAATACACAATTCATACTCCCTCTCGCTTTCTCTGATGCATTGGGTCAATAGTGCTAGCACACTCAGGGCGGTTTGTGATGAGGGTGCACGCTTAGAGCACCCTGATGGTGCCCGCTGTCAGCCCGGAGCTAGGGCGCGGACTTGATTGTTACAACTTACTTACAGTACCTTGATGCAACGCGAGGCGGGCCGCTAAAGAAAAGAAACGAAACCACTAAGTACACCGTTGTACTAGCGCCATTAGGAATCGAACCTACTACGGATCATGAATTAAGTACTCTCCGTCAGCTGACAGATTGGTTTGGCTGGAGAACAATGGACCAGTCCACTTCCCTCTGCAAGGCCACTCGATACCGCAGACACCGATCTTGCAACTGACGATAAGACGCCGCGTCAGATGCACTCTTCCTAGTTGTGGCAAGCTATTCAGTCGCAAAGAGCATTTGTCTCGACATCTCAAATCGCACGATCTTAGGAACCGAGAAAGCCCAAGAAGAAGAGGAAAACGGCCAAGAGGATTGTGGTAAATTTTCTGCTAACGAAGATTCGGTAATACAGGGCTAGGATGGAAGATTTCACGGCAAGCATAGATGCACAGTAGAGGACTTCTGCTGCGATCAGGGACTGGAGTTAAACGGTCAGGACTGCCCCTCTAACTCCCAAGGTTTCTAGCAGACTGGGTACAGTACCTGAGCATAGCGCATCTCATAACCCTGGAATAAGATGGAGTGCCTCCCCACCCCGTAACGTATTACTGAGAGTAGAATATCAGCAACTGTCTGGTGGAAAGTACAAGAACGACAGACTCAATTGGTTTGTGGTGAATTCACCAGTGATGAAGACCCTACGAATCTCACGCCTCAGTTTGCAAACAGATGCAGAAAAGCTGGTATTCGCTCACAAGGCAGGTACAATGAGGCAATCATCTGCTTTGTATTCGATTTTGGCCGTCCTTCGAGAAAGGAAACGCAGGCCAACTGTGATATAAGCAGCAACAAGGGTGATGATATTTGAAGCGAGGATATTGATCACTTTGGACTCGCGGATGTGCTTCTGTTGATATAGGAGTTCACTTGGTGTCGGAATGGAGGCCATATTGAATGTTTTTTGACTTGGGGGTCACCAGCAACAGATAGCCTGAATACAAAGTCTGGCCGAAGAAAAGAGCTGCCTGTGAAACAAACAAAGAACACCTTCGAAGCTGATCTCTTGAAGCAAAGATAACGCGCGAGCGCAAGGACTGAGTGCGCGGACGCCGACGTTAGATACTATGGAGATGGCATGAGATGGCTTAAGTTGCTCGGGTAGAAGAGGACATTCCCCACATCTCGAATGCTGGAGGTCTCTGAGAGGCTTCTAGCGGTGGCTTCTAGTGATGCATTCAGGATGAAATCCCCGTAACGACATTGATATCCATAATGATTGGACAGATTCCCTGAAGCTGTCCTTGACGAGCCACGCGACTGGTAACGCCAAGCTAAAGCAGGCGATCGTAAACGCCACCGCCCCTGTCCCGATGTACTAGTACTACTCCTTGTAGCACGTTCCAGCGGGATGGACATCGTTATCGGTGGTGATATTGATCCGTAGCAATTCTCCGATCTTGGACCGACCTGCAGCTTTGGTCTGGGTAACCGTCACTCGCGCACAACTGCACAACAAGAGAGTCTCTTCAGCGAGGTCATACAAGGGAGAGTAGTACATACACAGCTTTCTCGGCAGAAGATTCTGGATACACTCTAACCAGTACAGTCACCAGAGTAACTAAGGTACAAGACGCAGCCATCTACCTAGCTAACGGTAAGAGAATCTTCTGCACTAAGGTTAGTGCTGTTGGCTTTAACGATCATCACCCCGGACAATTGTATGTGATTGGAGCGCCTGGAATGAGAAGGGAACTACCACAGTAAAGCTCCTGTATGCCAAGGCGCTATGTCCGCTAAGGGAAAGACTAGCGCCAAGCCTGCCATTCTTTCGAGTCCCCAACTCACACAGTCACACTGGCTTTCTATGCACTGGCAACTCCGCATCTGCCACAAGAAATTCCTGTGGAGCTGCTGGCGGTAGCAACGCTTCTTCAATGATCCTCACCTCCCCTTATCCGTGAACAATCCGGCGAGCATCGTGCAAACAACCATGGCTCATAACATTCCTTAGCACTCAGGTATTTGGACAATACTGAGAGCTAAGGTCGCTTCAACAGCCCGGATCCCGCGGACTGGCCTAGAGTGGACAGACACACTCGAATCGGACATCGATCTTCATTCGCATGGTTCTGATAGTTGTGCTTGCTGTCAATTGTGAGGAACATGCTGAGGACATTTCTCCTTGTACTCGTTATAGCTTCATCAGCGGAGTTCACCTATTGGTGCATTTCTGCAGGATCCTCATCGTCATTAAATCTCTTTCAATCGTACATAAATACTTTATCGGTTTGCGAGATATTGACATCGGAAACTAACATACTCCTACTACTCCAGACTAACAAAACATCATGCCGAGATCAACAGCCTCCAAGGTGGACTTCTTTCGGAATCTCGCGATATTAATTGATAAACGGTCACCTTAGCATACGGTCGAATTCCCCCCACTCTGAGCCCACTCCCCGCATATCTCAACGGCAAGATAGCATGCCGCAACGCCTTCAAAGCGGAGGCAGCCGCATTCGAAGTCGTCTCGAAGACCCCCAAGTTTGCCGATGAAGTCTAACTCTAATCGCTTGATCGATTATCTTTCTCCTCCGTCGGTCATTTTGCCATGGTACATGGGAATCACTCAACGACATTCTCTTTCACAATGCCGCTATCGCGCCACAAAGGTCAGGAGGTCACGTCTGATGGTTGCCAGTATCGACCTTTGATAGCGCTTGTATTTAGCTTCATCTTCCGGATCAGCTCTTGTAATTTGCACAAGGTAAGATTCCTTAGCGAATTGCTAGAGTGCGGTAATAGAATCATTGGGCAGATCCAAAGTGGATCTACATGCTGCAGATGTTGAAAAACAACTCATAATTGATTCGTTGCTGTGAGCCTGGGTGGGTGACTCGCAGGATGATTTCGGGCCTCATCGGAGCAATCACCGATAGACTAGGCTATCTATGGAATAGCTCTAGAATCGCCGCGGATACCTCCGTAAACCCGCGGCAATCACTGCTGATCATCATGTTACAGTACATGTACATACCGGTTACCTTAGTACAGTCATGCATTGGGACCTGATGACGCTGTCGCTGTTACCATCCTTACCAACCTAATATGACCACACCCGCTTACTAGACTTTCACGACAACGACTTATATACAGAGCATCTAAGTCGACACACTACTTTTTACGACGAGAAGAAAAGTCAACCACATCCTTTCAAGATTGCCGTTCGTCCAGACGGGCAACACAGCATGACCCAAGTATCCCCAATGAGTATTCCAAGCGGAGAGGCACCGAAGCGTCCTAAGGGTATGTGTGTTCTACGATCGTCACGTATCACGTAGCTAAGATACCGCTCATCACTCTCGTAGGCATACTCAAAAACTCTTATCACCAATCGCCTCCGAACCCCGCAGCCCCACCGCCAACCGAAATGCTCTCACAGAGTCTTTCCCCAGACACGCCCAACCCCAGTAACATCACTGGCGTTTCTACAGACCAAGATGCTACTCTAGCCAATACTCTTCAGAATGCTGGTCACCGACGCAATTCCTCAAACCCTCGCGGTAATGTCTCACGCCGTCAGTCCAGTAACCCCGCTCTAGACGACGATCCCAACAACCCTCGACTGAAATGGGACGAGGTAAACTTGTATCTCACAGAGCAAGAGAAGAGTAGTACCATGAAGATTGACGAGCCCAAGACTCCATATGCCAAGCGTTACGAGCCGGAAGAGGATGAAGAGGAAATGCGGACGTTGGACGCCGCAGACCTGAAAGTCGATGAGTTGGACCAAGTGAGCGGCGGACGTTCAAGGACGAGAGAAGCTGAGATCCCAGGCTTGGAGCTTGGAGATGCGGAAGGGTACCCCGAGTTGCAGGATGATCGAGATAGGATTTCACGGTCGTCTAGCACGAGCGCGAAGGGAGAGAAACAAGTCATTGTTGAGCCAACTAATGACTCGGGGGCACACGGTGAGAACGTAGGCCTGTCGGCTGAAGAAAAGGAGAAGCACAGAAAGTTTGAGGAGATGAGGAAGAAGCACTATGAGATGAAGGATGTAAAGGGGCTGCTTGGGTACGTTCTCTGTATCCGAATAGCATGATCGATCACATGTACGGCAGCTAATCGCCATCGCAGACATCCCGAAGAGTTGGAAGACATGGATGAGGACGACGATTCCCCACAACGTCCCCCCAAGATGCCTCAAGGGTTACCAAATGGATCATGAAACCCGCTTTAACGATTGATGGCTTTACGGAACGGCGTACTAGCATCGGTACTGTACTGTAATGTAACTGTACTTTGGGTCGATCAATGCATGTAGCGTTAGAAAAGTGCCAAAATATGTCATGCTACGTAGTGGACGTTTCCACATCTGACGGTTCCGTAGCTGGACTTGTTGCATACATACATATATGCCATGCTATTGTTCGGAACGATGGATGATAAAAGGCCTTGATGTGAATTCATCGCTCATTTAGGTTCAATATAATAAGGACCAAAGTTTGTTTTGGTTGTTGCTATTAGGAGTCTATCTAGGAGCGAGCAGGTGAAAACTCTACTAGCGGGCCCCAGCCCTACCAGCCCTGTGAAGGCGGAGATTACCATCTCCCCTATTTCCAACAAATTTTGCGGGGTCGCCTAAACCTTTCGCATTTAGGGTCGCTAACACTGCCATTATCTAGGGTACAAGATTGATAACTGGTCCGATTGCCCTATGCAATGGAGCAGACTGTGAGAGACAGTCTTGTGTATGGGGCACTTCTGCCCTACCACCGTTATCTGTTGAAATATGCTATACATACCTGAATAGGATTGTTCCAAAGTGTGTTCACATTTTGGCCGATTCGTAAACCAACATTATCGACCTTCGAACCCCCTCTATGTGGATGCCCTTCTGGCCCCACGGCAGCTTCGCATCCGCTTGCAACAAGATTCGGCCCAGAAATACCTTCCCGTCATACAGCCCCTTCGCCTCCTTCACCAACGCTTCCACTTGCTCGGCCGTCACCTGTCTCTCTTTAAAATAGGCCGTTAGTCCCTCTTTCAGCTCCTTCGCCAGAGGTAGGGTGGGGATCTCTATCGTCCATGGTCGGTTGACTGCTGGTTTGCGTTTGAGTTGGGCGCCGAAGTTCTCCGCTGTGACCAAGGCCCCGTTCACTTCCTGGTTGTTGAGTACAGTGATGCCGATCTTAGCCGCCGCTGCCTTGTCGTACGTTAGAACGTAGTAGGATGTGCCCGAGGGCACGCAGGCGGTCAGTCCGTTCAGGGCATTCTTCTTAATGAGCTCGAACAAACCGGTGAAGTTTTCCAGGGTCTTTGGCTTTTTGATCGAGGCGAAGATTACCTTCTCATCGTTCGCCCATTTGGCCTTGTCGGCGGGTTTTGCTTTGGTGTTGGTGCCGAGGCGAAGAACGTTTGCGTAGGAAGGAGTGGTACCTATCACTATTAGCATTATCTTTCCAACATTAGTTGCATTCTTACCCGTCGGTTCGATGTCGTTACCAAGCGCGTCCTTTGGTTTGCCATGGACTTCCGTATCAACATCCATCCAACCATCTTCTTCGAGTTGCTGGTCGAGGCTTCCATCAGGTCTGGGTTGTTTCGGAACCTTTACGCGCTTCGGTTTCGGTTCGTTACCTCCACACCTTTTCTTTTCGAGTGCTTCTTCATGTCTAAGTTAGCTCTCAGTCCCTCATCAATAACGCCCGAATGAAGTATTATGTTAAAGATAAAAATCCCTCCAGCTTTCACAGCCAACATCCATACCTCCATATCTACCGGCGCTCGAAAATCCGGATGATATGGCACGAGCTTTCGCGCTTGTCGTCTCTAACTACCACCCGAGAACCTCCTTGGGTGAAGTAGGCCTTGCATATCGATCGGCAGAGGACCCATCGCATGGTGTGCACGAAACATCGCTGGCTACAGACGATATTGCTGATTCCTGATGGTTTCGGAAGGAAATTTACGGACAAGAGTTTATTTTGAATGATGTGGCATTACCGTCGTGTCAGTTTCGGATTCCGAGCTTTTGGATGATGCCTGGACGAGTCCTGTGTACTGGAGCACGGAACGACGATACTTGGACGCTTGCGCGGGTATCTGTAGTTCCTACCGAGCTCGGAGAATTCTCTCATATTCCTGACCTGTGGGCAGTGGTATAGATTATGGTGGCGCCTAAATCAATCCCGGGCATGCACCGTAAACACTCGGCTAGTATAATGGCCGTACAGAATACCACTGGCGATGGGCGTGTTCTTTAGGTACTGGGAGTTGACGAAGGCAGGTGGGCCCCTGAATCGGGTGTATTTTTTGCATACCAGGAAAGCTGGGCGGAGATGGTAGCGATTGGCCCTTGAACTCTGGAGTGGGAGAACTGGGTCCCACTTCGCTCTGGCAACGAATCCTAACGCAACAACAACAGCAATAAGTCCATATTCCATTTCCCGGAATTCGCCAGACGACCGAAGCAATTCCCAAGGTCGGATTATATGACACTTGTCGAAAGACAGCAAAGCGGACTTCAACAACTTCTATCCCAGGCATAACGCTGGAGAATATCAAAGCGTTGAGATCACGTCTGGTTCAATAAAGGGAAAGTAATGGACGGTAATTGAAACGGAAGTGTTTTCGCAATATACACACACAGTGCCTTGTCAGACGAGTCTGCATTTCCTAAAGCTGAAAGTCTTTTGTTATCCTGGATTGCATCTAGTGCCTGAGAGAAAGCTCTTCCCTTTCTGCCAGGATTGCTTCACGAGAAGTTCCACTGGCTCTAAGTTTTCCGCTATCCGGGACTTTCACCTAGAGTCTGAGGGGAATCTCTTCCTTTTCCTGCCATAACTGCTCCACGGGAAGTTCCACGGTCTTTTACAGCAGTCTTCATCCAAAAGTTGCCAACGATTGTCGACGATACTTGCTCACAGAGCATCCTTTTGTGATGATCGGCCTCACTAAGACCCCAAATCGGTTTGAATACAGTGCTAGTTGGTGTAGCAGGGATTTCTGTGTCTCTTCTTTGGATGTGATAAGCGGCCAATGCCGTGATCTTCGTTAACACGGACATGAGAGTCATTGTTCATTTGTTCAAGATGACAGCATTGACATGGCAACTTTGTTTATCAGGAATGTATGTGGGTGTCTTGCATCATTCGAGGTGATAAAGGGGCGATGCCGTGATCTTCATGAGCATTGGCAGGCAGGCTCAGATTGTTGAGGCACAAGGCGCTGGGGCAATTCTGTAGCCGTAGCTTTCCTTTCTCTGCTGTGAACTTCTGGTAACTCGTATAGTAGCCAGAAAACCATGCTTTCATATGATTTCTGTGTGGACTCTTGTGGGGATGGAATATCCACTTTCTCTCTTCCTTTTCAGCCGTGTGGAAGGATTTGATGGTCGCTTTGCGGTGTGGAGGTCGCTCAACTCCATCTGGTATTGGCGTGCTATGGTCACTTGGACGTAGGAAGAAGATCAACATCCTCGTCCTCCTCGTTCTATCCTAACTCCGATATCTTGTTCCCACCGAAACTTCGGTCCCCGGTAAGCTTTCTGATATGGAATTGACATATCGAGTATTCGAAAGATGCGTTAATTATCCACTCATCAAATACGAAAGCATGAGCACAGCAGGTTGGTGTATCAAGAACTTATGTGGATGTCTTGCATCATTCTTGTTAACAAAGGGAGGGACGACATCGCGATCCTTCTCAGCACAAACAGGAGACAACTTGTTCTGTTATCCGAGACGACAGCCAGAACAACCTTACTGCTTCGTCATCTAGTTATCAGCAATATCGTATGAGACCTGAGGACGTTAAGTTCAGGGTTCTGCAGCGTCGTTGTATTCAATGACCTCGAAGTCGAGGTACTGGAAAGTTCTCTTCCTGGTCTAGGGCATAGTGGCCCTTGAAAGTATGATTAACAACAGCATTACCAAGATCGTAATTGGACTGGGCTTTGTGGCCCTAGAGTACACGGGGTACTCGAGTATCGATGTCGAATCTGCGTGATATTCAATGCTCAGGTTTCAGATAAGTCGCATCAACATCTGCTTGAGCGAAAGTATGTTAATCTATGATAGACTGAGTACTGGTTGTCGAAGTCGTTGACCTGTGAACGTCCATCGCTGCTCGCGTGTAAAGAGAAGTGATTCCTTGGCATGCGTTCGTATCGTCTCTTGAAAAATTGAATCCACATCTAATAGCGATAGTTCATTTGAGTGCGAGCTGTTTCGAGGTTCACATCGATCTGATGGTTTCGAATCGGCACGTTGATCAAGATATGCTTCAAAGCCGAAACCGGAGCCAGTGGATTTATTACATGTCCCATATCACGCCAACACGGCGTGGGGGGTCACGGCCTTCATGGACAACTCTTGGCAAGTTCAACCTTCTTGCTATTTTATCATCCCAAACAAAGTCCTCGTCACTGCTATCCACCATCCAATGAAGTTTTCTAACTTGTTTTTGGGTTTTAGCAAGCGTATAGTTCGCTGTTTCCACGAACCAGCAACTGATTTAGATGCCAGAAGTCTGCTCTCGTGTCTTGTTTTGACGCCATCGAGATCTCTCCCATTTCTTGATGGATGCGGATTGCTGCATGAAGTTTTCCATGTAGGAGCGTAGCGATGAATACTCTGAAGGTCTAGAAACTCTGACTATGGCGCCCGACGACCATACCGGCTGTGATCTCCTACCCTTACCAGCAGATGGTTGTTTTCCTGTGGGTCTTCGAGAAAAGCGGAGATATGGAGTAGTTATCATCCGAGCGAGAAGCGGTTCTCTCCATCTTCAGAAACAAAACCATCACTTCTCCTGTGGTTAAATCTAGAAGTCATTTGATCTTCGACGCAAGGCGATTTAGATGCCAGAATTTTGCTCTTATGTCTTGCGCAGACGCTTTCTAGTCTCCATTCCGTCCTAGGACAAGCTGGACGCCAGATTCCCTTCGAGTGTTTGAGGCTTAGATACACGAAAATCCCTGGCGACAATAATATCGCTAAGCTGGCTGTTTAGCGTCTATCCTGTGGATTTTCTCGAGCTGCCAATGTGAAGCCTATCGCCATCTCGTGATGTTTGGCATAGGTCTATGAGCTATAAAGACCTGGGAGTTTTAGATGCCAGAAGTTTGCTCTTGTGTCTTATTCTCCCGCCGCTCTGATTTCTCGTTCCGTCCTAGAATAAAAGGGATGCCAATGTCCACCTCTCGCTTGGGAGATGGAGAACCTTGGTAATGGATGTGCCAAATCACGATCTGACGCCACAGATACGCCTAAACTTATGGCCAGGCGGTTTCTGGCATCTGGCACAAACTCTGATCCAACCGAAATTTCGTGAGGGCAGCTATGCTCTCCGCCTGCTGAGAGACTCATCGCCGGCTAATTCGAGTCAGCGAACGTTTTTGGATCTTTGCGTTGCTCGAGAAGCCGGCATAGAGATTTGAAGAGATGCCATTCTTTTCCGTCCAACATAGATCCCTGATCATCCAATCGAGGTCGCCACTGTGAGGATTCGTACACGAGAAAATGCACCGTGGCACATCCTTTCGTTTCTTCGGCGGTCATGCAAGGAAAGGCATAAAGCTAAATCGATGGTAAAATATTTCACCAAATTTTCAGCGACGACGTCCTAAGTCTCCTACTATCTTTGACGTCCGAAAAGTCCTCAAGAAAAATGAGGTCGATGTTCAAGACTTCTGAAATATTCTTGGTGGTAGTGAAATGAATAAAGTAATCAAGAGCACCCGCTTCGCATACGTGGTGCATATTCTGATTGCACTTTTTCTGGAAAAGGTTTCCAATACTTAGATACGCCAGATCGATGACAGCAGCTCTTCCACCAAGCTCTTTGTCTACAATCGTTCCTATGGGCCTCTTTCGCGCTTCCAATAGGGAACTTACCTGCATCTCGTATTGTCTCACATGGATCTTTGAACCTTGATGGAGTCGGCAATCAGCTTCAAGATTCCGACATTCTTCGCCCTCTGTCAACGTTCTAGAAACGACATACTCATATATGGTATGGGATGCCGCTGCGTTTCCCATTCGCCTCGACCTTCAGGATGGTCAACAGCAAGGCCGAAAAGCGTCGTTACGAACTTTGTTACTTCAGGAAGGCCAATCTCCGATCACTCGTGCGAAGAATTTGTTGGCGCTCCTGTGTGTACGTTTTAGTCCCGACGTTTACGCTTGTATTACAAGACTCCTTCGCTACGGACTGTTGAGGGTTCGCTCTTGCTAACACTGGTCTTAGGCTTTGGAACACCTTTGGGCTTTGTTCAGCGCTCTTGCCACAGAGGTGATACTACCTGCGTGCAACTGGTTCGCAGATTTGCTTTGTTAGGGTCTCGCCCTAGCCGAATTTTGACGACTGCTTGAGCTATCCATAGGAGTAGCTTATGAGGCACTCCGTACATCTAATAAGTCTTACTATCCAATACGGCCACTTGGAGCTGAAGAGGTTTTGCTGCAATCGTGATCGCGCGATCCATCCTCTACCGATCTTTCTGACCAATGTGGTGAGGTAATGTGCCAAACAACTCACTACAGTTGCGGCTTCATAGCCTTGGTATTCCACCGCAGAAGCCTCACCTCTGAGACAGGCCATAGCCTGCCAGATTCGGATATCTGACTCGGTATAGCAGATAATAGTCTCAGAGATGGGATGGTGGGTGACTCCAAGCTTAAAAAGCCTTGCCACCCTCTTTCGCTGCCACGGCGAGATGAGTCTGAGTCAGCTAGATTTCCGCGAACTTTGTTTGTCATCAGTTCCTGGCCCAACCATGCACGTTCTCGCACCTTCGTAACATAAGCTTTGGGAGGACGGCACTGAACTCTCGACATAATTTTTGGCCAATTCACCGGTAGTGATCCATTGCTCCACACAGCTCTTGAAAGCTTCCGCCAGCTTGTTCAACTCTGCCACTCGGTATTCAGTGTATTGATGCTTGGGGTCGTCCTAGTCTAGGCATTCCATCATTGATATTGGCCTGTTAACTCCGCCGGCGAAAACTCCACAGGATGGCCGGACATGGAATTTTCCCGAGGCGCGGCGAAGAATTCGCTATTAAAACCTCTTATCATCGTATATGCTCCACCGTCTATTCCTTTGTCCATATGGAATTCGTCTTGGATTTACCCATGCTGGGCAAATATACAGCGTTCCTCGAACCTGTCATTTTGAGCTGTTTTAACTCACGGTACGGGGTTCCAGTGATTTTATTCATCAAAAACTTCAAAGACATGGAGGAAGCTGCAAATACACATTTTTTACCCACGCGCTCTGGCCTAGACAAAGGCAACTCCGGCGTCTCAAATTCAACGGCTTCCAATCCATACTTATCTGCCAACTCATCCCTTAGGTGATGTCTCACTTGGTGAAGCTCAATCTCTTCTCCACAGCATAAATTTCAAAATGGATCGAATGGATTTCTTCAGCGATAATGATAGTGATCGGCAGGTTCTGAGCGACTGCTGAAAATTGTGGACGGACGAAGCTTCCGAGTCACGCAGTTCCTCCCACACGGTCTCTTCTCCATGGCAGTACAGTAATCCCGAAATGTGGTACGAAGAAGTTGCTGCGGCGACGGGATGATTTCGGATGCCTGTATGGCAAGGACTCTTAAACCCTATATAACAATCCTTTATGGCAGGCCACCCTGGCATCAAACAGCATCATAGCAACGTTGCTACAATAGTCAGGTCGATATTGCTCCAGAGGTTTCAGTATGTGTAAGGTCTGAGCCGCGCAAGTGTCCTATATCTTGGAGCACGGGAACTGAAACAGCAAATGGCGCTGCAATGATTATCGCTGCGACGATGAGCCCAAGCGCTTTTCTGTTGAACCAGTCAGGTCTTCTGAAAGCAAGTTCCAGCACAGTTTGTAGGTGTTGACGTTCTAGAATGACGACGTTTAAGAATGACAGTGGGAAGCTCGAGCCTTCTTATCAAAACTCAAAGTTGACTGAGTGCAAAAGGTCAATGTCCATATCATCCATCTTGTTTCCCTTTCCAATCCGGTTGGATGAGGCCAGACTCTCTGCAAGGAGTAGGAAGTAGCTACGTCTAAGCATGAGCGCCACGCTGAATGCTCATCTGTTAATTTGGCGACTGAACCTGGCCATGACAGCATCCACAATAGGGTTTGAGATCCATTAGTCTTGGATCCCAGATTAATGCAACGACCACGGCAGCCGAGAGCTGAAGACCACGCACAGCTCCCCTTATACTACGTAAATCCAGTGGCACGAGAAATGTCTGTCCCATATACTCAACATCGATGACTGGTGTTCAGTCTTTCTGAAAGCTGAGCCTTCAATCCTGTTGAAATATGCTATACATACCTGAATAGGATTGTTCCAAAGTGTGTTCACATTTTGGCCGATTCGTAAACCAACAAATCCGAACGAAGATTTAAAGATAGGCGGGAACCGAACGCATGTCTCACGAAATTTCACTAATGAGAGCGTTAACGGTGTTTTGGATCCGCATCAGCAGCGCAGCTTGTGCTATTGTCCTGATAGACGACCACGCGAAGTCTTCCGCCGTTCTCGAGGAATCTTTGCTGTCAGATAGCGGAGCTACTATGTGTGGCGAATTGAGGCCAAACTGACAGTACTATCGAGTCACGAGGAGTCCTGGACTGTAACCCGGAGTTGAGCGGTCGATCAAGGTTGTTGCTGGATTGACTGATCGAGATACCCAGTAACATCATTGAATCTGTATGACATGTGGAATTTAATACTTGAGGCTCCGGAGCATTTGAAAAAAATGACCACAATGAATGCCGACAATATGGAGCGACGACAAACCAGATTTTTCGGTGGTGTGGTCGATGTGGAGTGTCCAGCAATAGCTCAAGTACTTCGTTTGTTTTCTTCAACGAAACCTTGCCCGCAACAGGCGGAATCATAATGTGGTGGACTGAGGATAAGCTAACGGCCGTGCGTAGAATTGAGGTGATGCATACATTTCCCGCAGCGAAAGGACCGAATAAGGTCGAAATCAACAAAACTGGCCGCAATAAACCTGACAGAACTGCTCGACCCTGTTTTTTATTCCGGGGTTCCACAAGGATGTGCGATAAGTTTTCAGGTGGTTTGCGAAGACCTCTTTCTTCTGACTCGAATGTGCCACGATATCCCCGTCCATGAGAGGCTCTTTTAGCATTGGTCCATGCCACAGGGTAACCGTTAATCGTATGTGTTCCCGGCCTGAGATTTCAAGCGTGTTTTGCTGATATCTTACCCTTCCTAGTGTTGAAATATGCTATACATACCTGAATAGGATTGTTCCAAAGTGTGTCCACATTTTGGCCGATTCGTAAACCAACACCTAGGTCTTGCCCATAACCCATTGGTAGGTTGGCTTCGTCGCCTCAATCATCAATTGGTAGGATTTCGTTGTCGACCATGAGTTTTTCCACTGCAATTGCTGCAGTTCGAATCCCGCCTTCCCATGAAGGACACAACTTTTTTGGGGATTTATGGCGATACTACCGACAAGCGTGAGACCCGAACATTGCGTTGTTAAGGACGTAAGCTCGGCGTACAATCCGGAGGTAATTGGCTGGCTGGTGGAGGTTGTTCTCCGCACCACTGCTCGAGGGATTCCCAATCAGAGTTGCCCGTTTCGGGATTCCATAGCAAAGCTCCACAAAGATATCCAACAGATCCTTGAGTACTTCGCGAAGACATTGGGCAGTCTGGTCTTCCCGAGACGCTGAGCGTCATGCTCAGATGCTCAATCCACTTCCCGTCCCAAGCAGTTGAAGATATAGCTAAGTAGCTGGATTGATGCAATGTATTAGCGTTGTCGAAAAGAGATTTGCTTTTGCTGACAGCCGGTAATACAGGCTATTCGTGCCGAAAGGTATGCAAGACCATCGTTGATCTTACAAGTTTGACGAAAGAGTTGTATATATATATTGCGCAGCCGCAACCCACGTCGGTCATCAGGCCTGGGAAACACGCCGAGATGTGATAGGCATGCCCCCGTCTCTTTGAGCAGCTTTCAGAAGCTCTTTCGCTATCCCAGCGGTTTGGTTTCTTTGGAATCCGTGTTGAACAAGCCCTCCATTCCTGTTCCATCCATAATCTGGCGCGGAAAACGCTCTGTGGAGGAGATAAGCTGATTTTTGCGCCTCAGCTTTTCGGAGCCCTTTCGCTTTCAGGGGATCATGCTCTTGCTTCTTCTGCTTTCGTGTTGCTGGAATGGTCCAACTAGGAAGAATCAGTTATCTATTGACCAAGTGGCTAACATAGACTTACTTGTCACTGACTCCTAAGGGATGGCTCCATCCATGTATCCAGCTTTCAGGTCCTAACCAGCATCTCTTGGAGCCTGAGCTCTCCAGTTTGCCATGTTATTAGGCTCGATGTAACGAATGATCTAGCCAGAGATTTCGTGTGGCAGAGCACCATTGCATCCACAATTGAGTCATCTGAGCTCAGTATACTCGCAGATCCGACCGAAAATCTCAGGCGAGTCATAATGCTGAAGAGGCCACAGTCCGACGAGTGTATGAAAGATCTAGCCAGAGAAATCGTGTGGCATGGCAACCATTGCTGGGTCATCATCACACGATGTAACGACAGAGCCGAGTGAACACCTTGTATGGCAGTGTTTGAAGCACTGGTACTGTATAGAGTCCGACGGGCTCTTAGCTGTTAAGATACCGTTGCTATCGCCTATCTCTGCTGCTCCTGTCGAAGTATTCAGTGAGCTCCAAACCGGAATCTGAGAGGTAGCCCAGGCTGCTGTCGACACAGCAACAGTCTGGACATGTGAATGCGTAGCTCGCTGGGAGGGACAGCCAGCTGTAGGCCAAGCATATTGCAGGACCTTTTGCTCAACAGCAGCCGCTGGAATCCAAGACAAGAGCCCTAAGATGATCATGCTCGTCTGTGGTCTGCTTTCGACACAGCAACAATCTGAACAAGTGAACGCGTAGCTGGCTGGGAAGGATAGCCAGCTGTAGGCCAAGCATATTGCAGGACCTTTTGCTCAACAACAGCCGCTGGAATCCAAGACAAGAGTCCTAAGATGACCATGCTCGTCTGTGGTCTGCTTTCGACACAGCAACAGTCTGGACATGTGAACGTGTAGCTGGCTGGGAAGGACAGCCAGCTGTAGGCCAAGCATATTGCAGGACCTTTTGCTCAACAGCAGCCGCTGGAATCCAAGACAAGAGTCCTAAGATTATCATGCTCGTCTGTGGCCTGCTTTAGAGCGTAGCATGATCGTGCACCGATCCAGCCACGTTCAGCCACTCTCGCAGCCATATGGTACAAGCATGAAGATCACAACATCGCCAGTGTAATGCCAAGAATGCGGAATGAAGAAATGGTAAAAGCCACCTCTGTATGACAGACAAAGGCCAAGCACTGCCATCGACTCTTGCATCTATACTCTAGAAGCCACACGTGCAAGATGAGCACGAAGAGTATCACAAAGCGTGAAAAGAAGGTGTAGAAGTGAGGTTTTTTGTGAACAAGGATCAAGATCACAACAACACCTCGAGGCTAGTCGGCGCAGCCACACTGCCCGGCACCCTAATTCCTAAACGGGAACGGTCAGATTCCGGGATTGCGGTATTGACACCATCGCGCAGGGGGGGCGGCGGAATGGTGGGATTTTGAGTGCGTTTCTTTTCGGGAGTTTGGGAAAGGTGGTAAAGAGTGCAGGTTTGATATTTTAGGGGGTATGAGGGGCCTTCTGAATATGGTGAAGAGCGATACTTTTGAGGGTAGAATATATGGTAATTGATTTTTATGGGAATGTTCGACTAGGCTTTTATTCTTGACGGTTATTACGGTATCTAGAATGCATGCGAGCGAAGATTGAATATGATTCTTTCCAAAACTCTCATTTGCTCAATAAGTGGAAAACGGGTGTAAGAGGGCAAATAGTGGAAGCCGCCTTGAGCGAATATCCATGTTGGTTGATAGAGATCTGGACCTTGTATGTTCAGGAAAGATAATAAGTAGAGGTCAAGAGTTCTGAAGTTTTAATTGTGGGAAAGAAGAGTTGTGGAGAGGTGACCGGTTTGGGTAGTCACTGTGGCGAATTGGTGATTCTGAGGATCGGAGTCTTGAAGGTTTGTGGTTTGACTTGCCCTTAGATGTGTCAGAGAATTGGCGGTATTGCGGATGAGAGATCTTCGCGTATAGAGTCTAGAAAAAAGGCAGGTCTTCTCTCGGTTTCAATAATTCTATATAGAAGGATGGGGAGCGGCAGAGGTGATAAACAGTCTGTAGAGTGCGCGCGATATAGGGTGTCGAAGGGCCCATATGGCATAACAGCGAGGCGGATTGCGACATGCGCAAGATAACGAGTAAAGTGCAGTTCTCAACCAGTAGTCCAATCCACAAATATGCGCACTATCTCGCACGTCAAAGAAGTCTCTTGAACTTATCAACATAAAGCTAAAGACACCCTAGTATATAACCAACAACCGAGCAAATAATAAAATCTATAAAGAAGGTTATTAAAGAAGGCATCATGTGGTTGATGGATGATGAACCCGATGTTGTAAAAAGAGAGCGGATCAGAGCTGAGTATATGCCTTCATGAACTCCGGGTAGCGTTTGGGGCGGGTGTCAGATTCGTGAAGAAGGATGAATTGTTTGTGAGTGCGTTTGGGGGTGAAGAGGTGTTCACGGGTTTGGTTAAGGATGAGGAGGGGGGTTTGGCTTCACGGTGTATTGACAAGACGGTCCCGCCTGTTCCGAGATCGTGGTTGAAAGTAGGAAAGCATACGATGTCGTGTGAAGAGCATTTAGGTGGACAAGGCAGTTCTTTGAATGAAGGATAGGATGAAATTGAGGGAACGGCGTTACACGCTTCAGACACTGAGATCAACGCCTTAGATCGCTATCCAACTTCGTCTTTCAACAAGAAATACGGTCTACTACTTCACGCGTCTGACTGTGGGGCTCGAGGATTCCCTCTGTCGAACAGTCCGTTGCACTGCGAGGTTTAGTTTTGCGAATTTCCTGCAAAACTATTGCGCCATCGTGGCGTTGCCTTTCTGGCCATTGTACATTGCGTTGTGGCCTTGGAAATCCAGCAGAAGCAGCTGCTGCTGATCCATCCTTAAAGAATAAACGGAGTGAGGGAAGACATGCCGCAATGATTGCTGGATCAGGCACCAGTCAGCACCACACGCCGACAACACGAATCGTTTTTTCTAAGAAGGCGAATTGCGATACATACAGAAGGACACTTCTAGCGTGGAATACACAACTAGCCGAGCCGGATTGATCGTTGGCCCAATGCTCCCTGTCGTCTGAAAGGCAAAGCGGAGGATAGCGAAAACGATGGCAGTCAAAGAAGTTAGGAAAATAACGATTAGGATGTTCTTCTGACGACGGGGCATCTGTAGCTTCCATAGCAGTGGGAACGGAACAAGCATAACTAAAAGTTCATATCAACACCTCCTATAACCTATTCCTTGGGTTACGGAAATTGGCCTTACTCATAAAGTCAGTGACGATATCGACACAGCTTGAAAAAAAGAACGCGCGGTTCCACCCCTCTATGCTCTTTGGCGAGAGGAAAGCGGCTGACCACTGTAAGTGGACCGTCTAGGTCGTTCGCAATGAAGAGTGCTCACCCATGTTAAAAGACTTTGATGGTGGAGAGGAAGCAAACGCCTGCAATAAAAGACTGGCAATCCAAGTTACGATAGTAATCCCGAACATGATCCACCAGAATACTCTAGCATTAGTCTTGACCGACGTGAAAAGTCGCCAAAAGAAAGACAGCATAGCTAGCTTAACAGTCCATAAAGCTGTCCAAATAAGGTACAAAACTGCGAATTGATATTTGAGAAATTTTGTGGCCTGTGCTCCAGGCAAAGAGCTAAAATCCGCAGTGTCTCTTGATCCACTGAAGGTCTCGGTTATCACCGGAACCATGCACTGTACTGTAATGCTGAGAACAACGTGAAGAACGATGGCAAGACAGATCAAGATATCGTTAGAATAGAGACGCTTGTTGTGCAGGAACTGGAGCCAAGTTCGCAGAATAGTGAAGAAGGTTGCAATGGCAGTGCCTACCCAGATAGCGATCTATAACCCTTAGTTAAGCGCTTACCGCAGGCAGAAAACCAACCCGGTGGGTACTGACGATTAGGCCACTGGGAGAGAATGGAATGATATCGTGACGAATAGGTGTAGTGTCGATAGCACGGGCTTGCAGGTTTGAGAAATCGATAAGCATCATTGCCTCATCAGAGGAAGGCTAAGGAGATAGTAACGCAGCCAAACGGGCAAAAGCGACAGTTCAATTCCGCCAATAGCATAGAATCATCGTCACGGAATCTTCAGGGGAGTGCAACTTCTTGGACATCATGATTGTGAGCCGCATGCTGCAGCCTGGTACGCGTTACTGGCTGCAAGGCAGTGGCGTAGCAAGAGGTCGAGCGTGTACAACTCGAGTACGCTTCGATGCCCTGGCTTGCTCAGGGTAAGGAAGATCTCTAGCATCTTTATGGCGATGACCCATCTCAAAGGAGTTGGGTTTATGAGAACAGCGCTCTGTAGAATACCTAACGGGCTACTACTCTAGCGTAACAGCTGTCATACAACTATAACCGGGCTGTCGGTCGGCATCTTCCGGCGCTTGAAAAAACCTCAACCTCGAGAAGAAAAGCTCACAAAGTCAACCTGAATCTTGTCATCTCATTCGGCGAGTTACTGTCTGCCTTGGGCTGATGGAGTGTCTTGGCGGAAGAGCACATGGAAGGAAAGTAGGTCAAGTGTCAGGTCAAGAGCTTGTGATACCTCGAGTTGTTGATTGACTTCAGAGCTCACTGCCATGGTGCTTGATTCTGTCGCATATACACACACACGATCTCTTAGTCAATCCTCGGTCTCGTTGAAGTCAAATCGCAATATCCCCGCGTTGTGGAGATGTGACAAAGGATAAGAAAAAGATTTCCAGTCTGTCAATTGTCAACACTCAACGCAGCTGCAAATGCGCATTCCAGAATGATGAGATCTCCGATGATAGCCAAGAGATGTGAGAACCTTAAAGCAATCTCTCCCTATAGGGACGTGCTACAGCCTTGACGATTGTTTTCGTGGCTTGCCAAGTTGTGGTGACTGGAATGCTCGCCCCTCTCGTTCAGCCTCGATGAGGCGCATCACGAGGTCGACATATTCACAATTGCAGCCCTCGTATCCTGCAATTCATCCGCATTCCGATGTGTTTCAGCTCCAACCTCTTTCTGCTACTACCACTGATCGGTCTATTGCGTTCATATAATGCAGCCGGATTTCGTTTCTGGTATCTTACAGGACCTGCGCTCGACCCGAAGTATCTTAAAAAGGGTCAATCATGTCTTCCTCTCAAATAATGAGATTTGACGACCGATTGCATGGACACAGATCATTGGCTGCGACTGTGGTTTCATTATATATTCTATTGACGCTGTCATTGGTACAGGTATTGGGAGTAACTTATATACTTCTGTCTGGTGTTTCAGATCCGCTTCTTCTTGCAGGTGAAATCCTGATAATTGCTGGTGTAAGTATCGAAAAACATTCCCTGGTCCCACCGTAGCTAGCTTAAGGACATAAATGACCTAGTCAGCAATTTCCTTAGCATTGGTGACCTTCCATCTGATCCTGCGCCGGCGATTCAGCAAATATGACGAGGAAAGACGCCAGGAGAGCAAGCTTGGTTCTGCCTATTTGATGATTATAAGGGTTGTATTCGTTGCATGGCTGGCCGCATCTGCGACAGGATTAGTCGTCGCATACAAGCATACCATCTGTGAGCGCCATACGCTTGATACGCGGCCTTGGAAGAGCGTCGATAGCTGCAAACTTCAGCAAGCAACTGTAGCAATGTCACTGCTTTCTATGTGAGCCCCCAATTTATCTACTGTGAGCTTTTACTCGTAGCAGGCAATTGACCAAGTTGCTAGGATCTTCTCATGTGTTCTCTTTGGCTCGCTTCAGATTTCTGACAGGCCATTCGGCGCTTTCCTTACTGGCAGATACAGAAACGATTGCAGATTAGAAGATCAAGGGACAGGGTATCCGCCTTCTCCTAATACTACGGAGTCGTGTGATACCAAGTATCTCCCTTGTAACCCATTGTGGTACCCTTCCCACCCTCAACCGATTGTGATGCCTGAAGGTCGTAATTCCTGGCTTCCACCTTTAGCGTTTCAGAAACCGACAGCACGAACTCAGAGCATGCATTCATCCAAGCCTCTTCTGATGCGCAGCCAAACTGATGCCACAAGCTCGTCATCAGTATACAGCGGATCTCGGCCACCTTCCGAGTCAACAATAGGTCGCTATCCAAGCACAACAAGCTCCATCAGCAATCTTTCATACAGTAGCACTGTTCAGGCTCCAATATCGAGCACAATGCATCTAGGCAGCGAGTGCGAGCTGCCGGTGATGCCAGAGCGATATAGACGTCTTCCAGGCCGTTCTTTGGACAACGCGGGAGTCCCAAATAGTACTCGAAGCAAAGCCATAATGCCACCTGCCGCCTACTGGAGGCAGGCAGCCCTCCAAAACCCACCCAAGGCTTCGCATGAGGAGATTCAATTCTGGCAAGGCAACAGCAGTATGTATAGATCGGAGTCATTGAGAAGCCAGTATCCCGTGTCCTTCTCATCTTTCACCGGAGCTATCCCACCAAAACTCTCCCGGGCACCCACCCGGGGAAACTCCAGGATCGAGAAGCGCAAGCGATCTTATGAAAGCCTAAGGAAAGGGAAGATCAGTATGTATGATGGTACGTCACTCCCGACCAACTTCCCAGGTCCATCGAAATCTCAAAAGAGGAGGATTTCAATGCCAACGAATTGTAGTAAAGGGGAGCCGACGGGAGCCGGAGAGGTAATCAGAAGACAGAGCCGGACTTTAGTGAAGAAGCGGCAGCCGTGGGATTCGGCACCGAGGTACGATAGGAGTAGTAGAGTGTCAACAAGTAGACATTCCCAGCGGGCTGGGGAGTGAGAGTTTTAGCTTTCTTGTATAATTTAAGTTACTACTCTGTAGAGCTTGCTCTATGTGTGTGTTGATCCAATTCGCTCACGGGATATCATCTAACATAACAACTGAAATGTGATTATTGGATGCTGTCTTGTTGCTTTCTGTACACCAAAGAATTTGGAAGTGAGACTGCAGCAGGACAGAAAATGCAACAAAACCCCCAAGACTAACCCATCCAGCGCTCTGAATTCCGATATACCACCAACAATCCCCCCCTCCGAAAGAAAAAGAAAAAAAAGGAAGCGGGCTGGGTCCCTGCTGTCGTCGAGCGCTACTAATCCACCATGCCAATAGCCGCTATGCCGGATCTTGTTGATGGGGCTGCCAGTGTTCTGATTCCCATTCTGTAAGGTAGTTACTTTCACGGTTGATACTTGATACTCGACAGCTTTTTCCCTAACGCTTTCCCTTTAAGATATGAACAAAAAGAACAACATTAATTGGCTGGAGAGGAGACGGCGGATGAGTTTGTCAAATGACGGTATGGCAATTCCCAAAAAAAAAGAAGAAAAAAACCGGAAATGGGCCCCACCTCCGTTCAGCACCGGCAACCAACCATGACCTTGTGTGACACATGTTCCCACGTAGCCGGATCGAACTTGGATGCTTCATGAATTGAATAAGTGCTAAATAAAATCCGTAAAAACACAGCGATATCCAAAAAAAAAAAGGGGGGAGAATGATAACACACGAAACTCGGCACATGTTGCTTCGGGTCCTTGCGGGTTTGAGTGCAGGTCTTGGGTTGTAGCTTGCTTAGATTAGTCGTTTATCTTTTCTTTGTCAACTCGCCATTTCCATATGCTTCATTTTTCGTCCTTCTCGTTTCCACCGAGCAATACTCATTATATGGCAGACAGGCATCGAATTTTATTTCATGTCCTTCCGAGAAAAGACGAGGTCCCTATCGATACATCACAGCCAACACATTGCTCAGGAAATCGCCTTTGCGCTGTTTGCAAACGGCACTAGGTTTTTCTCAACACCAATACTCATGAAACAACATGTGCATCCATGTGTACTCTTCAAGAAACGGATCCATGACCTTATCCACCCACTCAAACCAGTCGTCGTCGAACCGGAGGGCTATGGCAGTTAACAGTAATCCCAATAGGTAGGATACCAGCCAGACATCTCCCAATCGATCAGTGTCACTGTGTAATCGTCTGTGCCGGTTGAAGCTATATGTTCCGAGTTCGTCGGTGCTCCAGTCTTGCTTCAATCGGGTGCTAGACCACTTACAGGGCTCGGCTGGCTTGATGGACTTGGTGATCATGATATTCTTACGCTGGAAATCCGCATGTGTGAACACAGGTTTGTGGCCCTGAAGAATAGACGGAAAGGCCCGGCGGTAGAAAAGCGCTTTCTGTCCATACCGCTTGCTACCCTTGGCGAGCTCCAGATATTTGAGAACCAAACCCTCGTTCAACTCTTCTTCGATTTCAAGAGGCCGCTAAACGGTCGGGGAGTTGGTTGCCCTGGCAATTCTGGATACCAAAACATGTTGCTGAGAAAATGAAGCTTTCCCAGGCTTCCATAATATCCCGGCCAAGGGAGTGCGCGCAGCTGGTCGAAGTACGATCTCAATTTTGACGCAATCTGTACTTTATCCAGGGAGCTGAGAGTTGGCCAGGCGGATTGCAATGTTTCCCCCTCGATATACTCCATGATTATGTAATTTATCTTGGTTGCAGCCTCAATTTATATAGCATAGACTCGAGGTACACGGACATTGGACCTTTGGCTAACAAAGAGCATGTTTTGTCCCTCAACCGGACTGATTTTTGACCCATACTTTACGACAAAGTGGGGAGGAAAGAAGAGAATACAGCGAGCTTCATCACTGCTGGTTGCAACACGTAAGAGCTCGATCTCTGCGTTAGTTGGCAGAGGCGCTGGCAAAAGGTTCGAAGCGGCATAGTATGGCATCTCGAAGCAAAATTCGCCATTGTTCGGTGGCGAGAGGCCAAGTAGTCGAGACAAGGTTTTACTGGACCAGACAAGAGCATTGGAGCACCAGAATCGCACATAGCCGATCAGAGAAGGCATGTTTGTTGATAGTTGAACAGCATCTAGCGCAAATACTTATTCGTGGATGAGACCGCGTTGAGAGAGACTCGACGCATGTGTTGTGCAGAACCAACAGACCTAAAGATTGCTTCCAACAATATTTCTGAGGATACTGTGTTGACTTTGGATATGAAGTTACCTGACCTAACAAAACCGTTGACTGATCAGTCATTAGGGCAACTTTCAAATTCACATTTCCTTTTATTGTTGAACTTTTCGTCGTTTCCGCGTTCTACTCGACACCGCTTCGTCCGTATTGGGCAGGCCTTTGGTCTTAGTATCGTCTTTTCGGGCCTTCGCGCTTTGATCCACTTGTGGAATCACCTCTTTCTTCTCATCGTCTAATTTCTCTACTTTTCTTCTCGTACCATCGTGATCCGGGTTTTCCTTATCCCATCCACTCCAAACAGCCACTTCTCCATCCCACCAAATCTTCCCCTCCCTCTTTCCCTCCTCGGGATCCTCAATCCACCTCGCCACCATCTTTCCCGTCTTCCTAACCACACTCTCGGTTCCAGCTTTTGACCTAGTATTCATGCCATGATCTGCATCCTGCACCACAATCCGCCATGTCCTACATTTCATCTTTCTTCTTACCAGCTCCAGTCTGTCTAGATCACACATACTATCTCTATCTCCGGTCACAAAGATGACTTTCACGTGCTCAGAAATATCATGCAAAATCTGATCCCGAACATCCTTGCCAGATTGCAAAGGATAGCTCACCAGCACCAAATGCGTCGTGTTCTCCTTGGCAGCCATTACAGCGGCGCGAGCACCCATGCTTCGTCCTCCTAGTGCTCGGCAGGAATCTTGCTGCAGAGTAACAGCATCGAACATCTTGACCCTTGACTTCAAGTTTAGATTTCCCTGAAAACACAAGATTGGCAATGATGTGGCGAAGCCATGAGTGAAATTCGCGATAGCATCCGAATGTAGTGTACCACCAGCACCATGAGTAAAGATCAGAGATGGAATGGTGGTTTTTGCTTCGGTGGAGGTGGAGGAGATTAGACAGGGGATTTGTTTTGGGGAGTGAGGGATGAAGAACTCATCGGAGTGGATTGTAGAAAGATGAACGGACTCAGAGGCTTCACGAGAAATGGCCATATGGAAGTATGCTTGAAAAGCATTCTTGTGGAACTATGGTGATGGATGTGCAGTGATGGTTACAGTGACGACACGGACAATTATACAGATCATTTCTGCATAACGCGAGTATGTAAAACACGCTAGGGTAATATACGTGACCCGCTAACCCACACGGCCCGCTAACATACTAGGTAAGGTACGCACCGTATCGCCAGTACAATAAGACCTTCCTAGAACGATATTGCATATAACGATATCCTCTTTGTAACAATATACTCTCGGAGACCAACAGGGGTTAGTTTGTACGTACACCCACTTTTGATATAACGATATCCTCCCGGTAACAATGTAGTTAGGTGGGAATTTGGATGTCGTTACAGCCAGGTCTTACTGTACATCCAAAGTTGTTGATTTTCATCCAAGATACAGGCGTCAGGTGGGTTATGCTGAGGCACTTTATACATCGACTACTTTGGGACTGAGAAGGCTTTGGGCTCAATTGTACTGGCTGAAGCCTATCTTTTCCAGCTTTTCAACTTGTTACTTGCAACTAAGAGCTCACTTCACCAGCATCCACCTGAGGGAAGCACTTAGAAAACGGTTACATGAAACTGAAAGCCACCGAAGCCCGTTACCGCTGACGTTCGCGTTTACCATTTACGGCTCACATTTGGAGAATTCGGCGTCTTCTCCACTGACTCTAACTTTGCCTTTGGAGAGTCCATGTTCGAATGAGCAGTCTTCCGCCATGATCCCAGCGCTGCATTTTCATCCTGTGGCTTCCTCTGTAAGGTTGGCATCCTTGGTGAGTTGGGTTTTGTATAAGACGCTCTTTCCAAAGCGTTCTTTTGGGTGTACCAAATATCCTTTGCCAACTTAATTAGCCTCGGACCGAACTCTTCCAATACCGCATTGACCTTGATCTCGGTAGCCATCTCTTTATTCATTCCAGCCCCTCCGTCCCCACCAAGTGTTGCCCGCTTCCAGTCCTTCTTCCACTGCTCTATTGCGTATTGCGCTTTGTGGTGCGTCGGATCCACGTCTTTGGCAACGAGGTAGAACGAGGACCGTGGAGCATGTGCTTTTTTTGGTTTGACGAGCTTTACCTTCGAGAACGTATCGAAAGTTTCGAGCAGCTCTATGTTGTCAAAGGCATCGGCTTTGTGGAGGAGCATCACGAATGTGCCTCCCTGCTTAATGCGCGTCATACCAAAAATCAGCTGCGCAACGTTCAGGCGGAGTGCTTCACGAGTTTGACGGTAATCTTCACGGAAGTGCGTGCGCAAAATTTGCCCATCACAGATGACAAGGTCAAAAGTCTCGTCCAAAAATGGTCTATCGCCACTGAAATTCTTGACATCAGGGTGCTCCTTAGGAATCTCCGCCATAGAGGTTCCATATTCAACTGCTAACATGGTGAGATCCATGAACTCCACTTGCACACGCGGATCTTTGTCGTTGTGAGGGATGCACATAGGATGCCCACCAAGATGTGGAGGTAAAGTGATGCCTTTCACAGAGGCTTCGGGATGGATCTTGAGAAAGATGTCTGTATATCCACCTGGCGCCATGCAGAGGTGCAGGCTGGTTGGGTTTGTCTCCAGTGGGTCAGAGATAGAGAAAACTCCGGCTGAGCGCAGCTCCGTTCCAATCCTCAGGTTGATATCCCAGAATACCTTTTGTTGGTGTTTGTCGTTATTGGAACTGTCCGCTCTTTCACGAAGCTTCTTGAAATGCTCGTCTCCTTCAGTACTGCTCCATCCCTGTAGATCAATCAGCTAATAGCCAACAAGATGTAAAGCATGGGTATCGTATTACCTTCTCGCGGAGATCATCCAAGGCACGAAATACAGGCTCCATCTTGCGGAGATAGTCCCTTACGATCAAGTTCGGAAGCTGATAGGCTGACATGCGGCTCAAAGGCCCTCTGAAAGCTCCACTGCTTGGCTCGGATCTTGATATCTCATTACTAGAAGCATCTTGGCTGGTATTGATGCTGAGGTTCGAGAGATTAAGATCTTGGGGGTCCAGCACAGGTGCCATACTGGATGGATGTAGTGTTCGATACCTAACGGTGTATTAAGGATGGAAGATGAGACGAATAGAATTGAATTTTGCTGCAGGTATGCCCCGGGATGAATGAAGTGATAGTTAACGGTCAACACCTCTTACATCGTATTATACGCAAGGCTGCCTTCACTCTCCGTGACATCATGGTCCCACAACCCCAGAATACAACTCTACCTGATCCCAGCTGGATCAAATTTTCATTATCTTCTCTCTTTATCTGGTCTAAGTGGATTCCGAAGATCAGTGGGTTGTCCTCAAAAGCCTACCTGTCTTGAATTTCATAGCAAAATATTACGATACGACCTTGTTTAGGTCCGTATTCCGATGAAAGGTGAAGGTACTGGATTGTTTGAGTACAGTGCACAGTTAAGATCAAGCTCATGATTGATTATTCCAGGTTTCGAAGTTGCTGACTTATCGAATTGAAGTATTTTGTCGAGCTAGGAAGGAAGGTATATCATCACGTACCTGCTTGGTATCATACATGTAGGCCTTGCAATGGCCAATGCCATGATTCGGAAACTGTACTCTCGAGGAATGGGTAGCTAACAAATCGTTTCACATACGCAGACCGTGCAACATGACCAGGTAATTGCACAACGACTCTGCCGCCCGCCAAGATACTGACCATGTAAGCATTCGCCGAAGATCAAGGCTGACAACGGCGAGACTGATGAGATAGCTTCATACCACAGGCGCCGCAATAAATGTACACAGAGCTTCGAACGCTCGAACAGCTCATTGCTTCCAATTTCCGGATTACTCTGCTACAGAGCCCTGGACTGGTTGAGCCATGAAACAGCGTCCCAACGAATGCCCCAGAGTCAGCCAGATCCCATGAACAAAGCCATACGGAAGAAGTCGAGGCGAGCTTCAGTTTGACCAGACCTGGGAGATAGCCTTCTTAGCAGCGCCGAAAGACGATAATGAACAGATCTTCAAGATTCGAAGGCAGAGCAATGTGTAGGGGACGAAATCACCAAGTGTCTCAAAGCTTGTGCTCTCGGCGTATCCCACTATGATATCGGAGACTTGATGGGAGTTGGTATTCCCAAACTTGAACTACATTCTTCCAACTTATCATTTTGATGACAATGATCATAAAATCGAAAGCTCGGGACTTTACATTCCGGTCTCTAGCCTTCGTCTCAAGGCTAGAGAGAAAGCCGTTCATAATCATCCTGAGCAGTTCGTTTTCCAAAAAAAAAATGGCTTTTTGAAGAGGCCACTTCGTCTGCGGCAGAAGTTCCTCACGAGATTTGCTGCCATGTATGCTACTCGAAGTCCTGTGAGAGCAAGACTTTTGACAATGGCTGCCGTTAGCCCACACTCTTGTTAACGTCTGTGGTGGTTACCATGACTTACATCTCAGCCATTCCAACAACTGCCTGAAATGAGAAAGTTACTCGTTAAGCACAGGTGGGAAGGTCATAAACGAAGTCAAACTGGGATTCATGCAAGTCCTTGTCTGCCATCACAACGACACTCAGCGCTTTTACAACGTCAGCCCCAAGCACATACTCTCTAGTCTCCGTATTATTTATTAACGAGATGGCAGGCAGAATTTGAAAGACCATCAGGAGCAATGAGAGCGGCTCATGCTTGCAAAAACGAGATCGACCAATCTGCTGAAAGAAACTCAAACGAATACATACCCTTCTCATCTCCGGATATAGAACAGCCCATCAACTTCAGATCGACTACAACGTTTGCACGATAAGGATAAACCAAGTATGGACCATACAATGACAATAAAACCTACCGATTCCTACACGAACTATCCATCAGTTTATACTTAACCTGAACAGCGGTTGTTATCCATTGGCTCTCTGACGCGCTCTGATCCTTTAACGAGTTTGATAGTAGTATCGCTATGCTGATATACATGGTCTCACAGAACTTGAACCGGAGTTCGAAAGTGGACTCCTTTCACAAGTCGTTGGAGATAGTGAAATGTACTTAATTGTGTGCTCCGAGATCTGGCAAGCAGATATGATGATCAATATTGAACTTTGTCAGACCCGAATTGCCGCTTACTTTAATATTTTAACCTGCTGTGTTTGGCTATCAGTTGCGATTCACTGACATTTTGAAATCTCTAAATCTAGCCTTCAATGCTCTTTCTCTCTAACGGTAATATTCGTACCGTCAAGAAATCTTCAGACCACATTTAGGAGGAAAATAACCTTCACCTAAAGCAAGAAGCCCTACGGCGACTGCTGTTTCGGTCGATCTCTCACAGTAAACGTCGCAGGGGAAATATAACAGCCAAGAAACATTTAATTACATTTATGCCACCGCTTAAATTTTAGTATTTCGCATATTCGAAAATCCCATCCCTTCCTAATCCGTCGGGGGGGGCATATACGTGTAGAAAGCGGGGAATATACATGTACAAAAAAGGCGCTGTACCAATAATCCTTGTTGAAATATGCTATACATACCTGAATAGAATTATTCCAAAAAAGTATGTTCACATTTTGGCCTGTTCGTCAAACCAACATTCCCACCCTCCAGGAAAAGTCTTCACATCCCGCTGGCGATAATGCCATCAGCGAGATGCCAGTCACTTGCCCGCCATTCCTGGGCTAACCAGGTCATCCTTTACTCCTCCGGCGCTCCTGCATTGTGAACGATGCAGGAGTCGAACCATGAAAAGGTGTATTGATAAATGTGTGTGTTGGAGCTGTGGTAGGGACACTGTTTTGGTCAGCTGGGGAGGAGGTGTTATTATTGAATACATGGTTATTTATTTTTGGGTGACTTTTCTGGTACACCCCATCTTCTGTAGCCGTATCCCCTTTCCTACAGTCACACACCCTCAAAAATGGTTAACATGGTTAACATGTTAATGTTCTTGAAATCGTACCAGACTCAAGAGAAATTTAGTTGCGTTAAGTCGACAGACTATCAGAAGCATTGAATGAAGAAAATGCATCCAGAAAGTCAACGCACGGCATAGGTCTGTAAGAACCTCTTTTCTTGAGATGGCCGCTCTCAGCTAGTAGGGCGGGGATTGGAGAAACGGTAACGGTCGTTGTTGATCACGAAGAAGGGGTGAGGTGGTGGAGTTGAAGATGAAAGATTGCTGTGGCATAATGGGCGGGACTGTTACTGAAAAAGAATCTAAACAGTGATGGAAAGGGAGGCTCGATGGTGATGCGCCTATGATCACAATCCTGTGGGAAAAACTTGGGGAATATAGAAAGGAGAAGCCATTAGAAGAACACTGATGCCTTCAGCGTGAGCTGGCTGCATGTGTGAAATGGAACAAGCGGACATTCGAAGAGGCTGAGCTGGTCCATGCTCTTTTCCTAGGATTCGACAATCCTTCGAGTGCTGATTTCATCGTTTGAGCATCACGCAATCGCACTTTCCCTCGTCACACCATGGTTAGATGAATCGAAATTTCCCATAGGCAAATAAGTCATATAGCTACGCCGCGGAGGGTATAATAATAGTGTTAGTGGCAACTTCACTACTCTTAGTATCTATTGCGAAGTGACGGGCACCTCTCCAGGGTTTGATGATAGTGCCTGGTGGGAGCGAAACGCTTTTGGCCCATGGAATACGGTCTACTAAGCTAGATGTACAAATGGAAAGATTGCCACGAGGCTTCACAGGTGAAGATCCTTTGGAAAGACGTTTCAGAGTATTGTCAAGTGGGACCAGCCAGAACGTCGATGATGATAGCGTATTATAGTCCACCAAACAATATCCTCGATAACTACTGGAGTCGAGATCTTGTGGAAGGCTGTATGAATTAGACAAACATGTACCGCGAGTGCATGCATCCCCATCTGCCTTTTCGCCGGCAAGGGGGATCTGCTTTTAGATGTCTTTTCCTAGAGGCTGAGCATATCTACGCGGCCCTGACCAATTCTGGCGGCATCTCTTGCATGATCAACAAACTCAACGGACAGAGCACGGCACAGCGCTCAAGCGAGTCCGCCGAACAAAGGTGAAATGATTTTCGTTCAATGGCTGGCGAGGGTCAATAATCAAGGTCGCCGAAGCCAAGTCCCGTGTCATTTTTGGCATCCAGACCCAGAAACAGCCCACACTGTTCAATTTAACGCCAATTTCCGTTCTGTACAGTCTCAGTACTTATGTAACAGCAACCTTTCGCCGTCTAATCCAAGGCACAAACGGAAAGCAAATTTACATACAAAGCTTGAAACCAAGATATGCGTGTGAATGAAGGATCCGCCAGCAGATTTTCGCTAAGGAAACAGTAATACGGGGAGGATCGTGCTGGAAGAGATTGAATAAATCCTCTCAATACTCGCTTCGATGGGTCCACGGCGAGAAGTCTGATGGCACCACTGGATTAGAGGACTGACCATAATCAATTCAGTCTCGCTGATAGACTCGAAGGCGGCATCGACCGCAATTGCGCCCAGGTTTGAACGATAGACACAGCCAAGCCACAAGTAGCCAGAAAGACACTCAGGCACCCGAAGATGGTCACGAACCAGAAAGTGTAATACGTATTCGAGTTCCTTCTATCCTTCCACAAGGCTCCAAGCCCTTTGGGTTGTTGGGAGTCCATGTAGGACCTAAGCTGCCTCAAGCGGGTTTCATATATCGGGAATTGAGAATATGACATTCTCTCTTGAGGTTGCCTTCGATTTTTCGACCAGCGCAGCCGCAGATGATCTGCAGCTTCGAAGCAAAACTTGGATGACATGGGCTTGTCGAACAAGCAAGACATCTTTGGACCTGGTGCTTCGTGGGCTTCTTGCTCCGAGTCCCAGGTCTTGAGGGTGTTGTGGGCGAGCAGACTTAGCCAAGGTGGTGCCATCAGCTTCTGATACCATTTCTGGGCTTCCTTCTCGCTGCTATTTGAGGTGAATATAATAGACCAAGTGGCTGATATCTCTTTTTCTCTACGTTCTCGCTCACCATACTGGATTTTGGTGCACAGACGACTACACGACTATTAACATACGTCGACCCAAAGGTAGAGACCGCTTACTTTTGAACAAGAAATTGGGCCAGGGAGGGTTGAAACCAATAAACTTTGATTATGTTAGCAGTAGAGCTGGTTTCGAGTCGCAGGTGTTCATCCCAATGTGAGGTCCACTGCAATTGAAGATGACCAAGTGATTGCAAGTCCCGAACATTGAAGTCATCTACCCGGAAAAACGAGTCTGTGCCTTTCTCCAGTTCACAGTCACTCGGGTGTTCTCTCATTGCTGCTTCAGCAGTAGATAATGATGTTTCCCAAGTGTCGTCAAGGTTTTCTGATCGGTGGAATGTTGGTGTTTGGTGCTTGTAAAGCAGGTTTACTAGATAAAGAGCCGTGCGGACGTGCTGGTACTGCTCTCGAAGAATGATACCGCCCAGGAGTGGATTTTTTTTCGGCTCCTCGAGAATGCGCCGTTGATAGCATGCTGGAAGTACGTCACCAATTCGAGGGCTTTGATTACTTTGCGTGTCGCCGAATTCAGGTCGAAAAGAGTTGCAACACCAGACGCATTCTATTAGAATTTCTATCTGTGTCATGGGCGATACCCTCGCCCCCTGGTAGATCGTCCGGTACAGCTCATTAAGTCGTAGACCTATCAGGCTGATCCAGGGTGCTATTGCACGGAAATCTCTTCGCATGTAGAGACCCACCACAACAATTGAGCCGTTTGCATTCAAAGCATCGGCAAGATCGAGCTGTAGACTCTTTCGCCTATCGTCGGAGCAGGACCACTGGAAAAGGCCTTTGTCTACGCCGGATTTGGGCTGCCATAGGTTTTCCCAACAGTCTTCAAGTTTTTGATTGTCTTCAGAGATCTTCCATTCCTGCCGAACAGCTCTTCTGCGCTCGTCCTCCGCAGTGATGTCGCGTTCCGACCAGAGTTCCAAATTATGGTAAGTTGACCTGGTCGTGATCTCCAATCGAAACCCAGCCTCCAGTTTGCGAGGTTTTGGCTTCTACTTTCAAAGGTGGAGGTCTCGGCTTGTTCAATGGGCTTGTCAACGATCTCGACTCGCTTTTCTGACGGATGTCCTCTTCCGAACGTATCGCTGTCGCTGGTCTGCTTTCTTGGCCATTCTTATCGGCCAAGCTCCCCTGCAAGACCTCGATCCACAGTTTCACCAATTGCTCCACTTTCTTTCGCGGAACACCAACAATGTATTCATCCTGTGCTGGGTCGTCTGTTCCCTTGCTCTCCGCTATAGGAGTGTTTGCTATTGGAAACCCACCAGGGACGTGTTCCGGTTGATGGTCGACTTCTTCTAGGCTTGGCGCTTCCAAAGGGAGCCATGAGGAATCCAAAGGTTTAGCTTCCTTCAGTCCTCGGTTGCCTTCCCACGATACTTCTGTCGACGGTAGTAGTCCTAGCTCAAGGTCGTGATTGCTCATGGCCAATGGCGCGATGAAGTCCGCGCGACGGCAGCCTTGCGCCTGATATTCCTTCGTTGCCTTTTACCCTGCCACCCTGCCCCGCCCACCCCAATCGCCAGACCTGATCAGCCTGCATCGTTTTTCTAGTCGTCCAGTCTTGTTTTCAAGTCTTTCAACATCACTAATACATGTCGTTCGAATACTTATCATCTGTCAGAAGGCTTCTCTGGATGTCGAGGTCTTACATTTAGCTTGGGAGGGTGATGCGGTTGAAGCGGCATGACCACTGCTTTCAACCTACGGAGTACAGCAGCAAGAACTATCCAATGCGTTACGAATTAAATGACATTTACTTAGTGACAGAAGATTCTGCAATTCTATTTACAATAAATCTTTCTGGCTGCTACAATAGCTTTCCATCCCTATCCCGCTCTTAGCATAGCTGCATATGGATATGCAACCTCTACGTGTTCATCCAAGAGTGGGCCTGGCCTTTCCTCATCCACGGTACCCTACAGTGTGCGAAGAAGTGCTTGGTAGTGGACATCCCTTGTTCTCAGAGTTATGGTCATCCTCAAAGGCGTGACCTAGCCGTCGAACGGTATCCAGACGAAGGCGTATGCCACTGTAAGAGTTATTCCGCGACCATGTTTATTTGAGGCTGAATGGTTACGGTCCTCAATCGGGAGCTTGCCCTAGGCAGGAATTGCTTGTAATCTTTGGCTTTTTCCTGACCAAGCCTACCGATAGCACGTTCACTCCCTTTCGGTCACTGACTGCCCCAACTGGATGTGCTTGGTCGTCTACATCCTCATTTCTTCTCTTCTTTTTTCTCATTATGCCAGCATTCAACACCGTAGCGGTTGGTCCAGCAGCGATTTGGGAGACCTTCTCGGGCTCTCGCTTCCCTACAACTATCTGACCCCAGCACTTCTTAGAAATCACAGAAACATCATTGATCCATCTCTGGGTACTTATTGTGCCAACATCTTTATTGGCATAGTCTAGTTGAAGCATCAATTTATTAACGCGCTGATAATCCTTTTCGCGCAGGACCACTTCGCCACGACTGGAAGAGGGCCAATAGTAATATTTCGTCTTCTCGGGTAGTGCTTTTGCTGTCCGAGGTTCTCGCATTTCTTTACCAGTAGGGGCTGGAGAGGAAGGAAATAACGGTGGAGCCTTTTCTAGAGTTGGACTCGGTCGAAGTGATGATTCGGATGTTGCAAGGGTCGAATATCTGGGTTGAAAACTTTCAGGTGTCGGCAAAGCGAATGTGGTCTTCTGTTGGCGGAGGGCGCTTAGTGAGGACTCAAGATTATTAGCCTCATGATCAATTGGCTTCTGAATTGGCGCGAAGACTCCCCAGATAAAGCCAACAAGGCGACCGGAAGAGCACTCTTGTCGAAAAGCCATCATCTCCCAAAATTGCTCAAGACTCTTTACACTTTTCCATTGCCCTGGATGCTTACCCTTCGACGGGCTTTCTTGAGATCTTGATGTAAGTTCAGGAAGCTCGTCGTCCAGCTCATCGACGTAGCGGGCTTTTGGGTCATCGGGAAACCGTGGTATCAAGCATCTCTCCGGCCAACGTGGCGACCTCCCAAGTTCACGCAGTGGATCTCCCACTTTCCAATAAGGGTCTAGGTGAACATATTCCATCGGCCTATGAGGGGGAAAGAAGCCCTTTGTCTCAAATAGATCGCACCCTGGTACCCTCAGATATCCCTTTGCTGATATTTCGCTTATACTCCCCATTCCCAAGTTTATCTCGCTGTCAGATGCGCTGCGCGATACGAACGCAGCTTTGTCGTCTTCATTGGGGTAGAGCCGTAGAATGGGGTCTACAACTCTGCACCACCACCTCACTAGTCCTCTATCATCCAGAACATGTTTTCCAGAATTCTCAATGCTTCCAGGGAAGAGGTATTGATCCTGTGCTCTAGCGAACAGCGATAGCACCAGTCTTCTGTCTGACCTTTGTCTTTTCTCCACCAGGTATGCTAAGAACGTTGTGGAAATTGTCTTTAAAGGCGAAGGCGTTCCTTGAGGGAGGTTGAGGAGGTGTAAGTAGCCGGTAGAGTCTGCTTTAGACACAAACAGTGTGGTGAGATTCTCTGTAGTGTAAAGCAGGACTTCGAGAGCGAAAACCTGAAGTGAATAACTATCCGAGTCAATGCTAACACTGAAGAAGTGACTTTCACAGAAAGTCTTGTCTTGTTTCTCGCCAGGAGGGGCGGAGTAAATAGCGGGGCATGGAGTCGGAGGTGAGGATAGGTAATGGATGTGGAATCGGCTATTTTTAGGCAAAGCTTCAGCAAGTCTTTCGATTAATGTAGCATTAGCAATTGCACACATGTTGAGTTGGAAGCATAGCAAGCATAGATTAGCAATTGGTAGTAATAAAAGGTCGAGACCAAGGGAGACGCGCCTCGCGACGTGAACTCCACTAGTGTTTCCGCTTTTGCTCTAGCGTTAAAAAGATCGCTAGAAACAAGAATTCGTGCCACAAACTTCAACTTCTCTCACGACGCGCCCAACAGACAGTGCAACTCAACAGCTCTGCGACTGGCTTGGCATCCTGCTGAGACCGACTGCGGAGTGCATCTATTGCTGATACTTGCGATTCGGAGGCTGCGGAGAAGAATTGAGGATGGTTCCATTAAGAACTGGCCGAGTACTGTTCGCTGTTGCTTGGGCGGTGTCAGAGGGACCGGACAATCGGTGAGGGATAACTCGAGGGAGCTGGAATTTGAACAATGCCATCGAGCGAGTGTGGGCCGCTGATGTAGTTGGATAATGTAATTGAAGAGATTGCATTAGGGGGCCCTCAAGAATCATATTGCTTTCAGCAAATACCGCTCCCACCAGTGCAACTGTGAAGCTAGTCTTACATTCAGGTTTGAGGTTTTATTCTTTTGTGACTTCTAATTTAATAATGGACACTTAAAGGATTGAGAATCCTCTCTCGTACAATTCTGTTCGCAACTTCACCTCCCTGTTGCAGCGCAACCGCTCCTACAATAGCATACAGCGCCTGTGAATACACTAAATCCTGTCCGGAACCTTGGATGTTTTTGGCCTACACTCTATCAGTCCTCCCCTTCCCCGGGTGTGTCACTTCATAGAGAAAGATTTACCTTCTTAGGTTTCCACCGTAACGCTTGCTCAAGCCCATACTTCCCTGCAAGCTGCGCCATCCTTTTCTTCTCTGTTACCATATCCTTAGCCTTCTCCGTAAGGCCTCCTAATCCATCCAGTGCTGGATGTGTGAAAGGCATTCGCCCGTATTTGTCTGGTGCAGGGGGTGGGGGCGGCTTTGTCAACGATTTGCTCATCAAGTGCAGTGACAGTTGCATGTTGACTATTCTTCTACCTATGCAAGCGTACGCATCAGCAATAGCTCCCTATCATATGCAGCATGGAGTTTTTACCGAAAAAGGCCAATCGATCGTTATACCCTCTCCTGCCATGATCAAAGCTCTTGTGGGTGACGGCTAGCCATTTGACCTCCTCTGTGAGAAGTTTATCCCCACCGTTGCCCAGGACCTTCATGTAGACTTGGTCTAATTTTGCTGGGTCCTCGTTGACGGGGAATTCATTATTCAGGACGTAAGGTTTCGAGCGGAAGGGGGCAGTCATTCGCGGAGGCGTTATTTTCCATCGTGGAGGTGAATCGGCCTGTGTGGTCACATCATCTCGGAATGCGGCTGTTGTACTGAGCTCCCTTGATTGGGAGTGCAGCTTTGATCGAGGCGAAAAAATACAGGCGCATCTGCAAGTTGCATGCCGGCGAAGCTGACGAGGAGCAGTAGTAAGACACTGCCCAGATAAGCCTGCTGGCATTGGATGTATATCAAAGAGGGGAACAGGAAGTGGCTTGAAGTTCTCGAGTCGCAAAACCCGTAAAGAAGTGTTCTAAGATTGTAGATCAAATTTTACGAACCGGAAGCTTGGGCCATGCCGCGCTAATCTGCTTTGGGTGGTGGATATGCTCACCAGTAGAGTCTCGTTCTACTCTCAAGTTAATTTAGGAGAAACAATGGAGCAGTCCCCAAATAGAGAGATTTGAGAAATAGCTGTTTACTTCTCAGCCCAGGAGGCTCCACCACACAGCCATGGCTTCAGCTGTATTCTTCCTTGATCTCAAGGGCAAGGCGCGTTTCTGTCAACTTCCAAAGTTTGCGGACTTACAATTAACTGAGAACGCAGACATTGCTTGCCCGGAATTATAGAGGAGACATACCTATGTCCGCTGTCGAGAAATTCCCTGTCCTTCTCTCTGAAGCCGAAGAAGAGAGCTCCGCCGTCCCACCTTGTTTCTCTGATGAAGGCATAAATGTGCGTTACAGCAGCGTCCACCATCATACAGCATAGAGCCTCCAAGTTGGAGGTTAATATATAAGAATGCTGGCTAAAGAAAATCTGACAGTATCTCTACATCCGCCATAACAACCTCTACCTCCTAGCCCTTACAAAACGCAACACCAATGCCGCCGAGATCCTTCTCTTCCTGCACAAGATCGTGGAAGTCTTTACAGAATATTTCAAAGAGCTGGAAGAGGAGAGCATACGGGATAACTTTGTCATTATCTACGAGCTACTTGACGAGATGATGGACTTTGGTTACCCGCAGACGACAGAAAGCAAGATATTACAAGAGTACTGCACTCTTCGTCGCCTTTGCTTCTTGATCCATTTTGATGCTGTCGAAGACCTAACAGCTAACGAAGTCCTAATTATCAGATACATCACCCAAGAATCCCACAAACTCGAAATTCAAGCCAGACCCCCCATCGCCGTCACGAACGCCGTCTCCTGGCGCAGCGAAGGTATTCGCTACCGCAAGAACGAGGTCTTCCTCGACGTTATCGAATCCCTCAACCTCCTCGTCTCCTCCACCGGCAACGTCCTCCGCTCCGAGATCCTCGGCGCCGTAAAGCTGAAATGCTACCTCAGCGGCATGCCCGAACTAAGATTAGGGCTCAATGACAAAGCTATGTTCGAGACAACAGGAAGGGCGACGAGGGGAAAGGCGGTAGAGATGGAGGATGTGAAATTTCATCAGTGTGTGCGGCTAAGTAGGTTCGAGAACGATCGGACGATCAGCTTCATACCGCCGGATGGTGAATTCGAGCTCATGAGTTATCGGCTGAATACGCAGGTCAAGCCGTTGATATGGGTGGAGAGCGATGTACGGTCGCATTCGGGGTCGAGGATCGAATACACGCTAAAGGTCAGTTCCAACCAACTTTCTTTCCACAATCGATTTACCCGACCGGGGAAGCAAGTTTATTGATCCTGACGGGTATGATGCATGCAGGCTAGAGCGCAATTCAAGCGACGGTCCACAGCCAACAACGTCGAGATCCTCGTTCCCGTGCCCGAAGATGCGGACTCCCCACGCTTCCGTACGAACATCGGGTCAGTGCACTACGCGCCTGAGAAATCAGCCATCATCTGGAAAATCAAGCAGTTTGGCGGCGGCAAAGAGTTCCTCATGCGGGCGGAGCTGGGCTTGCCTTCAGTCAAAGGGGATGATGAGCATGGGGGCGGCATGACGGGGGGGTTTGGGGGAAGTATGGGTGGTGCGCAAGGAGGTAAGGGGAAAAGACCGATCAGTGTCAAGTTTGAAATACCGTATTTTACCACGAGCGGCATCCAGGTGCGGTATTTGAAGATTATAGAACCAAAAGTGAGTTGCCCTCGAATTTCCTTTTCCCTCTTTGCCAGGTATTTTCCATGTCTTTGTGTGACTGGGACGTCATTGGCCCGAGGATGGTTACGCCACGTCGCCATTGTTGGCGGCCATCGATCTTGGCCTGCATACAATGGGTTCATGCATGTGAGCCTATTTGGAAATCGACCACGGGCCGGATCGATGCGTTGGCCCAGAGATCATGATCTGCGATATCGTCTCAGCAAGCCATTGGTTTCTGTCCGCGATGTACTGACAAATCGCGTTGTATAGTTGCAGTATCCTTCGCTTCCTTGGGTCCGGTACATCACACAATCTGGAGATATAGCCGTACGTTTACCGGATGTGCAATGACCTGGCATTTGATGACTGATCACGGTTGCGCATGGTTGTGCAGAATTGGTATCGGCGTAATGGGTGTTGAAAGCATCATTTGTTGCTCAGGGTGGGGCTTAAAGAAAGCTTTTTTTATGTTGATAGCATAGCAGTTAAGGCTCAAAAGACTCGCTAGAATATGAAGATTAGGTCCGTCCATGATAGATAAAATACAACACCCCGTCGCGCAAAGAGACTTGAATGCAGTAAACGCCCAGAGTAAGAAACAGGGAAAGCAGACATCACATAGACAGGGTTATGTTATTTAAGAAACAGGAAGGGTATCATCAAGCGTCACCATACGCCAGCCACAATAGCAAACATTGCCTAAAATAATTGCAACAAGAGGAAAGGGAAGCCGGCTCTTCTGAAACAGGCAATCCTGCACGACAATCAGTCGGGGATAGGCCTAAGGGCTTCCACGTAGGTTGTTGTAACGCCCAAAATCGAGGTCTGAGGTTCCAAAACCATGCCTTTAACGATAGAATGGACCATAGGCTCCGGCTTGGAGCTGATCAAGGAGGGCTCTATTCGAATGTTTTGGATTCGTAGGATCGTAGTATATGGTTACCACCATTCCGCGCTCTCGAACGTCTTCAGCTGGTCAGTGGATGTGACACATCTTCTGAGTGATACTCACTGCGGCCTGAATGGAATTGGTGAGGTTGCCACGTTCCAGGCTGTACGCAAGCAAATGCTGCAGCCAATGAATCTCGTGGAGCGGAGAAAGCCGCTAGTGCCAGGAGGAGTGGTAAGCTCCCAATAAGACCTGCAGACTGTGTTGTCGAGGGGTCTGGACGACCGTCGGTATTGACCTCTTGATAATCATAGATAGCTGGCATCAATTGGGGTAGCCATTGTACTGAGCCAGGAGCGGCAAGGTGTTGTTGTGAACCCATGAGGCCAAGGGAGGAATAAGTATAATTGCGGCCGTTCGGAATATGATCGAACGACAAGACAGTCCAGGGGTTCGGTGCATCATTCACGTCTCTTGTTTCCGCATCAAAGCCTACCGCGAGGAGGTGATCGGTGTCGGGCCTCTGTGTGAATACAGTAGCAGCACTGTACAGAAAACGAGGTTGGGAGTAGATTTGCCGGACGGGGTCATTGTTTTCAACAAGAGCCATTCTACCGCCTTTCCAACGAAGCAGTGGTCCGTTGTCCCGGTTATAGGCTTCTTTTATATCAGGCGGAAGCCAAAAATGGAGATGATGAAGTTCTGCTCGATTCCTTTGTTTACTATAATTGGGACTCAAGAAGTCGACTCTGACGAGAAACACCAGATCTGAGGGAATAAGCGAGTTGCTGCTCGATTGTACCTAATTGCGTTAATTGATACGAAAGCTATCTTTTCGAATACGATGGTCATACCGCGGTCGAATTACCCCGATTATTGGGCCTGAGAGCCGACATCACGTGAACCGTGACTTTGGTAGTGGCGTTACGATATCGGCAAATGGACGAGATATCGGTAGAAGATCGGCTGCGTATGCCCATCAAAGGTATCTCCGCCAACTGGATTCATGGATTTTATGGACCCAGGGCAACCACAAGACCGTAGCAGAGCCTCAACGACCCAGAACTGGCTGTTTCCCTAGCAAACTTCGATCGAGTGCAGTCACCTGGTCATGCCCTCGCTATCATTGCTGCCGATCGTTGTCCGAGTCACCCGCTCTTGTGAGCTTTGAGGAAAGGCGGTTAGGACAATACACCCTAATGCAAGGCCGGGTCATGGAGTGCCATCCTGAGAACCCCATTACCAGGGAGGTCACTGGCCTATCTGTGGGCGTACGTGAAATGATTGGTAAACGGATGATCACCATGGGGTCTACCGCAGTCTCCCACCCCCGGCGCTGCATTGTCTTTCTCACACTTCTTGTACCCCGCTTCCTTTTGACAAGTGTTAGTCCGACTGGTGGTGGTGGTGGTTGGCTACGGTTGTACGAGAGGTACAGCTGATCCTAATCCTCTTATCGGCAAGCAGGAGATGGACATCGAGGATGCAGAGCTGATCGTCAAGAAGGGTGGGCCGTTAGAAGCGGTGAGAGACAATGTCGTGGGTTCTCGTAGATTTGATGTGCACGTATCTGTTGATTGTCGCTCTGGCATTGTACCAAAAGTCTGAGAAGGTATGCTCGAGACGTTCTGAGACAGCTCCCAGATTAAAGACTGCCGTGAACCATCGAATCTCATATGGGAGGTTGCTGTGGGCCATTTGACTGTAAAACGGTTTTTGATTCGTCATAATGGTAACGGACCCGCTAAGCGTTATAGGCGAGCTTGAGCATGGGAATAGGGAGTAAGCCTGAGCAACCATGTCGTCCTTACTCCATAACATGAGAGTGTAGCAACGATTCTGACACTAGGCGTGTTCCTCAATGCAAAGCATCCCAATCCAACGGGGAACTTGGGAGATTAAATACCCACTATACGTCTAACCGAAACGCTTTTTCGAGATGAGGCTCATTGACTATGGGTCGCGTGTGATATATTTGCCTTGTTGTTTGCCTTAAAAATGCACATGTGAGGCATGTTCTCCGATGGTACCAGCTCCAGCCTATGAGCTTGGAGAAATGAGAGCTTCGTACTGTCACCGCCATTTCGGGGCGTAAACAGCGCATCACTCACCATCTCCGCTTTTGTCCGGTCATTGTGATAGGAACAAAAGATCCTTGATGCCGCCAATACATGCCGTGTATGAGTATCACCTGTCTGGCAACAGAGCACATCAGCGAATAGCTCAAGCATGCTCGATCGCCCAGGTCTGAAAGCATGTACTGCATCGACGACCACCTCAATTGACCCGCTATTGCAGATATCTTGAAGGCTTCGAAGGGCATAGCTGAACCTGGAACAAACCTTTAGAGGAGGTGTGTGAGGAGCTTATCCCCCAGCTTGATGAGCTCTGCTAACTGTCGTTACGAATGCAAAGAGGAACCCTGCATGTGAAACTTGTGGCATACATAAATGAAAAATATATCCGGTTCAGCTGCAGAACAGACTATGTTATCTCTTTCACGGCGCCTCAAGTCCCTCGGTCTAATTGAATCACATATATGAGACCAAGCGCATAGCGCCTTGCCCACACAGCCGTATCAGAGAAGAGGTGTACAGAATACGTTGGGAAAGGATCAAAGGAGAAAAGCATATAGAAAAGACTCGGGCTCCTTATAGATGAACCCTCCACACGCGGAGTGGGCCCACTTACCATAGTGACTATGGGTACGCGCAGCACATAGACCAATTGGTCCCCGCAGGCTCCTATAAGGTTTAACTTGGTATAAGTGCAGAGTGTCAGAACTGTTCATAAAAAACGCATTTTCATATAAGCATCTCGCAGACGACCTGTGCAATGCAAATTGCAGCTCCACACCACAATTAGGGGGCGCCTAAGCCGAGGAATTCCCGACTTAGCGACTTAAGTTTGCTAACCTGGCGTTGCCCGGACGCTTGAATGTTGGATCCTTGTACGCTGAGAGCACTGTCTGGTGCTCCTCAAATTGATCTGGCTGACGCCGGAGACAGGCCAATGCTCAAACACTTCGGAAAATCATACCGTCCAGCGGCAATGTGGCGCAGCCAAGCATCTAGGCCATAGACCCCACTGATATCTATCATGGCTAACTGAGGCTATCCATACCTGATTATAAACCCTATCCTAACGACTCACATGCAAGCCTCCTCAGTACAAACACCAGGGAAAGCTAAGTGTGTTTTTTTTTTCATTCTGCCCCTTGTGTCACACTGTTGCACATACTCGTCGGTTTTTTATCGCAGCACCGAGATCTCGAGGGTAGGAGAACACGGAGGTTACACAGGGGTGCTTTTCGTTGTCTTGGGTGTAGGGGGCGCAGCACTCGCTGGAAGTTGGCTTTTTGAAGCTCATTAGCACTCTGGCATCTCTGAAAGCGTACACAATAGGGTCTTGGTGGCAGACGGTTACATATCGAAGACGCCTGGCATGCCAAATACTTTCTCTGCTTATGCTATCACCAGTAGTTGAGGAGAGGGTTTTTGATAGTAAGGCGCTAGCGTCCAACATACCGGGCGAAAAGTCAAAATTCAAATCGCTTAGAGCCAAAATCACAAAGTTCTCAACCGCAAGTGAAAACCTATTACGACCGAGTAAATCTGATCCAGGGCATCAGTGATTCATATATCATGGACTTTCAAAAACCTGTTCATACGATCGTACTAGATACGGGCCCAATACTGAATAATGATCCTTCGCTCAATGCACTGCTACAGAAATCGGAACGACTGATTACCGTGCCCGCTGTCATCGCAGAAATAAAAGACCCAAATACTCGCTCTCGTGTTGAGACTATACTGATGCCATTTCTTGAAACTAGAAGTCCGAGTACGGAATCTCTCAAAGTCATCACAGATTTTGCACGCAAGTCTGGTGACTTGGCTGTTCTCAGCACACCCGATGTTCAAGTCCTAGCACTAGCCTATGAGATTGAATGCCAAAGAAATGGTGGGGACTGGAGACTCCGAAGAGCACCTGGGCAGAAGGGTATGAATGGTCCGCTCCCTGGAAAGAAGGGTGGTGAGCCAGATCAGCCAAAAACTACGGGTAAGACTCAGGACAAGGGGGATGGAGTTTCATCCGCCAACAGAAAGACGGATCATCAGGCTAGACTTGTGACCACTAAAGATTCTCAAGCGGAAACCGATGTTGCTACAGCGTCTTCTGTCCAGAGCTATAGTCAAGCCGTCCAAGTAAGCGGCATAGTTTCCGATATAGAAAAACTCCAAATTTCTTTGTCGGTTCTGGCCCAAAGCCCAGTAATCGATGCACCATTCTCAGAACCTACGCTGCGATCAGAAACCCTACCAGAGCCATCAGACCCAGAATCTTCGGATTCAGATGGTTGGATAACCCCGTCAAATATTAAGAAACACCAAGCAAAGAATATAGGCTCCGCTACGGCGCCGATCTCAGAAGATGTAAAAATCCAAGTAGCTACAATAACCACCGATTTTGCGATGCAAAACGTACTTCTGCAAATGAACCTGAACCTACTCTCAACTTCATTACAGCGTGTCAAGAAGGTCAAGACATGGATTCTCCGATGCCACGCATGCTTCGAAAAGACGAAAGATATGTCCAAGCAATTCTGTAGTCGCTGTGGGAAGCCTACTCTCACACGGGTATCCTGCACCGTCAATCAGAATGGAAAGTTTAAACTTCATCTGAAGAGGAACATGCAGTGGAATCACCGCGGAGATCGATTTAGCATACCGAAACCAGTCCCAGGAGCTGCTAACGGTAAAGTTGGACAGGGGAAGGGTGGCGGTCAAGGTGGATGGGGCCAAGAGCTAATTCTTGCGGAGGACCAGAAGGAGTATTTGCGGGCCATGAATGGGCAAAGTAGGCGAAAAGAAAAGAATCTGATGGATGAGGATTATCTACCGGGGATCCTAACTGGAGACAGGGGACGGAATGGGGGGCGGCCGAAGATTGGGGGAGGGCGGAATGTCAACTCGAAAAAGCGATCATAAATGACGTTACGCGTCCCATTGTCATGAACATTCAATGGCAGCCAAATTCACGAATCTTATATATGGTGGCCAGCTCTCTAGGGGATCAATGGAGTAAAAAACTTTGTTCAACCATCAGTGATACCAGTAAAGTCAATCTTCGAGGAATGACGGACGACTGAACCAAACCATATATCCTGTCACTTATACATATCTGTTTTACGTGAGGACATGGTCCTGTCAGTACTCGTACGGTGGGACCGACCAATTGCTCCAGCGGAATTGTGGGGTGGGGCGCCCTGCAAGGGGTGGAGCTTGTGGGCGGATCATTATCCGAAACTTTACCTCCACTACATACAATAGACCTTTATCCCATCACCCCATGTGCTGACACGTCTCTTCCCGGATCAAATTGCTGGAAAATTGCCCCTTCAGTATGAGATCTCGAGTCGTGATATGACGATGATAGCAGATGTTGTTGCCGGGGCATGCCTGGTATGGTACCTCTTTATCCTCACCGTATGCGCCATTGGCTTTTTCCAGATGTACTAACCCCATTCACCATCGCATTTGGCTGGAGATAGGCTAAGTGTGAAATAGACAGCGAAACTATTCATCGCGACCTCGCCCCCCTATCTCCCCCACCCTTCCCCTCCCCCACATTCCTCATGTCACTATTCTCCGCCCCGTTAAAGGTCTTGAGCCCCACCTCTACGAATGTCTCGCCTCAACTTTTAATCAAGCTTATCCCCGCGAAAAACTGACCATCTACATCTGCATATCCTTCCGCAATGATCCCGCCTTTCCGATCCTTGAACGTCTAATTCATGACTTTCCAGGGTATGACGCTAAAATACTAATAGAGGAGGAAGACCCGAATCTCTCAGGCCACGATGGAAATATCAACAATCTTGGGCCCAATCCTAAGATTCGGAACATGAGTAGGGGCTACAGGGAAGCAAAGGGAGACGTAATGTGGATCATAGACTGCAACGTTTGGACCAGTCCCGCAACCGCTGGCAGTATGGTCGATCTCCTCTGCGGTTTCGTAACCCCAAACACCCCCACCAGCCAGTGGACAAAGAAGTACAAATTCGTCCACCAACTCCCTCTCGTCGTTGACGTCTCCTCTCCTTCCTCTCTCTCTCACCCGTCCTCCCTCAAGCACATATCAGGCATCTCCGGCGGCCACCTCGAAGAAACCTTCCTCTCCACCTCCCACGCAAAATTCTACACCGCCATCTCCCGCGTCGCCATCGCTCCCTGCATTGTCGGCAAATCAAATATGTTCCGCCTCTCGCACCTAAACGCCCTCACATCCACCAACCCCCTGCGCTCGCCAGGCATAGATTATTTCAGCGACAATATCTGTGAGGACCACCTGATCGGGGATCTCCTATGGTGTTCCCCCATCCCCCGGGCCGTGCGCGCGCAAGCGGAAAAAGAAGGTGATTTACCTGGGAGCTCCATGGCGAAGTGGGGAAATCATGCGCTCCTACCGCGCAGCCTAGCTATCCAGCCTGTAGCAGATATGCCACTGAGCTCGTACCTAAACCGCCGAATACGATGGCTACGAGTGCGCAAATTCACCGTCACCCTCGCCACCTCCGTCGAACCCGGCACCGAATCCCTCCTCTGCTCCTTCTACGGCGCCTTCGGCCTCACCAGCCTCCCTCTCTGCAACTCCCTCCTACATATCCCGCGCACCTGGCCCACGTTCCTTCTCCTTTGGCTCGCCAGTGTGACCTGCTGGATGCTGCTTGACTACCTCATCTGGCGCCGTCTGCAAAGCGGGCAGACGCTCGAGAAGGACGACGTGCCGGCGTTTACGCGGAGGCGCAGGAAGCCCTGGAGGGAGTGGGTGGTCGCGTGGTTGGGGAGGGAGGTGCTGGCGTTGCCGGTTTGGGTATGGGCGGTTGCCGGGGGGGTGACGGTTGTGTGGCGGGGGAGGAGGTTTTGGGTTGGGGTGGATATGAAGGTGCATGAGATCCGGGGGGAGGGAGAGGGGGAGATGGAGAGGATGAATGGGAATGGACATGGGGTTGTCAACGGGGTAGGTAGGAAAGCTATACTAAGTCGGTAGCGTTGTTATATTTGCAGACGAAAGTAGGATGCGCGAGGGGGGCGTCAGAAAAGCGTCGTAAATGCACTAGATAGCCGGCCGGCATCATTTAGAAAATAAAGATATAGATATAGAGCCATCATAGTGGTATTGTAACTGGAATCGGAGATCTACTGTGGTAAGAAAGGTTATGGGTAGGGCTGGATACGAAGGTGTATGAGATTGTTAAAAAGGATTACGAGGTCGTTAAACGAAGGGAAGAAAAAAAAAGAAATGACCATTGAGTAGGGTTATTGTATTGGGAGAGGCTGTGGGATGGCGTCAGGAAGGTATCGTAAAAGCAATAGAAAGCCGGCAGCGCTTTAGAGAACAAAGGTATAGATATACTGTAGAACCTCACCGCAGTATCATAACAAGAATTTAACCTGGAATACATTATTTTAAAAGGAATTTTATAATGCCTAAATATGCCTTGTGGGTATCTCTAATCTCATGATCTCATCAGGTCATTTCAGTCCCTGCGTCTTCTCCGCACGCTCTCCTCGTCCCTTGCCTAGACAGAATCATAGGTTTGAGGGAGCATACGTCCGGCACCTCCAAGTCTCCATCGCAAATGTTCATCTTCGCGCGATGCAGTCGGTAGCCGAGAAGACTTCAGCAGTAGGGCGGGCTCAGCGGTTGTCTGCCGGTCATGTGGTCAGGCAATACCGGTTGAGGGTCTTTCAAAGAACTGAGAGGGAGTTTTCGGATGCCGGATGCTGTAATCCATTGATAGTGTACCAGCTGTGGCGACCAGGGAGAGTGCATAGGTCGAGACTGACATCTATGCAAGCGGCATAAGTTCCGTAGTTGTGCGACGCTGTTCAATACAAGCCGGATTAGAAGCATGCGGCGCACGTAAATCAGCAATTCAGCCTTTGCCGCGATTCGGACTCCACCTCTTCAATGTCAACTCTCGCACTTTGTACTGCTTGAGCAAACTCCCGATATCCACCTTTACCTCTTCCGTTCCGTTCTCTTTCCCGTCCACAGAGTTTGGCCCAATTGCCTCAGGCGGCGGCACCTCAACATAAACCAACACCAAACTCTTTCGCACCTGCGTCTGCACCCGATTCACGCAATGCACCCACCACCAGCTCTTCCTCTCTTTCTTCCTCGTCTTCTCCAACTCGCTTTTTGATCTCCAATATTCATGCTCATAACTTGGCAATATGACAACCGCAAACTGGGCGTGCGTGAATACTGGACCCCGAAGGTAGAGCAAGTAGTCGACGGCGAATTTGATTCCAGGGCGAACGACCCATCCTAAGGAGCGGAAATGATTGTAGACGACGTAGGAGAGGAGGAAAGGGTCGTCGGGTTGGAGGTCTTGAGGGGGAATTGGAGGGAAGTAGGAGTTTTGGCGGGAGAGAGTGAAAAGAGAAGAGACAGAGAGCGAATTGAAAGTAGCTGGCTCAATGATAGAGAGGACACCAAGGCCGTAAGAGAGAAAGACTGCTTCTTCGAGGGTTAATTGGAGGTGCTCCTGATTTTTGATTAAGGTCGGTTCGGCTGGCGTTGGTTCCTTGTTTTGCTGTGGCTTTTTTAGCTCTGCCTCCGCTTTGGCCGAAATTTGGACATTAAGACTACCAGGAGCGACGTTTTCCTTATTTGACTCGGCATCGCCGTGAAGGTCTATGATCTCTGCCCGATTTGATGAAGCTAGAAGCTCGAGAGGTGGTCCTAGATTACCATATCCTAGTTCCTTCGCGGGTCCAGCCCCTGCCTCGTAAGGCATATCACACTTCCTCTCCTCCGCCAACATCTCGTCGATAGCCTCCCTCTCTTTCCTCGCTCTCTCCTTCTTGAACTCCCTTCTCTCTTCCCTCCTCCTTCTTGTTACCTCTTCACTAGTCTCTTCAGCAATAATACCACGCCGTCTCTTCTCTCGGTCCAGCCAGCTTGGCTCACTTCGACTCAAACTACCCTTACCGAAGAATCCTTTCTCCCATAGCACACGTATAGCGAGTTTATCCGTGACATGGACAGAGCGAGTTTCGAGAGAATAGTAGCCTTGGTAGAGTATACTAGGGTGAGATGACGGCGGGCCTACAAATTGACGGATGTAGGTGAAAGCGATTTGGAGGATGGAGAATGGGTTATGAGGTATCAGCGGTGGAAGCGGGTAGACGTCAACTGGTAATGGTAGGGCGTGAAGCTTGTTATAATTAGGCCGAGGAGGTCTAGGAACTTGAAATTTCTGTTGTTGTTCTCCTGATTTCGGGGAGCTTGTACCGTTTACTTTGGCAGCGGAGGCCATGACTCAAGCCTCTGGTCAGGTTGGGCAGTCTCGCTCGACCGTCTGCACGCTTTAAGGGACTTAGCATATATTCCACAAAGACGATTGTTATCAATTGAATGGCGGTGCTTTTGCTCAGATACCGTTGTAGTCTTCTCAAAGAGAAAAATGCGCCAACAAAGAAGCGCAACATAAAGTCAGAGTCATGCTTCTAGGCTGCTCTATGGTGTCATCGCCGCAGGGAGTGAAGGAGAATACATAACAGACGAGCAACTTACACCGCGTCCGTATCAATAGTGCCCTTACCTTCGTGGAAGCACATCTTCAAGTGAGTTAACTCGTTATTATTGTGTGTTGAAGTACATAGGAAAAACCTTAGGCGAAAAAAACTCGCCTAAATTTTTTGATTTTCCGCTCCACCCTCCACGTCAACCTCGACCTGAACCCACCGACGCATCTAGCTAGTTGAGTAACCGCCAATACAACGTACCTTCCCCCTTCCCCCTTCCCCCTTCCCCAACTTTATGATTACTCGCTAACACCTCGTAGCATGCATCTCATGTACACCCTCTCCCCCACCGGCCAGCGCCTCTACACCCTCAAAAAAGTACAAGCCGGCGAAGTCACAAAGTCGGCGCATCCAGCACGGTTTTCTCCAGATGATAAGTACTCACGGTATGTCTGGTCTATTGCTTCTGATATAGTTTTTTGGCAGGACAGAGGAGGGCTGATTGCAGGATTGGGGGTAATAGGCATAGGGTTACTTTGAAGAAGAGATATGGATTGCTTATGACGCAGATAAGTGAGTAATCTTTGATCTGTGGACGTAGCGCAGTGATGCTGATGGTTGAGGGTAGAGAATGAGAAGGTACTGGGTCAATAGGATTTATCGAGTGGGAAAGGCATAACGGCGTTATGGGGGAGGTGCGTTCGGGAGGGAATCCGGGAGTTACATTTTCGATACTTGTTGCTATCTTAGAGAGTGGCATCGGTTGTTTAAGTCCACTACTTTTAGAAGCACACAACATGGCACGCCCGTACTTCCTAAAAGTATGTAATCTCGGGTTCTTATGGTTCGAACCGTATTCTCCTTTGGTATTCTGTATTGCCATCGAGGTTCTTCGACCAGCTCGTCAAGAAGTCAGAACAATGGACTTTACTTAATATATCAAGCATAAGATCTGCTAATAGAAGCAAGACTTTTGACCCTATGTCTGACACGTAAAGCTAACTTGCTCCAGCATAGCCATGCGTCGCCCGCTAAATAAACAAAGTCGGGAATCGAACGACAAGCATCTTGGCCTAAACACTCCGAACATGCCAGGTGATTTAATGTTGCAACTTCTGCAAAACCCAATGTACACCATTGAAGTAACCCCACAGCCCCAATTTCAGGCAATGAAAAGCCCAGCTCCAAAACTTGCTAAATAAGTCAGTATTATGCAATTATCCGTGCGGTCATAGTTTGACTGCGAACAGGGTACTCTTAATGCTGGTATTCGGCCTTGATTGTCCATCTCTTATCTGCTTCTTTTGAACCCACTCGCTCCGCGACCAGGCTGAGAGTGTCCTTGATAGTGTCTTTCGACTGTTTGGGGAACCTGCGAGAAGATTAGAAACTTATGAAAACCATATTCACAGGGTTTGAGAGCGACCTACTGCTTCTTCAAGACCTCAACCAAACCGGCTTTAGTAAGGTCGTTTCCCTGCACTGCAAGTTTGAAATCATTCATGACTTCAGGGGGGATAAAGCGCTTTGGCGGTTTGTGGGGCTTAACAGCTGCTGAGCTGTCTTTGCCAGGGTTATGGGCCTTTAGACTGTTCACGGATAGGGCAGAATTAGGAATTAACATATTGGTACGGCTGATAGCATTGAGCGGTACTCGCGGAGGGTCCATTGAAGTATGTTGTGACTGTGGGTGGGAAGTGTTGAGAGAGTTGGCCGTAATCGTGGAACGCCAATATGCCGTTGAATATGGATCAATAGGCAGTTGTGGACGATCTATATAACTTAGCATTGGGATGCTTTGGACAACGTGGTACTTACCAAGTATGACTTCTAGCTTGTAAGTTCGCATATTCACTGGATTCTTTTCGGATGCCCTAACCATGTCATTTACTTCATAATCGTCCTCCCAGCATAGCCCAGTACAAGAGGGTTTCAGATCGCCCATGATAGGACGACGTTTCTGATTCAGTGTCCGAAATCCGTCGCCGCCTTCCTCGTCGTCGAGGAATCCCTCCATTTCATCGTCTTCCTCCTCTTCGTTGATTTCTTCTTCGCCCTCAGAATCTAGATCTTCTCCCTCGCCCGGCTCTTCCCATTCGGCTTCCGAATCATAGTCGTAATCAGTCTGAGGTAGGGCGCGGGAGAATGGGTTCCTGCAAAGCTTCCTATCCTTGTGACCACCTGGCAGCTTGGTGTAAGTACCAATGTACGGAGGTCTTACATCCTCCGCAAACCGCAAGTATTTTATAGCTATCGACTTTAGCCTTTCCGCTGGTTTAACGACTCTATTTGCGTTGGAATTTGTGAGATCTATCGGATGCAGTGCGCTGCCGTTCATAGATGCTATGATATCCTTGACTGTATAGCGCGGCCTTCGGTGTCCTTTGCATTGGTGTGAAGATAGGTGAAGAAGATCGTACGGATCGAAAATATTGCCTTCGGTGCTCAATGTTTGACCAGCTGAAATAAGTGACTCATCAAGTTTGCTTTGAGCATACTTGACGCCTTGATCATCGCGCGAGAACCGATTGTAGGGAGCAAGAGCTGTGTTCGGTTGTATAAAAAAGGGCAGAAACTGTCTCTCATACTCTGGCAATTGAGGTTTTTGAGGTGTTGCAGACGTCGATCTACACATGGACGTTGCTTCGAGGACGTCTGCAGATGTGATTGAGCTACGCCGACTGCTCAGAGGGGTGTTACATTCGGGTTTGGGAGACCCGGTCGATCTACCGATTGGAATGGCTGGTTGTACGAAAAAGGAGTTCAACCGCAGTTGAGACTTTAACGATGTAAGTACGAAACGGCCCCATAGTCTGAGTTTCAAGGAGTGCTTGCCTTGGCCTTCTTTTCCTTTTCCTCTTCCTTGAGCCGCTTCTCCTCATCTTTCCGTTTCTTCTCGTCCTCCTTGAGTTTCCTCTCCTCCTCCTTCAACCTAGATTGTTCTTCCTTGACCCTTCGTCTATCTTCCTTCTCAGCGTCTCTGGTTCGCTTTTCCTCCTCCTTCTTTTCTTTCTCCTCCGTCCTTTGACGGTCCCTGGCCTCCTTTTCCAATCTCTTTACGTCTTTCTCAGCAGCACTTAGCTTTGTCCTTTTATTTGTGGTCGATACCGGAGCATTATTCAGGGTAGGCAGCGTGCATAGACTTCCGGCCATGGTGCTCGTATCCTTGAGCAGTAGAAATCCGGGCCGATCATGCTCCGCCGCTGATGGCGGAAGAGCGAGTGTCCCTAAGGAATCAGAGGTTCTTTCCACAGGAGACTGCCCTCCTACTGTAGTAGCATCTTGATGAACTTGCACAGTATTCTCCAATCCAGCTTCGTCATAGCTTCGTTTGAGAGACAGAGACACTGGAGAAGCCATGATGGCGGCAACGGTGCTCATCGATACCTGCGACCTCCTACAACTTCTGTCAATCAAGCATATAAAGTGAGGTATTTATAAACATAGTACACGAATAACTGTTGGATGAGTTCAACATTGGCTCACATTCCACACGAACTTTTAGACGACGCGTTCAGGCCCTCAGACGTGCGCGGCTAAGCCCCTTCTAGTTAGCTCAATGCACTTCCGTAGTAAGCAAAGCGCTAACCCGGTAGGGGCTTAGCCCCACACGTCTGAGGTTCTGAGGCAAGGTAGCACGGGTAGGTACTCTGTACTTCCATTTAAGTCAAGTGGAAGATAGAAATATATTCAAGATCTTAAACTATTAATATTATCTGGTACGGTGGGCCAATCGGCCATATGGCTACATGGCAGGTGTGAGAACTTGATCTCATCATCGACCTGATAACTTACTGACCATGGTCAACCCGTTCTGGTTTTGTCCTCGAGTGTCGCTGTCAATGCATCTGCTCGACTTTCGGCTCCGAATCTTGCCAAGCAAACTTTCTCCTCGTTGTTGCTGCGATATAGGCTTCTGCCCTTCGTCGTATTTATTGTGTTATAGGGCCAACGGATATCTACGGCTGTTGCTGCATGAGCTCTTCCACCTTCAGCCTTCTCCTTCGATGGTAGTAAGCCTCTGGAACGTTAGTTGCAAGACAAAGGATTCGAAGGATCGTTGCTCCGGCTTCAAGGAGGGCATCGAAACCTTGATGTTCCCACGTTATTTCCTAAAGGACATGAATACATTCGGAAACCTTTCACTCACGATAGATTGAACAGACGAAATGACCCTGGTAGTGCTAGGTAGATGTCTAGACAAAATAGATATAGCCTTCGGCCAGTGAGCTGAGAGCCAAGACAACGTACGTACAACAAAGGACTAGCCAATGTAATCACGACTGATAGATAAGTAAAGATCTGGACACTCCGTACTCACAGCCGGAATGCAGATCCTCATATTATTATTAGAACTGAATCTTTGTGCCACCGTGGTCAAAATCGCTGAAACTTGAGGGCGACCGTTCCGAAGTGAGTCGTTGTTCTCTGAATACACAACAACGATTGCGAAGTCTCGGTCAACAGTTTCATACTTTGACAGATTTGCCGTCTACTGTGTTGTTTTACTACAAGCTCACACTCTTCTCTCTTTTATTGCTCAAGAAGAGAAGGAACATAGCGAGGCCTCTGCGCCTTTACCATCAAGACTGGTTAAGCGGAATTATACCAAAATTGGCCCATCGCCATAATCCATGAACTGACCTCTGCGATGGAGCTCCCTGGAAGTTCCCCTTCCCAGTCAGCTACGGACGTAGCTCAGGTCCAGAGCCCATCCCGCCGTGCCATAATAAATAACGGTTACAAAACAAAAAACGTTGCCGAAGTGTGGAGAGGAATACAAACGGCCTTCTCAAATGGACATCACGAAGACCACGAGCTCCTCTGGTGGTGTCTATGCAGAGCCGTCTACCACGGTCAATCTGACGTGGTACGATACCTGCTCGAGCATGAAAGCGTTCAAGTGGACTCACTTTACCCTCTTAGAGTAGCAGCTTCTCCATCGACTCAACTGTTCCAGGTCCTCGTCCATCATGGCTGGAATATCAACCAGAGCGATCCCGACCACGGCTTCTCGGGCGCCCAGTATCTCCTGCAACTGGTCTGCGCCGACGAATCTCTCGTGCGTTGGTGTCTCGACCACGGTGCCTCGGTGGAAGACCCCGGGCACACCGACTCATATCACTGCCCACCGCTGCTCGAAATCGCTGCCGATGTGCGCACAGTCGCCATCTTCACCCCGCTTCAATCCCAAGGCGCTCAACTGAGTCCGTGTAACTTGCATCGCGCCGTCGGGAGCGCGGCTGCATACAGTAGCGACACGGAACGCCTGTCCGTTCGGTTGGCGATGGTGAAATACCTCGTGGACGAGCTTGGGCTTGACATTAACGCTCTAGATACCGAGACCCAAGATTTCAACCACTGGGAGACCTTGCTGTGCTATGCAGCCCGGATCGCGCACGGTGGTGAAGAGGTGGTGCGCTTCTTGCTCGGACGAGGTGCTGACCCATATGTCAAAGACTGTTGGGGGGTTCATGACGCCTTCAGCCTTGCAGAAACTGTCAAAGAATTCCGAAGTCTTCGAGCTGCTACGTGAGTGGTGGGCGCAGACTCAACAAAGACAACGGACTGTCGCTTTTGGAGGGCAGTAGTTAGTCGTATACTTCCTTCAATTGCATATACACATCCTCTTCGCTACATGTACTCGAGTGCACCCCCCCAGCACATGTAGCCCTAATCGTGCTTAAGCTTAACACCAGTGTTAAACGAAACTGAATACACGAATTCTATTGCGCTCTCGCTTCAGCACTGCGCATAACCAAATCATCCAAAAATGATGTCTTCTTAAAAAGCTCTGACTATGAATGCTAATACCTAATTGGTTGGCTAGCTCTAGGACTCTTCACACTAAAGAATCTGCCTCCAGCACTACAAGACAAAGGATCCGAGATTCCGAGCACACATCGACACTCAATCTGAACAACAATCTAGGAGTTCTGTACATGAAAAGACCTGAATGTTTAAGCACACATTGGCGTTTGACAACGTCAACAGTTTTGAATTTAATCAAGATGAGAGAGAGCATTCAAGTTCCAACGACATATAAAAAGACACTTTGTCTTTGATATCCTCACATCACGAGTATCACAAGAAAAAGGGCTGTAAGAGTTTTACAATTTTGACCGAACGGGCATCGGCCTCGAATCCTACTTTGGAGGGAATCTCCTCTTTTCTTTTGCTTTGGCTCCAGGTGGTCATGACGCCCGCCCATATGATTGCGAGATCACTAAAGTATGGCTCTAGAACGTCTGTATTTTCTGGAATATACATTTGATTTGAAAAACCGCAACACTTGGTAAGAGTGGTTCTAAGCTACCAGTCTATTCTCTCAGACCACAAAGTCATCGACACAGCTTTCGTGATTCTTTATTCAGTACTTTTCGCAGTCTTGGGCATTTAGTCTTCGTGCGCAGAGACACGGCTTTATCCCCACGCCTTTGGCTCGTCAATGTGCACAAGGTTCACGATCGCAGCCTATCTTCCACCAAGTAGCCCATCAAGTGGCGGTTCAATGGTAGAATGGAGTGGTGTCGGTAGACACATGAATGCTATCGGACCGTATTTTGCGGTCAGAGGCCTGTGAAGGTTTTCTCAGCCGCTCAAGATTCATGCGCGGCTGCGCAATATGGTGGACATAGAGTGGACTAACGGCCTAGTCATAACATCAGCCCCTCGGCCCTAGGTATCAACCTAGATTTATAACTAACTTGCTTGACACCCTATGATTGATGAGGATTACCATTGAATGACATCAGTTATTCGTCCCATGGCTTTCGATGGGTTGCGTTGTTGACTGTACTCTACGATACCTCGACATCCTTCAAGATCGAAACGGACGCTGACATCACTTATGCGTGCCCATTCAGGGACATCCTTACAGCTCCGAACCTCACCAAGTCCGGCTTCTTCTATCTCCATCAATCTCTGCGCGACTCTGGCTGTCAAGATGCTATTCCAAATGCCCTCTTGGCGTTGTACAGCGTAAAGCAGAGATATCGCTTTCCGACGTATGATTGGATCGCGACATCTATGAGCAACGGAGTAGAGCGGTGCTATGAAATTCATATCGAGCGAGAAGCATGGCGCATGTCCCGATGAGGCTCCGGTAGTGCTAACTGAGGCCTCATGAATCGTTGCTGCCAATGACACCATCTCTTCATGCTCAGCGCTGTATTTATCCCAGTCGGTTTGCTCTGTTGAGAAGGCCGTCAGATTTCTATCAAAATGTATCGCAGCAAAACGGCGACTAAGGCTGAGCACAGCCGCTCCCTTAAGGTCCCTTGAGTTGAGGTTCGAAGCTGATTGTTTTAGAAAGGCATGAAACGCAGCCGACCAACTTTCGAATTTTTCGTTGAATTTTCTTGTCGTCGCCAACCGGCTTTCCGTGGTCATCTCGGCTTCTTGAGCTCTGAGGCAGCCGTTCCATTGAAAATCCAAAGAATTTCTTGCTTCTTCTAAGCTGGAGAATGATTTCGGTATATCTGGGCAAAAACCTAGTTCTTGATTTTTACATCCGGGATAAAGACGCATTGGAAGACTGTCGAACATCTATCAATACGTCAATACTCATACCTTTCAAAAGGTCTACTCCAGTGGTGCGCAGGACCGACACAGACGGAAGTCTTCTTACCTGCGTTACTTGAATATCTAGTCTACAGAAAAGAGCCTCCAGACATCCTAGTGGAACGTAAGGAGTAGATGAGCTTGTCACGACATCACGGTGAGGTTGCTGGTGCTCTTTAGGTGATTGAATTTCTGATAGTATCTTGATCCCGCTTCGGATATGGGAAAGAGCCGAGCCATGATGTCCTCGAAGAGTCTGTTCCGTCGAATTAGCTTAGAACAGGAATTTTGGAGTTGCTCGAGACTCGATTGGGAGGGAGAGGGGCTTACTTCGAAGCATGCAAAAAGCAAACAGGATATCAGACAAACATCTGCAGCCTGCTTACCTTGAGTTCTAATTGGCTTGATCAAGTGGTTTATGGCTTGGTTATAGTGCCGTAAAGCGAATTCGCCGTCAAAAGTTTCGTCATTGCGACTCAATACCGACCCGTCCACCTCGAAACGCTCATGAGTAGAAGCTAGAGCGATCACAGCATGCCGCACGGCAGGCTCACATAGCGTTGTTTGGAGCAGCAAACGACACCAAAAATTAGAGTCGAAGAAACCTGCGAGCTGGGGTGCAGTTCGGCTGCAGAAAAAATGAAAGTACCGACGTTCCTTCTCATCTCCTAGAATTTCATTGGAGGGGTTACAGGCTAGCCGAATTTCGGAGCAGCTCGAAGCTGAAGTCGTCAAGACGCTGTTGTCTACAGCTCTCTCGACCGGGAGGTAGCCATCACATTTACGGCCAGTACTAACGCATCTAAGGCAGTCTGGCTTGGTTTCGTCGCATTTGACTCGACGTACTGATGGTTTGCATCTATGTAAGCGTTTGACTTGTATTGTAAGAGAAAAACTCCTTACTCCTAGACACACCTTTGTTAGCAGTCTTGGCCTAATAGAAGAGTCTGCTCTGAAAGGAAAAAGAAGATAGGTTACGGGTGAACATCAACTTGTGACACAGTACAAAGAAGGTCTATAACCCAATTGGTGGGGGCATAACGATTGAGGTAGACGTACTTGCAGGTAACACAACCAGTCCTGACTTTGGGCCTGCCAGCTCTTGAGCGCTTCATGGTGAGTGAATGGGCACCTCGTGCCGATAATGTCAACAAATATCAGATTGCCAACGATGGGTACTTGAGACAACTGCCTCACCGATACTCTAGACCTCCCATTTCACCGTTCAGCCCTCGGTTGCTGTACATGGGAATACGATCAAGCCAATGCGGCAACTTTGGCAGGGTTGAAACATGTTGCTGTGCGTACTCTTACTCACTCCCAAAGGAAGAGAGAGCGGTGTAGGCAAAAGTGGGAGCCTGAAGATAAGATGAGGCTGAGTGGCTGATTACTGTATGGAAAATGGCAACCGGATGGGAGAACCGCTGACTAATGACCAAAAAATACGACGCAGCCAATCAAATTAAACGAGAACGGTTAATATAATGATTCGCACCAGGCACAGCCTGATAGCTGTCGACGTAAGTCTTTGGCGCAGTACCCAATCAGTGATCGAAGGTACCTTGAAGACCGCGTCGTCCATGGCGTCCGCTTGATGGCTACTACTGCTCTTCATCTGCTTACTCTACCACGAAGCAACAGACCGACCCGCAGGATGAGGCAAAGCCATTCCATTTCCCCAGTGAGATTTGAAACAATACCTTAGAACACCTGCTTCTCAAGGCGCCCTGCTGGCTTATTCCTCCATCTGCCACACACTTTCAATCTTATTGGTCTACTCGTATCGTAATGCGTCTCTATGGGCAATGCAGTCCACTGTGCCTGCCGTCCCGCTCCAACAAGCTTTTCTTGTGGTCTGACCTGCTCTCGTATCTGTTGCTTCAATTTCCATCCCCATTTAAATACCCATTGCAACCCCGTCTTTAATCTTCACTTCAAGCTCATACTGACAGTCTCCACTTACTGTTCCGTTTTCCAACTCGCCATAATACCTTTATTTATCGGATTTTGATAAGCAGACGATACATATCATCATACTTCGAATCCTATCTTTCTTACAGCTAGGGCTCACTTAATCTTGCTTGGCATAGAGCGCTGTTTGAAAACTTTGTAAAGGTTTGGGCGTGCCGTTGATTTATTCAGCCTTATTTGCCGGCCCATCCAAAAAATCATGGGGTGCCCAGGTTCGTTCAGCCTCTCCTGGTGAACCGTATCCATTTTTGATTATTATCCCCAGATATCAATGACCCGAATGCGTCATGGAACTTCTGTCCCAACCGCGGCGCCGCCATATTCTTTGCAATTCTCTTTGCAACTACGACTGGCGTGCACATTGCACAAGCCATCATCCACCGCAAGGCATACTGTTGGGTCATTACGATGGGAGCTCTATGGCAAACTGCCAACTACATCTTCCGCATTTTGAGCATTCAACACCCTAAAACCCAAGGATATTACATCGCTTGGTTTATTCTGATCTTGGTACACAAGTCTACTGCCAACCGCCCGAATCGGTCTTGACAAACAGCTAACGAATCCCAGCTTGCACCGTTGTGGACCAATGCTTTCGTCTACATGGTGATGGGTCGAATGGTCTGGAATTTCTCCCCAAAACCTCAGATCTGGGGCATCAAAGCATGGAGAACCAGTCTCTATTTTGTCTTGCTTGACATTACGTATGCCTCTTCGCAGACGTGGCCCTGACCTGAGTCACTGACATTGGGTAGAGCATTTATCATCCAAGCCGCTGGTGCTGCTAGTGCCTCTGGAACGAATACCTCCGCAAAGACTAAAAAGACGGGTTTGCAGCAACCACTTCTCCGTGTCTAAATCGTACTAACTAATTTCTTCTAGCGCTTGACATATACATGGCTGGAGTTGGATTTCAGCAATTATTTGTGCTTGTATTCATTGTTCTGGCCATTACGTTTCAGCGAAAACTGGCCAGAGAAGGCGCGGCATATAGAAAACCTGGGGTACTGCGCCTCTTGTACGTGCTGTACGCGGTCTTAGGTCTCATCACGGTAAGAGTCTCTCATGATCGTTTTTATGAGTTATACGACGCTGATCTGCTTTTTGCTCATAGATGCGTATCATCTTTCGACTGGTCGAATATTCAAGCGGCTTCAATAGCAGTATCCCCAACCACGAAGCCTACCAGTATTGTCTCGACTCGCTACCGATGTTTGTTGCTCTTGTCCTTCTCAACATTTCCCACCCTGGCAGGATTATGCCTGGCAAAGAGAGCGATCTACCCAGCAGGAAAGAAAGGAAGCAGCTGAACTACGCCAAGTCATCCGAAGGGGGTGATTCGGAATTTTTGTCACCAGGACAAAAGTTGTCTCAGCCATATCAATTGAGCCACTCGAACGATGCCGAATACCCTGAGCGAACCGTCTTCGCTGCCAAATCTGATTCGGGGGCAATTCCAACACATGGCTACGTTAGTTGAACGAAGAACGCCTGGATGAAAAGAAGACTCAAGTTGCCCAGCTCAAGCTCGTCGGTGTCTAGACTTGGATTTGTTTTGTGGATGTTTAGTTCAAGTAAATCGTGGGTAATTTGAGCGAGAGTGCAATACCTAGCCTGTGTCTTGTTGTTCACCTTGGTCGGTTTCATTCTGTGTGACGAAACATAAAGTAGCTTTAGGCTGTTAATGATTCTTGGTTGGGTTCAGCTATAATTACTACTTGAACGGACGAAACAGTCGTTTAACCCTAACCCTGGTCATGAAGGGCTGCTCGTACCTTAATAAGGAGTGGAGACCTCTGATCGATAGTGTCTGTGAACAATACGCATACGGAGTACCACAACCTTTGTCCCTTGTTGTGTTTGTCAGCAATGACTAAGGACCGATTTATCCATACACCAAATTTCGCAGACTTTACATACAGTTGGACCAGGCTGGCGACCTACAAAGCTTCCCTTTGCTGCATCATGGAGTCTTCCATTAGCCCGCAGCTCACTCAGGCCGACATGATTGTCCTAAGAAACTTATTTCAGGACATCAATGGAGATGAGACCAAACCGAATGCCTCGGGCTTCGACGACCAAACCTCAATAGATCTCTTGGCTTGTCTCAGCGATGAGACCAGCGACAAGTTCCAGCCTACAATCTTTACAGGGTGGGATGAGAAAGACCTATTAGGTATACCCGACGCTTTTCACAAAAATCTACTCCAACCGTACGTGAAATGGGCTCAACATGTGGTTCGCAGGCCGACCGACGTCGTCTTCCTCACCCACACACTATTATATCTCTCAACATCCGTTCCCAGCGCCATCTACCTATACTACAGATTCACTTGGGCCCATGGGATATGCCATTGGCTGATGCAAGCATGGTATGCCGGAGCGTTTACACTTATGCTACATAACCATATCCACAACAATGGCGTGCTGTCAAAGGACTATGCCTGGTTCGATAGATGTTTCCCTTACGTGCTAGAGCCATTGATGGGCCATACGTGGGATTCATACTACTACCACCACGTCAAACACCACCATACCGAGAGCAATGGCCCGGACGATCTGTCTTCGACAATCCGATACCAGCGCGACGAGCTCAAAGACCTGCTCCAATACATCGGTCGATTTCTTATACTAGTCTGGATCGACCTGCCCCTCTATTTCCTGCGCAAAGGAAAGCGCGCCCTAGCATTCAAATCCTTCGTCTCCGAACTCTCCTCCTACGCCTTCATCTACATCGCCGCTACGCACAACTTCCGCGCCTCGCTCTTCGTTCTCATGCTCCCACTCCTGCAAATGCGCATAGCAATGATGGTAGGCAATTGGGGCCAGCACGCCTTTGTCGACGATATCGAACCAACCTCTGACCTCCGCTCCAGCATCACCCTTATTGATGTCCCGGTAAGTCACTCCCCTCCCTCGCCTCCACACATGTCAAACATCTAACACCCACACCAGAGCAACCGTTACTGCTTCAACGACGGCTACCATACTGCCCACCACCTTAACCCCCGCCGCCATTGGCGCGACCACCCCCTCCACTTCCTCCAGCAGAAACAGCTCTACAGCTCCAACCGTGCCCTCGTCTTCCACAATATCGACTACCTTATGATCACGTACCGACTTGTGAGAAAAGACTATGAGCATTTGGCGAAGTGCCTGGTGCCGATTGGGGAGCAGAGAGGGATGAGCCGGAAGGAGGTGGTGGAGATGTTGAGGAGGAAGACGAGGAGGTTTAGTGAGGAGGAGATTGGGAGGAAGTTTGGGAGGGAATGAGTGTATGCCGTGCGGTAGGTGGAGGGAGAGTTACTACTCGATGCATAGCTTGCGAGGGTTGTTGTTTACCGATTCTGGGGGAACGACCGTTTATCCTCCTTACAAGTTACAATAGAACGTGTTTGTATAGATTACCAACATAGATCCCTGCTTAGTCCAGAAAAAAGATTGTTATGGTAGGGATATCATAACATCGAGGCCTCACCGCCTTTATAGAAGAGTGCATCTATAGAGTACATATACCTCGAGGCCAGGCACATGCATAGAATCGAGAAGTGTTGTAAGGTACGGTATCGTATTGTCTTTTAGTCTCTCTATCAAAAAGCATGCATAATCCCGTTATCCAATCGTATGCCATCCATCACCACTGCAGTCACCATGCTCCCCCCCCTCCCCCCCATCTCTTTTCTATGCAATCAAGCTCTCTCCAAAACCAACATCTCATATCCATTCCATCCACCCACCCACCCCTCCATCAAACTACCGAAAACATCAGATTGTCAAAGTGTCACAAGTGTTTTTGCACCATAAGAAACAGCAGGTGGTCTTATTCTCACCAAACCATCAACAGCAGGACGAAAATCCGTGATATGGGGGATGACTGAACCGTTCCTTCCGGACCGAGAGATATCTACGTTGTCAGTCTCTGGGAGCGATAATTTTACACATTCAGAGACGCAATCGTGCCTTCCCAAGTCCGCCCTCATTCTTGAGAAAAATTCTCATGATATCCCACAAACACCCTAATCACAACCTACAAGAACGCCACATCACTCCTCCCCCACCCCGACCTCATCCGCCAAAAAACCCCCTCCATATCCCACAAAAGCCCTACATCACCGCCTGTCTCCCCTACCCCCTCCCATACAAATACCTATAGCCCTGCCTCCCCCCCTCCCCCACGGTCCCCACCTCCTCCCTCCCCCACCCCACCATCAACGCCTTGCCCATCTTCTCCCTCTCCCTGAACAATAGATCAACGCGACGGCGCCACTCCTTCTCCCGTGCTTCGAACACTTGCGCGAAGCGGTCTTCGAGGGAGGCATTTACTGAGGCGTTGAGGACGCGAGTTTCAGCAGCTTCATGCCTGGCTGCGGCTGCTTCTTCACGAGAGGAGTGGGCTTCTTGGCGAGCGGTTTCGGCGGCGGATTCCGCGGCGGAGAGGGACTGGGATGTTGATGCTAGGTCGGTTTTTGTTTTTGAGAGTTGTTGGGAGAGGAGGCGGATGGCTGTGCGGAGTTGTTCGATTTTTGTGGGGTCGGCTGTTGATGCTGGGGTTGGTGGAGTAGCGTTGAGACGCTGGGTTAGGGTTTTTATTTCTTCCTTTAGGGAAGTGACTTCTTCGCGGTGCAGATTCGTGAAACGGGCTTCGCGCTTGTGCATGCCTTCGGCGGCTTTGAGAAGAGTGGAGCGGAGGGTTTTGAGTTCTTGAGAGTAGTTGGATTGGATTTCGAGAACGGACTTTTGGTGCTGAGCTTGTAGTTGCTCGACCGCTGCTTGATGTTGGGAATTGAGACGTTCATGCGATGTGTGGTTATCGGTTTGCTGCGGATGTCCATCCTTTTCGATCTTTATGCGCTCGAGTTCTGCGTGTAGTTTCTCGATAGTCAATATCGCAGCTTGAAGCTCTGCGTCTTTGCGGTTTGCTACAGCTTTTAGATCGGAGACGTCTGTAGCCTGTCGGTCGTTCTCTTGAGTCAAACGGTCGTTCTCATCTTCCACCACTGTTACAATGCGCCGTGTCTCCGTGAGCTGCTCCTGTGCGTGTTCGAGCTCAATCCTTAGCATAGCAGCCTCCGACTTTGCGGCGGTAAGAGCAGCTTGGCCCTGAGATCGAATCCTTCCCACAACCGTTGCATGTTCCTCTTTTGTTGCAGCGAATCGTTTCTGCTCGAAGGCAACTTCACTTCTGCACGTCTCTAGTTCTGACCTTAACTGCTTGACCGTTGTGCTGGTCGCAGCTTGGAGATCCTCCGCGGCATTCCTTCGTCTAATGTTCTCATCTTGGGAAGTTTGAAGGCCTTCCTTGAGTGCTGCAATCTTGGCATCTGCTGCCCGCTTCGAAGCCTCCGCTTCTAATTTGACAATTTCAATTTCTTTTGCAAGCGGCTCGAACTTGGCTCGTAAAGACCCGATCTTTGACCCAGCATCGCGTCGTGATGCTTCCTGCAAAGCCATTACCTCTTCGTTGGCCTTAGCTTGTTTTGCTTGCCACTCTGCAGCCGTCTTTTGCTCTTTCTGAAGCTGAATCTTAAGATCTTCGTAGTCTTCTTGGAGCTGTTTGTGTTCCCTTTCGTGAGCATGACTTGCAGAGCAACGAATATCATCCTCGATGCGCATTTGCTCGACTTCATCCTGCAGCGCCGATATCCGATCGAAAACTTCTTCTGCAGCCCTGTCGTGCTTTGCCTCAGTGTTCAGGCGCGATAATGGTGGTGCATGTATGTTCCCAAGCTTTTCGACTTCTTCTCGTGTTTCTTGCATATCTGCTAGGCCCCTCAGTTGTGACGGCCCTGGCGTAGATGTGCTTAGTGGCAGGAATTCGCTTTCGTCTTCAGCCTCGTATTCCACCTCATGTTCTTCTAGTGACGCTTGTCTTTTCATATGTTCTTCGCCGTTCTGGCTAGGAGCTTGGTCTTCAAGCATATCGCTCCCACGCCCTGGGTCACCCTCATAATGTCCACTACCGTTGTCCAAATTCTCCCTAGTCTTCTTCCGATAAGAATCCTTTCCCCTCATCCACTTCTCCATGTTAAGCGTAAAATCTTCTGGTCCTTCGTCTTCACTCCCCATTCCTTCTACTACCCTCTTACCGTCGCCGATCATGAGACCACTGGCCTTCTCGCCCAGCTTCGCCAAATCAAACGAAAAGTCATCCATGCCGGAATCGCTTGCGCTATTGCTCGCAGATGAGTTCTGAGAAGACGCTGCCGAACGTGTGCGTCGACGACGAAGTGCAGCTTCGGTGCGTTTCTTGCGCGAATCAGAGAGTCTTGTGCGAAACGTGGAGTCAGAGGTACTTCGACTGATGGGAAAGGGTAGGGTGAGGCTAAAGCTTGGGGTTGGTAGGGCCGAGGAGAAGTTCTTTGACGGTATGGCTTTGGGCGCGGGTGATGGCGATTTCGGGGAGTCCATGATCACAATGTAGCGTAACCTAAAGTTGGGCGATGAGGTTGGTTATATCTTCTCTAGTGTGGTGACATACGGATGACGCGCCGCGTCTGTTTACATCTCGATTAAGCGAGCCATCAGCCTTACCTGTGGTGAGGCAAATGTCATTTATTGATACCCATCCCCCACCACTCTCTTATCAAGGTCTTCTTAGTCAATGTAACAAGTGTGTGTGTGTGTATGTTATTAAGTTTATTGTCCTAATGCAGACCTACTCGGTTATGAAAGACTTCAATCATTACCTTAGGTAAGTAAGAGAATGGGTCATAAGTCATGCATAGAGGCCGCAGAGTTTTGTTTGTTTTGGCAAAGTCCCACTGTGTATACCATCTGTTGGCTGCAATTTGCTGCCTGTGGCACATGGCCAAAATAAACAAAACTTTGCGCCTCTATGCATTACTTATGACCCATTCTCTTACAAGATTTTCGCTTATATTTGAGGCGATTTTCTCTCAGTCGCATTCACCACGACAGGTAGTCGAGGCCTAGGATCACTCCCGAGTCGGATTTGCATCGAATCGCTCTCCATCCCTGCCGCCTCTTCAAGAAAATCTGTCTCGAAACCTGAAGAAACCTGATACTTTCACAGCTAGCATCAATCATTAATCATCCTCCTCCTCGATAGCATCATTGAGAGCGATGGGAATCCGAACTCACGACCTTAGCTTTCCTCAACGGGGGCCGCCTTCCCCTAGCGCTTGAGTAATTGCTGCAGTCTTCCATGAAAGCCTACTACTACTCGGCCAACTCACCCTCCAATATAACAAGTGTTAACCCATAAATACTTAAAGCTCACGGTGGTGGCAACTTCTGCACATTTGCCTACCTTCTCATAATCAAGCTTTCCAACCCCATGCTGCTGATCATGTGTTGAAATGAGACTTCATTCCGAGAATTTTTAAGCCAGGTGAAACAATCAGAAATGCCATCTTTGAAGTTCTTCATACTCGAGTTGCTTCGCGTGTCAAAGAAGAACGAATGCAAAATTTGCAGCTGTGGTATCAGATAGTAATATTGGCCATCACCAGGCACCAAGACATCGACACGAACACGGACACGCTGGCATCCAATTGCCTTAATGCCGTGGCCCAGAACCCGCGAGCAATGTCTTACTTCATCCACCGCGGCGCGGGCATCGAGAAGAGGCGACCTCTGTTAAAACGTCTTACGGTTACCTGGCACAAACTCCCAACATATTGCGGTAACAGATCTTGTAGCTCTTATTTTTGGAGTTGTGGTGCCGCTTGTTTTGCGGCGCCACCAGGAAGGCCAATATCAGGTTTTGTTCATGGGTTTGAGGGACGGAGAAAAATGGACGGGAATGGCTCTGGAGAACTTCAACTTGATTTGAGAAGTAGGTTGCTTACTTAAAAATGCAATAACATAGATCGTAGAATTGCAATTTTTCTGGGCTCATTGGGTGGTCCGTGCCCTACTACGTATCATTGAGCATTTCACACTTCGTCGCTCGATCCCACATCTTATGATCTCATACTTCTGCCAAGCTGTTGCCTTCCTCCAACTTCTGAAGTCCGTATTTTTTCAGACGGATAGCGTTGATGTTGATAAAACCGGCTATACAAAGGTTAGAATTAAAGGCTAGGCGAAAACGCACGATACTAGAAGTTGACTCAAGGAATGTAAACCTACTCGTATCAACGGGGCTGAAATTCACTAGGGTGTCCATTGATGACTCCTCTTCGGAGTACAGTTTCTCAGTCTCAGATGATCTCCCCAGAACAAAGCAGTTACCGCGGTAGCATCGAAGACGAACCTCGCCGTTCTAGAAGAGCATTAGCTGGTGAGGCCCAAGGGCTGTAGATCAGGACATACGACGCGTTGCTGGGAGAACATGAGACTGTTTTCTACAAACTCTCTCTCGGGCGAGAAGTAGCTATATCGTGAAGAGTCAGCGCTGGTAATGGAGAAAGGCGTCATGTTGTCTTACAGCCCATTATATAGAATCTCTGACCACGAATGGGTGACGAATTGGTCGCGGAGGGATCGCACCTTTCCGTCCATGACAAGACCTTCAAGGTCCAAGTGCGCTGCCCGTAGCTATAGATAGATATCAGCTCTTACATCTAGTATTGTTGAAGGAGTAAAGATAATAGTAAGAGACGGAAGGGGCCGATGGAGATGATTAACGCAAGGAGTACCTGGAGCCCTGCATAAGAGCTAAAAAGGATGAATTCTAGAACTCACAATTGTCATGGCAGGTGAGTCATAGCACCCTCTTGACTTGATTCCCACATAACGGTTCTTCGAAAGTCAGCACGCCACGAAACCAAGAATTTAAAGTACAAACCTCAACGTTATCAATCCTGCCGATACCGTGAAGCTTGCCAATTTCGTTCAAGGCGATGAAGAGCTCTAGGCTATCCGTAAATTCTTTACCGTTGGAGCTGACCTTAACCGGAATACCCTTTCCAAACCGGATGGTAATGTCCTGTGGAGTGGACGGTGCAGTCATAGGATCACTAGTGCTGTAGCATATTAACTTTTAATAAGGGTTGTCTCTCAAAGAGAGGGGAAAAGATTCTCACCGCGTCCACATGTCATCAGGAGGAGGTCGGGATGGGTCCTCTAATTGTCCGCTTTCATAGCTACAGTGCGAGATTATCATCCATACTGTACGACTTGGCCTTAGTAGAAGTCACGGGAATCCCCATCTCAGCTGCATATTCGAGCAGATCGTTCCTCCCTTGGAAGCGGTCAAAGAATTGAGGTATTCGCCAGGGGGCAATAATCTTAATCTTCGGATCTATGGCAAGGAAGGCCAGTTCGAAGCGGACTTGATCATTCCCCTTTCCCTGTTATCACAAGTCAGCAAATGGATTCGAGGAGAAGGGCTCAATGCTATTGAAGAGGTCATCTTTATGGAGGGAGTGCGGTTATAGAAGGAAAGCATGTTGTCTTTTTGCCGGCAAAGATGGCGAAATCGTAGGGCGAGGGAATGATATACTTGCCGTACATCTAAAAACTAAGGGTTAGTGAACACATTCTCTCGTTTCTTTCAGGAGCTTGACTGAAAGGTGAATCGAAGTACCGGAAATTCCGGGGAAATTCACGGTTGCCACATACCCATGGCTAACATATTGGCCTACGAGTCTCCTTTAGCAGAATCCTTTATGAATTCGATACCAGAGTACTTACAGCCTTCTTCTAAGGCAACTTGCATCAGATATCGTGCAATAACCGGGCGGGCAAGACTCGTTCCAAGTAAATATCTGCCTTCATATTGCGCATTGCACTGAATAGCGCGGACGCAAAAGTCCTCGACGAAGGTCCGGCGTATGTCCTTGATGGCCATCTTAGACACCCCAATCTTCGTTGCCTTAGCGCGGATTTGGTCCCAGTCTTCCTCCTGCGAACCATTCAATTAATGAGTTTTTTTGGTCGCCACGAACCGTGCTATCAAATGGATGCGAATCACGATGGCCCTTACCTGTCCCACGTCTGCGAGAAAGCAAATCACCGTGTAGCCTTGTTCAAGGAGCCACTTCAATATACACGATGTGTCGAGACCGCCCGAGTAGGCGAGGCAGACCTTTCCCGTGGATGCCATGACTGCAGAATTTTATTGTATGCAGGTGCGTCTGGAACTGCCCGGAAAAGAAAAAGGGGCTCGCACGCTGCGTAGTCATCCAAGGCTAACCCGAAGGGGCTTAGCGATGCTGGCACGTCTGAGAACTGAGGCAAGAAAAAGAAGCTCGCCAAGCAGCGGATGAGTCAGCGACTCCACAGCGAGCAAAGGTCTTTTCTAGGGTCAAAAGTCACGGTACGACACAGCATGGCGGGTACATACTTTTACCACGAGCATTTTACGCAGAATCTTTGTTAAAACGGTATTGGCGAATTGTGCGCGCTCTCACTTGCGCACAAAGTACTCCGTACTTGTTAAGCGGGCCATCAGCCTTTTCTGTTAAGGTAGGTACCTTAAGTACTTGGAGCGGAAGTGCGGGGTACGGGTACCTCAAATGTCACTTCTTGGCCCCGTAGCGTTTGTTGATACCCATATACAACATATACAACCCCTAATCATGGCTTCTAATCCCCCACCACTCGCAGGCACCCGTATCATTGAGCTTGCCGGTCTCGCTCCAGGTAATCCACACTTGACTGCCGGTCCCACTCATGGTCCATGTCATACTGACAACAAGCCGCGTAAAAGTCCCATTCACTTCCCTCCTTCTCGCTGATTACGGCGCTTCGATCCTTCGCATAGATCGCCCCCATCCCCAAGCCCATTCCTTTATACCTCCTCCACGAACCGCTGACTTCCTCACAAGACACAAATCCTCCATAGCACTGGATTTGAAGTCTCCCCCCGGCCTCGCCTTGCTCAAGGATCTCCTCAAATATACCGATGTCTTCCTTGATCCCTACCGGCCAGGAGTGTTGGAAACTCTCGGTCTCGATCCCAACGAGCTGCTGACTGCAAATCCAAGGTTGATAATCGCAAGATTGACAGGATTCAGAAGAGATGGCAAATACGCTAGTATGGCTGGCCATGATATCAACTATTTAGCTGTCTCTGGCGTGCTCAGTCAATTGGGACGGAAAGGAGAGGCACCATATGCCCCAGCGAATATCGTAGCTGACTTCGCAGGTGGGGGGCTGATGTGTGCTTTTGGGATCCTTGCTGCTCTCATTAGCAGGGCGAAAACTGGGAATGGACAGGTGGTAGAGGCGAACATGGTTGATGGATCAGCATATCTGGCTTCGTTCATGAGGTACGGTTTGAAGACACCGTTCTGGAATAAACAGCGAGGGGAGAATGTACTTGACGGAGGGAGTCCGTGGTATGATGTTTATGAGTGCAAAGATGGTGGCTACATGGCTATTGGTGCTGCTTTGGAGATGAAGTTTTCGAAACTACTGATAAAGGGCTTGGGTACGGACGACGAGCTTCTGAAACGCCGAGATGATCCGGAGGCATGGCCTATGCATCGAGAAATATTTCAGAAGCGGTTTTTGGAAAAGACGAGATTGGAGTGGGAACGGGTGTTTGATGGAAAGGATGCTTGTTGCACGCCTGTGCTTGAGCAGGCTGAACTTGAGAGAGAAGGCTATGAGCAAAGGCCTGCGGTAGTGTTGTCTGAATCGCCCGGGCTGAAAATCTCTGAAACAGAGGCATGGACGAGCAAAGGACTGGCACCTGGCGTTGGCGGTGAAGATATTCTGGAGAAGTGGGTAGGGTGGAAGAGGGATAAAGATTACAGGGTCGAGAAAGGAGGATTGGTCAAAGTAAATGTCGCAAAGCTATAACACGGCTTCAAGTTTGTTGGACATCGTTGCCCTTCCCCAACCCTGGAAGCAATCAAGCCCCTATCAGCTTTAGATCCAATGGCCGACAATCTCATACAGCCTTTCGCGTTCAGCCAGCCCAGGACGCCAGTACGCCAGTACGTTATACTCAACACCTCCGTCCGAACCCTCTGTATCGATGAAGATATCAAACCAAGCTCTGACAGATTGTTCGCTGAAGACAGTACTCAGCATCGCTGTTTAGCGTAAGATGTGCCGTCAGTTTCAAAACACAATAGCTTACCCAAGAAACGACCCATGAGCCAAACCTCTCTCCGTCACCCGCCAGCCACCACCTCACGCCCCTATATCCACCCTCCTAATGCCCAGTTCCTGCGCCGCGCAGTTTTCAGCGCTGCGAAATTTTGGCGTGGGTGGTGGTGATGGTGCTGTGGGATTGGTGGAAGGGGAGTGAATGTGAGGAGAGCGAGGAAGGTGGTGGAAGGTACATAGAGGAATAGAGGGAGGTATTACGAGCGTGAAGAAGTGAGGGCAAGGAAAGGATACGGTATGAGAGAAAGGGATAATTGTGCTTGGCCAAAATTTTCAAAAAGCAAGCCCCAAGTAGTGAAATCGTTTCAGAGATAGAGATATGGAACCACTCCTGATTTAACTACTGTAGATATCGCCTATTCACCTTCCAACGATCTGATTTTCAATTAAGGAGATAGACCTATGAGGCGATGCAGTACGGAACCCTCTCTTCGGCCTGGTTCCCAATCCAAGAAAAAGGCCTATAACGTGGTAATAAACGGAATTCAGATTTTCTTTCAAGAACTAACCACGCAACCACACAAACGCTCATGGCAAAATCTCACAAAAGCTATAAAACCCTCTGCGAGTGTATGTATTAGACGAGTGCTGACGTCGCACGATGGGTTTTATGGACATGGAAATGAATTGTGAGGTTGGGTGTGAGCGCTGTGGAAATGAGTGATTGGAGGAGACAAAGAGCTGGTAATCTCCTAGGTTACTTTAAGAGATGAGGATATTTTAATGCAGCCTAAGAGAGTATCCTTGGGGAAATCAATCGATTGATGTACCATACAATGATCCGTTCTTTTCTCTCTTATTTCCCGAAGATCAAGGGGATCAAGTCAGAAAGTAGTCGGGATTCAATATGAATGGTTATGTTTGCTGCTCGTCATGATATTAAAATTGGAAATCGGACGAGGAACAGGTTGAGCGGCATATCCCATTCAATAATAGCGAAGTCTTGGGCCAGGAAAAAGAAGAAATTCATTGGATCGGGTCTAAGTGAAATATCATGGTCTGATTATGTTAATGAATGCCTGTATCAATAGGATGATTGAACGTTTGAGCAGCGAGCATCGCGCTTAGATTTAAACGCCATCCGCCGTCTCCTTTCCCAACGACATTCTTTGATCTTCCTTTAGTGACATACATCAAGTCAATGCCCGTCCATGTTTGACTGTTGTCCATGACTATATATGCATTCCAGTAGCTTGGCTATATGTTATATCTGCTGACATACAATTTAGTTAAGGTGATGTGGAAGTTGGTTCCCGTTTATCGCAAAAATGTTTTGAGACTAGGATATTCTGATCATAATATAGCAAAGAACATGATTTTATTCTTTCACCGGATTCATAGATATGGTTTGCTGTCGTGAACGATGGAAATTGTGGGCTGCCGAACGACTACCTCACCGATTCGATGCTCGCCTAGCCTATTAGTAGCGAACGAGTCTCCGATTCAGTAAATTATCTATGTCTACGTCAGTATTGCATAGTTTCCGATCAAAACGCGCTCATAGCCTATGGACATGGGCGTTGTTGCGGTGAAAAGCCGCAGGAGAAGATCTGAATATCTTTGAACTTAGTGAAGACGAGATGCTGGCTTTCCGGGTGTTCCTACTCCATTTCGTAGATCTGACCTAGCAAAAAAGGGGCAATTAATCTTGGCGTTGAACCGTTCTTATTAGGAAAAGAGACCGAAGGGTATAACAAGGAAAAATACGGGCACGAAATCGAGCCAGTAAGGAAGACCATATTGACATCTCCTCATCCAACGAAAAAGCGTGCGCTGTAACCGCGGTGCATACGCGTCTTAGTCGTCTCATCAAGCTTCAAGTTCCGCTAGCCAGGCTGCAAAAGACTCGAGACAAGCTCGCTTGACTGAAATACTCAAGCTACGAATATTACGTTGACGAAGAGAAAAGAGGCTCTGTGCCGCACAAACAGGAAAAACAGGCTGTCAAATGTTGGCTGTTCCAGCACACTAACAGTCGCGAACAGTTGTCCGCCTTTTTCAAACCGAGAAGGTCTTTCTCAGTAGATCAGCGTTCCCATAGCTAGACGCAGGTTCGACTTGGCCGTCTTACTGGGCCAAGGCGGGCAAACCAATTTCTCCTCCTCTCGTCGCTATCGGAGGAGCTTTGGTTAGTACCTGCAAACGTAAAATTCCGTATCATGAAGACTTGGCTGGCAAGATATAAGATACCTCTCGTTAGGCTGATAGCAGTCTGCATGTCTGACTCCAAAGCACCAAGTGTCTTTCAAATTGCGCGCAGGAGCCTTGCTATACTACGAGAAAGAAACTTATGAGATAGTCAAATCTAACTTCTTGTTAGGGTGAGAGGCGCCGTCAGTGAGTTATAAATGTTTAAATAATACAGGCGACGAATATATGAAAAGAAGAAAATTCAAATTCAGACTGTATATTGATCTTGCAATGCGCTAGGGTTGGAAGGGGTGTTGAGGGTTAGTAAATTATGTTGAATTAGAATTTTTATGTTCATAATCCGGAATAGTATCTTTCCTTTCACTGACGGTACTACAGGTGGTGCAGTGGTAAAGGGCTCCCGCTGAAGGCATCTCTTCGGAGTCAGGACAAACTTCGGGGGGCTAGGCCATTGCACCCACAGACATTAGAACTTTCCGGCTAGGCGACTGCCCAGGTTTGAAGTCTTTTGCCCTTTTCATATACTGAATTTTGCTTTTGCTCTTATATACAACTGATTCAGGATATACTCCTCTACATGATCCCGTTAAAGTTCGATCTTAAGTCCTCTGTATGGAATCGAACCTGTGTTGATGTTCTTTAGCTGGCTATCACCATCGAGCATCGATGAATCCGCCCACCAACACCAATTAATCTCTGCTGTCAAAACGAAAAAAACCCCCATCAGCTATTAGAAGGAGACTGGATCTGTAAGGCTTATCATGTAAATATATATAAAGGTATGCAAAGACGTATTAAAGGACGGCAACCAAAACCCAGCCAAAATAAAGGGTGCAAAAAAGCAAAAAGCTCGGATCGACCTTGTGGCCGATCCTACGAAAACCCAACTTAATGAATCTTACTTTTAATACAAAGGAAACTGTTACGTTGGCCTGCCGAGTGTAGTGGAGCCGTATTCAAGTAGCCACATTATCCCACTACACCAAGGTTCACAACGGAAACAAACAAACTATTACCTTATATCAACCATAAAACCATTAACAGTACTGAGTGAATATGCATGCAGGAAAAGAAATTTAACACAGATGTGAAATATGCAACAAGTCTTTTCACGAATTGTCTTGCGTTCATAAGATATTTCAGTTATGGCAAACTTAGCAATGACACCCGCCCATCAAAGAGGCCGCGGCCTTCAGTCGAAGCTTGTACTTAGAACGAAGATCAGCTGAAATAGAAGCAGCAAAGGTAAGACAGTACTACAAGGTTACAAGCTTCATAACAGAAAAGTATCTCGACGCAGCCACCTCCTTTCTACTCGTCCAACAAGCATCTTGTCTGTCTGCATTCTTTGAGAGGGCGGGTGCTTATTGTCCATCTTCTCCGCCTACTCCTGTTCCTGAGGTGAATCCATAAGTCTGTCAAGCAAAGGGAAAACTGAAAGTAGGTGTGATCAATCAAGGAGTGGAGATTCGAAAAACCCGCGCATTTCCGCCTACTGATCAGAACGTCTTCAGGCATTCTAGGTAGCTTCATCACAAACGTATCTCTCTCAGAAGAGAAGCAAATTCTCGCAGACTATTCAAGATAGCCTGATTCGAAGTCTCTCCATATGATACACCACGAGATTTGCATCCTTCATGACTTCTTCGCGCCACTAAAATCGCTAGCTTGTAGATTCCTCGTCATGCTGGGCAACCTGACGTGCAATCCGTCTATCTCCTTTGTCATCTTTACCTGGCACCCTAATCTTGACGTTTCCGTCAAGCCAAATGCCAAATCTAACATGTCGTTCTCGTCATCGTCGGGTTCGGGTATTTTGTCGTAGGTGTCGCTGTCCTCGACAATGACATGGCAGGTTGAGCAGGCGCATGATCCCCCGCAAGCTCCTGGACATGCATATTAATGAAGTGCCTATCCTTTGTCACGCTGGCCATGCCTCACCCTCCATTTCTAAGTCATTATCCTGAGCGATTGCTAGTAAATTGTCCCCGTGAGAAACCTCGAAGGTGTGCTCTTCACCGTCTTTATCGACAAAAGTAACATGAAGCCTGAAAATCATTCTATCAGCATCTGCTTTTGAACTTGGCAGGCCTGCCAGATTATTGCCAGCGCTTGCTCACTCTTCACCAGGTTTCGGAGGTGTGAGGTGCTCGTGCATTGCCACAGCCGAGGAAGAGAATCTTCTTCGAGCTCGAGGGAAGAGCCTATGCCCTCTTGGTTGCTTTTCTGCCCGGAACGAGCGCGATGCTATCAGTCGACTATGCGCTTCATGGCTGTAGTGTCGTGGTACGTTGTGGAGTGAAGTTGGATGGTAGACTTTGGGCGGCGTTTGCGTATTTGCTACTCGAAGACACTGATATAGCGATCGTGGTGTCGACCGCGCTGTGAACATATCTACTCCAAAGATTTCGAGATTGAGAATTAACCCACTCGAAACACCGCTGTCATATGTTGACGTTCTCACAAACTTTTGGTCTGCACGGTGATGTAGGGAAAGGCGGACCGGAAGCGCGTCGCCGAAACTTGCCCTGTAGCAAAACATCGTCAACAGCTTTCCGGATTTGAGTTCTTCTCCAAGCTCAGCTTCTTAACATACCATGACAACTCCAAGGGAAGGCCCAAACCCTTTGCGACCATATTATATACCGCCAAGTGTAGGACATCCGGGAGATGTTCACCACAATGTCTTCTCCGCACCCAACATCAGCAAGACACATGCATCGGTATCAGCACCGACAACGAGCTTCGGATCCTCCGCTCGTAATATACTTGCGGACATGGATTATTCAGAATACCTCTCAGAGTCTTCACAGTCACCCAAGGATGTGGTAAAGCAGCTGGTCGAGCAAGCTCTATGGAGATATTCCAGCGTCTTCTTAGCGCAGCCATTCGAGGTTGCAAAGACTGTATTGCAAGTTCATGCTGCGCCGTCAGGACAAATGTTGATATCGAAAGCTGCTTTTAATGAGGATATGCGAAGGCGGCCTGCGAGCTATAGAAGGGATTCTTACGATGTATGTCTAAACTCAAAGAATCCGGCTGCTTTCTGCTTATAAAAACTTTACTAGGTTTCCTCTGAGGACTCTGACCCTGATTCGCCGTCCTACTTTACATCCACAGCACCCTCTTTGAACACCCATTCTCAATCCACCCGACCTTCACGACCTCGTCGCCGGCGCAATTCCCCAGACTTCCACTCTCAGCCCGGTCCACAGGTGCACACCCCCCAATCACCGCCCCGTAACCCCCGACCTTCCCCCCACATCCTGGACCTTAAATCCTCGACCTCCCTTCTCACCGTCCTCTCCAATCTCTGGTCAGCCGAAGGCACCTGGGGCATCTGGAAAGGCACCAACAGCACCTACATTCACTCCATCCTCTCCTCCGCCATCACCACCTTCACCCGCTCTTTCATCTCCGCCCTTCTCGCGCTTCCAGACGCAGGTTCCACATTCCCAACATCGCCTTCATACACCTACGCCGGCGGCCTTGACATCCTTGCATCTCCCTCTCCTCTAACCTCCCTAGCCGTCGCCATATCCGCGGCAGGCGTCACAGGCATGCTCCTCGCTCCCCTCGACATCGCACGCACCCAGCTCATCCTAACCCCATCCACGCATCCCCCTCGCTCCATACTCTCAACCCTCCAGTCCCTGTCCTCCTGGACCCTCCCCTGGGCAATCGCCCCAGTAACACTCCTCCATTCTACCCTGCCCACCCTCCTCTCCGCCTCTTTCCCCCTCTTCCTCCGCTCAAAACTCGGCATCGATCCCCTCCTCACCCCGAGCCTCTACGCCATCGCCACCTTCGTTGGCCAAACCCTCGAACTCGGTATCAAACTCCCCATCGAAACCGTCCTGCGCCGCGGTCAACTCGCCGTTTCACGAACACCGCACATCCAGACCATAGTTGAAGTCGGACCCTACAAGGGTCTCTTGGGGACGATGCTGCACATCGTCTACGAAGAAGGCGAACGCGGTGGGCACACGGACATGGTCAAAGGAACTGGCGGTGCCCCAGCACTCAGGGTGGATAGCGTCGGTAAAGACTCGCAAAGAAGGAAAGGGCAGGGAGTAGAGGGACTATTCCGAGGGTGGCGGGTTGGCATGTGGGGGCTTGTGGGGGTGTGGGGGGCGGCTACTTTGGGTGGGGTTGGAGGGAAAGGGGGCGAGTTTTGATGGGACGGGGAGACTTTGGATTCAGGGTGCCGGGCTTAGGTGTTTGGGGATTTGTAACATGGGTGGGTTGGCGTTTGGGGGGATGGTTTTTCTCAGCTCAGCGTCTCAGGCTTCGGGTTAAGGAACCAGTACAACGCACCATGACATACCCTTCAGGGGGCTCACATTCGTATAATGTACCTGTTCGAGATCTGTAGATCTCTCGATCAAGATAAGCTGGACGTGCTATGGGGACCTGTTCGAGATGGCTCTCCTCCTAGCGCCAACGCTATGCAAGACACATTCTCCTTCCTCTTAAGCCTAGAAAATACTACCTCCCCCTCCCACCCCTGCCGCCACCACCGCCACCCATCATGCCTCCCATGCCGCCCGCGCCCCCAAGCATCTTCATCATGCTCGCCATATCCGGCATCCCCCCAGCCCCACCTCCGCCACCTCCCATCATCTTCATCATGCTTGCCATATCCGGCATCCCCCCTGGCATCCCTCCCATACCCGCCGGCCCACCAGCCGCCTGCATCCTCTTCTGCATTGCCGCCATCTGCTGCGCACGATTCCCATGCGCGCCCCCGCCTTGCGCCTGTGCGCGCGCCATATTCTTCTGCAACCCGCCCATCTTCTTAGCCATCTGGCCCATGACCTTTTGCTGGGAGAGCAGCTCCTCGACCTCGCGGACAGAGGTGCCGCTGCCTTTTGCGACGCGCGTCATGCGGCTGGGCTGCTCGACGAACATTTTGCCGTCGCTGTCAAGCTCCTTGTTGGTCATGCTGTCGCAAATGTAGATCATTCGCTTCATCTTCATGCTGCCCTCCTCGTCGTCCATGCCACCCATCATCTGGCCCAGACCCGGGATCATGCCGGCCATTTTCGACAGGGGGCCCATTTTCATGATGTTTTGGAGCTGGTCGCGTAGGTCGCGGACGGTGAAGACGCCTTCGGCAAGGTGCTTCATTGTGTCTTTCTGGTCCAGCTTGAGGGCTTGCACGTGCTCGACTAGGCCGGCCATGTCGCCCATACCGAGGAGCTTGCTGACGAATGGTTGAGGGGCGAAGCGCTCGAGATCGAGCATGTGCTCGCCTGTGCCGATGAAGACGATGGGAGTGTGCGTAGCTGCGACGGCAGATATGGCTCCACCGCCTGCAGCGTGGCCGTCTGTTTTGGTGATGATGATGGCGCCGTAGTCTGCTGTCTCTTTGAAGGCTTTAGACTGAGCCTCTGCTTGTTGACCAATGGTGGCATCAAGGACCATGATGGTTTGATCGGGAGAAACGGCGGACTGGATCTGGGTCATTTCATCAAAGAGATCCTTTTCCTGCCGATGCCGGCCAGAGGTGTCGACAATAATAATCTCGAAGCGCTCTTTCTTAAATTTGGCGACACCTTCTGCGGCGACAAGGGCGGGGTCGGTGGAGGTGAGGGAGCCATAGTAGGGGATTTTGGCCTTGGTGGCGTTTTGTTTCAATTGGTCAAAGGCACCGGCACGGAAAGTGTCTGCGCAGACTAGGCAGGATTTAAAGCCTCGAGATTGATACCAGCGGGCTAACTTGGTGCAGGTGGTCGTCTTACCAGAGCCCTGGAGGCCAACGAACATGATGACATTTGGTTTGCCCTTCTTGGGCTTGAAGGGCTCAGCATGGGGATCGACAAGCTTGACGAGTTCATCGAAAACGGCTTTCTGGATCAAGCGTTTCTTGTTGACCGCTGGTGGGATGTCTTTGAAGTTGACGGTGGCTTTGATAGACTTGCGCAGGGTGCCTACAAGTTTAACATTGACGTCTACTTCAAGGAGAGCGGCGCATATTTCTTTAATCATGCCATCGAAGGCCTAGACAGATGTATCAGTACACAGTTTCTGTGAAAAGGCAGTCTCGCAAGTACCTTCTCATCGAGATTACTTGACCTTGTGAGGTCTGAGACAGCGGCGTTGATCCGCCGTCCCAAGTCTTGGAGAACCATGTTGAGATGCTTGAGCCTGGCGTGATGGAATTACGGACTTCCCACGTTGCTCTCAGGTCATCTGGTGAAAGTTTGCGATCACGGTTCCATAAACAATTTAGGCGTTATTTAGTTGTGGAAAGGAGTGTCTCAGCTTCAATGGGGAGGTAGCGCTAAGTATCGCTTGCAAAATAACCAGCTCCCGTACGGCAGACCGTATCGTGCAAACTGAAATAACTCGGATCTCAAATCTCAAATCTCAAATTGTCGGATGTCGAATGTCGAACGTCGAACGTCGAACGTCAGGCGAGCGAAGCTGTGAACCCACCTCATAGATGTTAATCTGATGTTCATCGTAGTTAGTTAATGTAAATTGTAGTATAATCTTTAGATCAATCTACACTGTGTAGATGCATTGTTCTAGTATTGAGTGACACATTGAATATGAGCGAAAGCATGGGATGAGTGATGGAACATCGTGACAACGAGCGACATCGTGGCTACGAGCGACACGACACTGTGAGTACAGGCAACACAGTGGCTACGAGTGACTCAGAGCAGAATACACATATCAGTATGGCTACAGCGTGAGTATGAAGCAGAATACAAGGAGCAGAACATAAGAAACAGAACACAAGAAGCAGAATACAAGAAGCAGAACATACGTATGAGCGACATCATGATTAAGATGACGCGATCTTGTGACTACAGGCAACACGATGACTACAGACACACGATGGCTACAGACAACACGATGGCTACAGATAACACGATGACTACGAATGACACAGAGCAGAATACACATGTCTGTATGAAGACTGATCGCAACAGATGCATAGTTTGTAGCTAAAGAATATAATGTCATTGTGTTGTGTTGTGTGTGAATCATCTTTTCTCTTTATTTTCTTGATCTAGTAGATCGATGATCTGAGAATTCACTGACTGACACTTGAAATCATGTGCGTTTACGTTTCGATTTTGAGCGAGTCACATTCTGATCTTGCACCTTGCTTGAACTGACATCAGCATTATCATCACGGCTCTAGAAACTTCATCAGCAACCTTCATATCAGTATGAACGTAAGATATATAATCTTGAAAGTTAGTTTGAGACGTGATGAGATTGTAGTGCTGTAGGGTGTGAGCGTCTCTGGTATCTCATCGAGGTGATGTTCATCTATCTCGTCGGAATTTTGAGGTGGGTTCACGGCTTCGCTCGCCTGACGTTCGACGTTCGACGTTCGACGTTCGACGTTCCGAGTTATTTCAGTTTGCACGATATGGTCTGCCGTAGTACCGCTCAAAGTCCGCCGAAGCCAAAAGAATTCCCAAAATCAACGACAATTCTCACAAAGAGTCTCAATCACAAAATTTTAACTGCATCATGGGCCCAACAATTATGAAAAAGCGCAAGCTAGAAGACGGCATGAAAGGCCGTACCTCTCATACGTCCAAAAAGCCCCGCCGAAGGCAATCCCACTACTCAAGCCTCTCCCCCTCCGCCGACGAATTTGCGCCTGTCGACCTTGCCGACTCAGGACCGGAGTCAGACGCCGGGTCAGACGCTCAACCACCCAGTCTACTCTCGAAAGACCTCCCCACAGCATCACCCCTCACCTCCGATTCAGAAATCTCCCTCTCCGATTCCGACAACTCCTCCGCCTCGTCAAAAAACCCAAATCTAACACCACTCAAAAAACGCAAACGTAATGACCCAACCGCCTTCTCCGCCTCCATCTCCGCGATCCTAAATTCCAAACTCTCAACCTCCAAACGCACCGACCCCGTCCTCGCCCGCAGCACCACTGCCCACCAAGCCTCGCACTCCATTTCCGAACAACGCCTAGAAACAAAAGCGCGACGGCAATTGCTAGCGGACAAGAAACTCGCGTTGGAGAAAGGGCGCGTGCGGGACGTGCTTCTGGGCACTGGTGCTGCCATTACTGGGAAAGGGCCAGGAGCGGGGGAGCTGCAAGAGCAGGAGAAGCGGCTGAGGAAAACGGCGCAGAGGGAGGTGGTGAAGTTGTTTAATGCGGTTCGGCAAGCGCAGGTGAGGGGGGAGGAGGCGGCGAGGAACGCGAAGACGGGTGGGAGGGGGAGGAAGGAGGAGAAGGTGAATGAGATGAGTAGGGAGGGGTTTTTGGAGTTGGTTGCTAGGGGTGGAGGTGGGGTTGGGGGGAAGGGGATGGCGAAGGGGGTTGAAGAGGCTTGAGGCGTGGGTGGGTGGGTAAGGGTTTATCGTGTGTCTGTGAATGGCATTCATAGGTTTTGACCTGGCCATGGCAAGGTAGTGAGCGCAAAAGAAGGAGTCGCAAATTATGTATAGCGGTGTGCAAAAACCTAGAAAGATTTTTATAAGCGAAAATTGGGGAGAATCACTCCAAACATTGGCTCATTATCTGCGAAGAATCGTAAAATATCGATAGACAGATCTTGTGAGGTACATGTCGTAAGTCTATACAAAGCATTAAAAAAGCATTACATGACATGCAGATCGTTTATAAGACGCCACAAGATTGACAATACCGATTTCTAGAAATTTCCAACGACGTCAAATCTGATTTTCCCCAATTTTCGCCTCGGAGAAAAAAAATCTACCTAGGATTGTTGCACACCGCGATATCTGCTTTTGTCACACTCACTCCCTTCGAGACGCTGAGCTGAGATTTATCCTTGCAGTAGCTCGTGTGCAATGCTAATTGGATACTCCGTACTGAGATATGTCATTAAACGAGCGATGATCAGATTGGTGCATTGTACATTGTATCAGACCACAAACCAACAACATTAGAGAACACTACTTTCCCAAAATTCCAAAAACCCACAACTCTTCGTCGTCAAAATCAGTCCCTTATATCGCGAGTTTCCACCAGCATCCTTCTTCTCCCCCCTGAATATATCTGCGTGAAAAATAAATGATCTCTTGACTGATGAGTCTCAAGATAACCAAAACAATGACGAAAAAAATTTGCCGCTTAATCATCACGAGCACAGAAAACGCAAACCCCATCCCTAGGTTTGGACTGAGAACCTCATGTATCATTCCTCCTCCCGCCCCACATACCAGTCGTGCACGTCTTGCAGCCTGACATTAACCACGCCTTCGGAAAACTGCTACCCCTGGGAAGTTGCCGGCTGATTCTTACGAGCTTCTCGTCAAAAAAAAAAAAGCTCTTGCGGGGATTTGCCAGCGTGCGTGACAGCAGGTAAAGTTTTCTGAACCGAGTCCAGTCTCGTGATGAGACGAAAGGAATAATATATTGCAATCGAATGCCGTCTGGTAACATGGATATGCTTTGGCGCTGTGGTCTGAGGCCGATCCAAGACGGATACAGATATTCCAGTTGAATTTCAATCTGTCGATAGGAAATTGTATGTGGAGAATGAGAAAGTAAGATAGCTGCAGGCGCCCATGTCCGCCAAATCTGCTTATGGTGCTCTGGGTCCGTATCCAGAAAGGTCAACCAGCTAAGTCTCCGATCTGTTGTTGGCCTCTTTCTGCTTGCATTGGCACAGAGGTGGTGGAGGTGCTGGATCTTTGTATCTTACGAGCAGGTCATGCATTTTGGCTGCATTTCGCTGGTATATGCTCCAGTCCATCAAATCAAATAGCAGAGTGGTAGGTGGTTTAGCATGAGCTAGAGGCTCCATAGCATTGACGTTATTCCCAACATTCGAAGGATCTGCACCATAGTGAATCAAAGTCTCCGTGAGATTCACGTGGCCCCAATGTATGGTCCAAAATAGAGGTCTGTACCCCTTGCCATCAACAGAACTAGGCTTTGCGCCATGTTGGAGGAGTAATTCGAATATTTCATAAGTGTGCCTTGAAGGTTCATTACAATAGTCTATCGTCGAAAATGATAGTGCAGCTAGTCCCCGAATGAGTGTATTTGCATCAGCTCCGGAGCACAAGAGTTTCCGCACAATTACGACTGGTGGAATGGCCTTCCCCTTATCGAGGTCGTATAAGTGCAACAGTATATTTCCAAGGGGAGTCAAATCATGATAAATAAGATCTAAACAAGAACCCTTTGAAATGATCAAGTCTAACATCTCTAGTGACTCCGAGGATGAGCTAGCCGATAGGGGACTTGTATAATACTCGGATGCGGCCCACAGCACGGAACGCTGTGTTTGAGGGCAGACCAGTGGAGCACCTTCGAGAATCTTGCGCTTTACGTAATAGGAGAGACCATAACATGTTGCAAGAAACAAGAGATCAAACGCCCTGAGTGAGGAGCTTGTGGGCAATGCTAAACATCGAAGTACAGCAATCGTTTCGGCTAGCCACTTGTCGGAGTCGTCCATGCAGATCTGCCACAAATTAAGGCCGTCAGGTCGAAGTCGCGTATGTGGCACTGTATGAACGCAATTCTTCCAAATGTACAGTGCCCGCCCCTGCGTACGAAGTCGCATGTCAAAGCTGTCGGGAAACCATCCTTCGCGCTCTACGAGTAAAAGGTCGAGAAGCTCTGTCTGGTCGGTCTTTGTACATTGCTCCAGCTGCCGAGCGTAGTAGAATAAGTCATTAATGATAGTCCTATAAGATAAAGCTTGTTTGAACTCCATTTGCGTAATTGCCTTGACACAGAACATGAGAATGTAGCTCCATCCGTTTTCTATTGAACAACGCTCTGAATCTTTAAATATAGACTTGATGTTTCCTGAGCTCTCCAGATACGATTTCACTGTCTGGTGCAGAAACTGTACAGTGTAGACTTTATCGTTCTCGTCATGAGAAATAAAGACCTCGTCATTGATCAAATCGTATATGTGTTCATACTGTTTCTCGATCGGTCCATTGTTGCTCATCTCTTCGTCGTCCGTCTCCTCGTCGTCCGTCTCTTCGTCGTCCGTCTCTTCGTAGATTTCAAGCAATCCACCACAGCGGCTGCTTAATCTCTGCCGCATACGATGAGTAGACGTTGTTTCTACAACAATGCCTGGCAAAGCTAAATCGGTAATGGCCATTAACGACGGTAGTGAAACTGATTTCCGACTACACAGCAGTATCTGAGACATGATGTACATCTCAAACACGTGCTCTGGTTTCCTTTTCTCAAGTATTCTCGTGTACAATGCATCAAGCTCCGTTGGGATCGACTCTAAACGTTGACGAAGTTGCGAAATGCTACTTCCATCGATTATACCTTCAACCAACTCTTGAACAACTAGTTTGACCCATATGAAAACACCTTTTGCTCGTTTTGTGACTTCGTTCGATAGAGCTTTGACTTGTGTCTGGTCGTCCTCAGTTACAATCGATACACCGAGAGCGGACTCTACATGATCACCAACATATTGTTCGATATCGCTATGAGTATATTCGTGAATGGCGAACCCAGGAGATTTGTGGAATGCACCCGGGAAAACTGATTCTTGCCTACTAGCAAGGCATAACTTTATGCGAACTGTTGTTGAGTTCTCCACATTTGAAAGACACTTAAGAATTTCGACCAATTCTATATGGCTACCATGGTGTTCATCGAGAGCGTCGATGAAGAAGAGAACATTGATTGGAATTTTGTCTTGTTGTACAATAGCCATCAGAGCTTCCTTCAGGACTTTCGGGGCACACAGTCTGCGAGCACCGCCGGGCTCTATATCGTCTTCTAGAATTTTGTGGGCATTCTGTATGCTTTCAAGATCCCAGCTGATCCGCCCGGGCTCTTGGTCGTCAAATGTATATGATTTTAAGGAGATCTCCGGAAGTATAGATCTTAAGCTACTAGATATCACGAGCTCGATCAAGTCCTCATAGTGACACAAAAGCTGATAGAGAAGCTCCTGAAGAAGGCCATCAACAGTCTTCTGAATTGATGACCCGCGATCACTGAAGAAGAAGGGAATCAAGGTCCACAGGCCCTGATGAGACTTCTGTAGCAGCTCCTGAGTTTTAGGGTGCAATAGCGCATATTTCATCAATGTCGATTTTGCAGAACCAGGCTTGCCATGTATCCAGAAAATTGGTTCTCGCTGCTGAAGCCAGTCCTGGAAAGGAACAGTATCGCTAAAGAGCCATGCGAAAGTGTAACCGTGGTTTTTCTCCACTTGTCTAACTCGTAGCCCTCTTTCTTGGTTCTCCAAATTTCGTATATAGTCTATTCGTCGTCAGCAAACTATTGGAAATGGACAATGGCAGAATTAGATACCCGTTCTCAGCCCTTCGAAGAGTCCATGATCTGTGAAGGATGAAACATCAGTCTTGGAATGAAGCATCTGGTAACGGAGGTAATCAACATTGGCCAAGCATTGTTGTGGCCTATATACATGGGCACCTACACTTCGAGGATTGTTCCGTTATTTCTATGACCCATCGCTTCAGTGCATTAGAAAGGTCTACGTAGCCTGCATCAGCCGATGATGCAAACTTTGATAATTGAGAATGGTTCGCTGCAACATCGGTGACAATTTCGTCAACATCATCAATCATAGAGGAGAAGTGATCTACCACCTTGCGCTCGGTTAGCATTTTTTCCAAATGCTGCATAGACATAAACTCACTTGTACGCCTAAGGTTTTATTCGACTCGCAGAACGAACGGATCGAGATTCGCTTGCTTTGGGATTTACACAGGTCAAGAGTCTCCTTGAAGTGTGTCTGGATTCGATTCAAAGTCTCGGCGTCGTACTTCAGAGCATTAATGATTTGGAGGCTCGGTGACACTCCGCAAAGTCTTATTATGCGAGATATTGTCGCTCCAAGCGCAGCTAAGGAAGACCCTCTGTGGGGCGTTCCAAGAAAGCAGACACCATAAGTTGCTGGTAGTACATCTTTCAAATAAGTTGTGGCCGTTCGAGATTGGTTGAGCGCGTCTTTGACGACGATTCCTCCTAGAGAGTGGGCTACCCACACGACTGGTCTTTGTCGATCCGCAGAGGATATTCTATTGTCAGCTACACTTGATAACAGATTCCTTGCATGCTGGAATACAGTTGTGGTTGAAGGGCCCAAGATGTCAGCATCGTAGCCCCACGTATAGATGCGACAACCTGGTAGAGTATCTGGCAGCAAGTCTAAGGGCCAGAAGACTTTTTTGGAGGCATTGCCATTTTCCACCTCGGGGAGCTCCGTCTGTGCCTGCGAGCTTGCGCCTATTGGCGATGATTGGCTTGGATGGAATAAAGATTTCAGACGATCCCTTCTTCTTTGAGGTGCTGTTGACACCATTGGTTGTGGCAACTCATTTTTTTTGAGTGTCTTAGTCCAAGTATCTCGGCGGTGACCATTCAATCCGTGCACGAAAATGATGCTTGGTGAGTGTTAATGGGACAATAGCGAACCTTGGACTTCGAAACTCACTCTGCAAGGGCTGGGTCATTGCCGTCCGGATTGTACAACAACTCCAAACCCACTGGTTTTCCCATCTTGGAGTCTGGGACGGTTAAACGAAATAACAAATGACCGATCCGCAACGTCGATTCTCAAGACTTGAATGTGGGCATCGTTCTACCCAGCCTCGCGATGCCTCAGCACTGAGGGGCCAAGCGAGGTGTGCATGGCAGGGGAGTTCATGCAGGCTGCGGCCCAATCATCCTCACGAAACAACTATAGTCGATGGAGCTGCATTTTAGATCGAAATGAACCAAAGCCGAATGCTTGATGAGTCTTCAGCCTCTTCCTTTATAATTCAGTCTTCGAACTCACACCAGGATTGGAAAGGCTTTGACTTCGTCACGGCCTAGAGATGCCCGAGTTACATACGCTGAAAATTGAAAATTGGGTAGTAAGCATCCACGAGATTACAGCAAACGTACGGATAGCTTTCAACCGACATACTAACAGAACGTATTAACTCAGCGCCATGAGATCTAAGATCGCCAATATTTTGCGGATAGCCGCGGCGAAACGACATTCTTCGAATTGGGCATATGGGTTAGTGTTCACGTATGAAGAAACATGGAACGGGGGCCCTCAAGGCAAGAATAGTGGCCGAAGTTGGTTCATGCGTGGGACTCGGTATGATGCAGTAAACGAGTACTGAAGCCGTTCTTACTGCTCTGTTGGCGGTGGCGACAAGCTACCGTTGTTTCTCTGACGGTCGGGTTCTGGAGAGAGGGATACCATGGCAAGCGGTCAATAGCAAAGGCGCAGTCTAGGAATGAGCGACTCGCATTGATTGTACTAGGTAATGACTGGGTTTGCAGCTAGGAAGGGGATTACGGAAGGAAATTCTATGGCTGTAGGGACAGTGTTTAAGGAGATACAGTATAAGGTCCGAAATATTGAAACCCACACCTACATGACAAGATCAAGACTCGATTCGTCCCCACAAAGCCTGTGTTCTTGCTAATCTCCGCTTCCTTCCGAGCCATAACCACAAAAAAGCAAACCGACCAAACCGGACGATATTCCGTAGACATGACGGTAAAGAATGTTAGAAATTCCCTTCAAAGCCCTGCGTTTGCTACCAAAGCACCCTCAAGTCCTAACCCCTGCTCGTGAGCTTCGGCTAACGATTCATCGCAGAGGGTCGATGTTGACGGTGCGGCCACAGCCGGTTGGACTAATCTCGGTACCCCTCGTTGGGCGAACCTCGGTTTCCCTTCATGGGCATTCTTGTAGTGGCTCTTCAATTTATCTTTCCGAACGAAACCATTACCTTCACTGTATTTGCACCCAATCTCTGGGCATGGTAATCGTTTTGGATTCAAGCAGTGCCTGCTTGAGGTGTGGCGGACGAGATCATCCCAGCGTTTGAAAGATCTCTTGCAACCGGATGAGTTGCACATGTATTTTCGATCCTCGAGGAAATGATCCCTTTCATGCCATGGACGCCTGTCAACATCGAAGCCGGCAAAGGTCTTGACACAACCAGGGACACGACAGGCAGTCGTGTCTCCGTTAAAGTAGTGTAGGCCAGGATATTCACCAAAATGAAGACAACTCAAACATTCACACTGAACCTTCGAGCTTGTTGTTGAAGGCTGCATGGATTCCGATATGTCAGTCGACGTATTTTCAAGGTCCGCCGGGTTACAGGACGCAAAAGCTGCTAGTTGCTGTAAATCCCATTGCTCGGACTTGGCCGCTGGGCCCATATCTGACCGATTCGCATCAGGGAGGAATTCTTGAGTGTATGATGCCGTTGTAGCAAGAGCTGGTACAATCCTCGAACCTGTGCCGTCGGTCAGGTCTCCATCTAGTGTCGTAAAAGACCATTCTCTGTGGGAAGATTGATGATCATATGGTCTTGCCAACCATAAAGGCCCTGGCTGTGGCAGGACTATCTGATCGTCTGCAAAATGCAAACCATACTGAGCGTTTGGACGTAAGCCGGCAATTATCCACTCGTTGGTGCGTTGGCCAGCCTCAAAGGTCTCCGCTAGCGACCTTGGATCACGGAAAATGCAATCACTGCAAACCCAACCGCCCTTCAGTCAGCCAATAAAAAAAAAACCTACCCAACCTCCCCGCCCTGCACCGTATCTGCAGGTGGAGAGTTGACGAAGGCGTCCCAATCAAAATCGATATCCCCCATGACGGGACTGCGGTGTGGATCCATTGGATCCGAAAAAGGGCGAGAAAGGCGTTCGAGGGCGGCTAATAAGGGCGATTGTGTGCTGGCGGAGCCCCTGCAGGTCCGACGAGGCTGAGAAACGACTTCGAAAAGCGAAACCAATGAAAATGGCAGATTTGGCAGGTCGGCTTTGCAAAAGGGTTTGGAAAAGCAAGTGGGTGATGGGGGGTTTAAGTAGAATTAAGTGGAGGAGGGCGGATGGAAGGAAAAGGGCGGACTTGGGCGATTGATGTGTCGGGCTGCACCTAGGATGCGGCCATGGAGCCTTGCAGGATCAGAGATTCGAATGGGGTACTCGATTTTTGAGCCTCTATGACACATATGACATATGCATTTGTCCACACCAGAGTCTGGAATGAGAGCAGCCTCACTTGCTGAGATAATTCAAGATTCTATTCGCAGCTTCCGGATTGACGAAATCTGCTTTCAGCACGCCATTGACTCTCACTCAATTCACCTGTCTTTCCTAGAAGACTCGCGGTAGAATACATGTTCCTAAAGCCAGGGATGAGTTTCAAAGTTTTATAGCAGATATAAGCAGTATAGCACAGGCTGCTACTGCAAAAGTCAATAGTGGCGACATGGGTCGGCACGGCTTCAACATATTATTCAAGTGAGCAAGTACGACTGGATTTGGTCGAGATTCTTTTGTAGCTCAACTACATACACGCGAGTGCTGGCTCTCTTTGACCCACATTCTATCTCAATTACTCGAAATACACTAGCCCATTTGGTCCTCTCATTTGCCCGTTTTTCCTGTGGGTATGTTGAATAATACTGCTGGTTTTCCGTCCTGGAATGCCTTATCGACTCTGAAATAACCCTTTCGCTCAAACTGAATGATGTCGTCCACTTTGAGCGCCGCCACATTGCAATCCGCCCATGCTTCTGTCCGAAACTCGGTGTGCTCATTTAGAAAGTCGTCTACATTGTCATCTTCTTCGATCTTATCCTTCGTAATCAGGTAATCAAAATCGACCAGCTCAACCGGAACAAGCTCTTGTAATTCGATGGCCAGCCAGGTGATCTTTTGTTTCGTCGTCTTGACGTCACCATCTAGGTTGAGTTCCAGGTCCAAGGCCGTCACCTGTTTACGGCCGAGACAATTAAGAGAATGTGAGACTTTGCGTACGAAGGCGTTACCCCAGTTCATAAGAGTAATCTCTTCACCCTCGGTAAAAGCCTGGGCATCGACTTGATCAACGAGTATTGTGTGGCCATATGCGACTGTCTTCATGCCGAGCTCAGGGTTTTTGCCATGCTTAGGCTTTATCAAGGTATGCGGTAGTACGTCATTGCCACTCACTGTAGCTTTGACTGCATTCTCTTTTGTGATGGCAGTATGCCTGGGTGCGACTGGATCGATGTATTTCTTGTTTGTTGCCCAGAAAAGCGTCCAGTCTAGATTAACAATGTTTCTGCTTGGGCCTTGCTTGAGGATGAACTCTCTTAATGCATCAATGGTCATTCCTCGCCGTCGGATACCGCGGATTGTTGGGAATCTTGGATCATCCCAACCCCAGACAATACCTTGTTCGACGAATTTGGTAAGTTTACGCTTAGATAGCAGAGTACGGATGAAGTTCATGCGGGCAAAATCCCAGATATGGACTTTGCGAAGGTTTAGAGCATCCAGCATCCATTGGTACTGTGGATTTCGGTCTCGGTACTCAATCGTCCTCAAGGCATGAGTAACACCTTCCATCGAGTCGACAATTGGGCAGCAGAAGTCATAGGTAGGATAAATTTTCCATTTGTCACCTGTACGGTGGTGCGGCTGGGGATTGCAACGGTATATCACTGGATCACGCATTGCCTTGTTTGGATTGTCAACGGACATTTTGGCTCTGATGCACCACTTCACACCATCTTCTGTGCCCTTTTCCATCTCTTTGAAATGTGATAGATTCTCATCAACGGTGGCATCCCGGCACTTGCTAGCGATTCCGTTCATTCTCTCGTCCCTCATAGTCGTTTGTTCGGTATTGTCGGCATATGCTTTTGCTTCCTTGATCATTCTGATACAGTATTGATAGAGTTCTTCAAAGTAATCACTTGTGTAACTAGTCATGTCAGGACGAATCCCCATCAGCGCGAGGTCCTCAACTATGGCATCCTGGAACTCTTCCTTTTCCTTGGACGGATTCGTATCATCGAATCGACAGATCAGGGTTCCTTTATATTTCTCGTGAGCAAAGTAATCATTGAGTAAAGCTGCTTTTGCGTGACCAATATGTAGGTAACCCCTTTTCCCGTGTTAGCAAATCATGACTGTAAATCTCAATACGTGATTCTTACGATGGTTCGGGGGGGAATCGGGTGACGACGCCTTTCTCAGTATCTGGTAGAGCAATGTCAAAGCTTCCGCCTTCCTTGCTCTTCGCTGCCTTCTTCTCTTGTGCCTCAGCATTCATTGCTTGAAGCGCGCTGGCCATCCAATAATTGGTCTCATCGATGAACTTGAACCATCGGCTGACATTAAGCATGCTACCTTTCTTCACAGCCGCGTAGGCGATCTTATTGCCTCTGATAGCACCCCATACGGCAATGTCTGCAATCGTAAGAGTGTACCCCACAATATACGAGCGGAGCGTCAGATGTGAGTCTAGCTCAAGCAATGGCCCTTCGATGGACTTGAAGTCAGTGGGGCAAAAATTAACAATCCGGCCTAACCATTCTTTGACCTGGGTTGTCATCAGCTCTCTCTACCCGAGGAGTTGAGAGCAAAGTCGCCTACGAGGGCTTCATGTTTTCCTTGAAGTGAAGGATATGCAGCAGTGAGCCCACTAATAGCTTTGTCGAACCCATATAAGGGGGTGTTATCTTTGACCAAAAGCTCAACGGATGCTCCGTCTTTTGATTTGAGAGTCTCAGCTTCCTGAAATTTAATATCAATTGAGGCATTTGGATCAGACTCGTTCACGTAGCTGGCAACAAGCAGTACTGGGACAGTCGTTGCTTGGTTTGCTTTTGAGGCAATACAGAGAGCCGACATGACTGGAGAATCAATCCTTTCGGAGAGATGATTTTGCAAACAGTCTTGATTTTAAGTTGTAAAATAGTTGGTGTGTCATGTTTACGCCAATCGCTCCAGTATGAGAGTCACTAGAATAATTGCTTAGTCATGGCTTGGATTGCTACCTTATTGGTGAACGATGAGTGATACCAAATACCCTTGATCCATTTCAGCTTTCTCATCGATTATGGCGTCCACGATATCTATCCCTAGGCTCTGCGTACAGGCGCATCGATCATCGCTTCATCCCACTTTCTATCTATCTGCCCTACGGAGTTCCGTGTCGCCCGTGATAAAACGACACGCATCGGGTTCCAGCAAGAGCGACTCAAGGTCGAAAGACCCAACAAAGAAGAAACGCAAAGCTAGAGCTAGTTTCTTACAATATGATATAAAAGCTGCTGAGCAGTTTTCACTATGCGATGCCATGCGGTGCGAGACCCGGCTTCGGAACACCTTTAGGATCTGCTGACAATGCTTCGCCTAGATATATTCGCGCTTTTGAAGTTGGCCGATCTGGAAGCTCTCCCAAATATGACCTGGCCGTGAAGCTTCGTACGCTAAAGAACGGGCCTGCAGTACGGAATCGTCTTCAGCTGCCGCACCCAGTCAAGTCTGGCCTCCGAATATGTGTGATCTGCCCTCCAGATAGCCCCATAGCCGCCGCAGCTCTCAAAGCAGGGGCGGTCATGGTAGGCGAAGAAAATGTCTTTGAGGCTGTGAAGGAAGGTCGGATAAATTTTGATCGGTGCCTGTGCCATACGGACAGTACACAAAAGTTGAATAAGTCGGGCGTGGGGAAAATACTGGGACCCAAGGGGCTGATGCCAAGTGCAAAGTTTGGAACAGTGGTCAAGGATGTTCGCACAAGCGTGCGAAGCTTAGCTGGAGGTAGCGAATACAGAGAAAAGCTTGGGGTTATCCGAATGGCTGTGGGGCAATTGGGGTTCTCACCTGAGGAGATGCAAAGCAATATCAAGGCTTTTATGGCCGAGGTGAAGAATGATATTGCTAGGCTAAGTGATAAGATTGGTAAGGAGATACATGAGGTTGTAAGTGGTATCTGCAGAAGCTTTCTTTCTATATTCGCCGCTGAAAGCAATCAGGTCCTGAGCTCCACCCATGCTCCAGGTTTCAGTCTCAATGGAGACTTTAGGAGCCCATCGTCGCCGCCAACGCGCGATTTGACCGTACTGTAAATCATAATCAAGACCCATAAGCACAGTTCGTTCTTGGCTTGGAGTGCCGATGATGTTTTCATAAAATCCTCATGGCAGGCACGCCAATGGTTTTCTACACGACTCTACTGAAATTAGAACCTCGTCTCTCTTATGACTTTCATAGCCTCTACAGGCTCGCCCATATCCCTATAGATGGCTAAGATTTTCATCAAATGGTCTTTGTCCTTCTCACTTGTTTTGTTTACCTGCTTCAGCGCGCTGCTCAAGTCTAACAATACCGTTTGTTTCAATCTCAAGACCCGCTCTTCCTGTTTTGCTAGGAATGGATGACCAGAACCGATCCTCGCCGTTAATCGCTTGATATATGAATACTGCTGCGTATGCCGACGTAAGCGCGCAATTGACATGCCACTAGACTCTCTATCGTCACTTTCCTCGTCGCTGTCGCTAGGCTCGGGGTCCATTGTATCCGGCGGATCGCCAGTCTGGATTTGCCTGTCAGACACTACCATCAACCTTCCCTCCAGCTCCTCTAGCCTCTGGTCGACTTCCAACAACGTCCTGCCAACCTGCACATCTTCCCGGATCCTTTTCCTTTCCTCCAACAACCCCTCAACCTCAAGTTTCCTCCCCTCAATCTCGCCTTTCAAGCCCTCAACGTCTCTCTTAACTCCAAGTAGCCCCAACCTGACTTCCTCAACCTTCTCCTCCCCGCCATGTAAACTACTACCTAGAGACAGGAAGTCCTGATAGTTTTCGTTGACGAGATCTAGAAGTTCTTTGTTGAGCTCTTGGCTACGTGTCCGAAGCTCGGTCCGAAGATCTTCAAGGGTTTGATGGCGGTTGCGGAGACTCGAGAGGAAGGTAGTAGGGTCGAAGTCTGGGGTTAAGAAAGAGGCGCGGGTAAGGGGTTTCGGGTAGGGGAGGTTGTCCTCGTCGGAGCCTGAGGAGTCGGAGCCTCCGAACTGAGCAATTGGTTAGTGGCTAGAAGAAATACGCATTTCTGAGCTTACGTAGAATCTGTTCGTCATGAGTGCTTGTTGTTGATTGGTGAATGAGCTGGGTCCATTATTCTGTGTTTGCAGCCTTGCCTGCGGGGCCGGGAACTTTCTATCACCACAAGCTCATCATCCACCATGCAACGGTCTTGATAGACATTGCACGCCACCCATTATCTACAGCCAAATCACAAGAATCGATTACTTTCTATCTGGAACCAGACTTCACCATACGGAGTACACCTCAGCATGGCTTCTCCTCCCTACCGCTCCCCTGCAACATCCCCCCCCTACCCCCACCACATCCCCCTCCCAAACCCAAAGAAACGCCCATCCCTCTCACTAGGCTCCCATCCACCACCCAGCAAACGGCGCAAACCTTCCTCTCTCGCTGCCTCTACACCTAATAGCTCGCATCCCCTTCGCCAAACCTCATTTCCACCGGAAGGCTCTGCTATCGACAATGGCGCTCGAAGTCCAAGCGTTGAGAGCGATGTCACCGGTGTCACTGGCGTGACTGGGGACAGGAGTGTGAGTGTTGTGACGGCTGGCAGAGCGGCTAAGGGGAAAGGGAAGAGGAAGAGAGGCGATGATGGGGAGAGTGTGAAGATGGGGAAAGATGGGAAGGGTACGGAGCTTGCTGCTGATGAGGCGGCGGAGGAGGAGGAAGAGGAGGAGGAAGGAGATGAGGGCGTGGAGGGCGAGGAGAAGGTAGATAAGGAGCAGGAGCGGAGAAACTTGGCGTACGTATCTCCCCACTCCTCCAACTGAACAGCGATAGCCTACCATACTATGCACGAAGTGACGTACTAACCCCTCCAGCGTCCTCGTCGAAGCCTTCAACTCCGACCAAGCCGACCGCTACGACCTCTTCCGCCGCGTAAAACTCAAGAAAGAAACCGTCCGCAAAATCGTCAACCAAACCCTCTCCCAATCCGTTCCCCCAAGCGTCATCACGAGCATCAACGCCTACACCAAGATCTTCATCGGGAATCTCATCGAGCGCGCCAGGGACGTGCAGGAGCAGTATGCTGCCGCTCTCCCATCACCTCCAGACGAGTCAGTGCCTTCGCAATTAAAGACGCCAGCAGATATGAACCCCTTTCGACAACCCGACCCCTCCCCTACCGACATTGACACCAATCCCTTCGCCCAGCTAAAAGAGTACGCCTTCCCTGAATCGCCCCTTCAACCCTCCCAGCCCGACGAAAGCCCCAAGAATCGCAGGAAAAAGAAAACCCAAGAAGACCTAGGCCCGCTCCTGCCCGACCATCTCCGGGAAGCGCTGAGGAGGTACAAAAGAGCGGGAGAGGGGGGAGGCGTGGGAATGGGTGCGCAGAGTTTGGTGGGGATGGGGATGCCGGGGGTGGGAAGTGCCAGGGTGGGGGGAAGGAGGCTGTTTAAGTAGGGTTGTCTTGGTGTGAAGGGAGAGGAGGAGCGGGTTTTAAAGGGGTGATGGGAGATGGGAGATGGTGTTGCTGGTTTTCTAGCCGTGGCTTGGAGAAGTCGCATCCTTAGCTTGGAGGAGCGATTGGGGTTTTAGGACTGCCATGTGTGTCGCGACTTGGCGTCGATGCATTCAGACGGTTGTGATGACTGAATACTCGAAAGGAAACAAAGCTCCCTTTGATTGAGCGCTAACCGCCGGATTGATGCATGTATCATATCATACAGTAACCCTCCCTTTACCCCTCTGAAACCACATTCCCCCCTCACCATATCCCGGACCTGCACCTCACTCCCTCCCAAATCTCCGATCGAAAAACTTCAGCACCCCCATTACACTCGCCGCCTCGACCTCAAACGCCGTCAGCCCTTCCACACTCCTCTCCTCCCTTCCCAATTGCCCGCTCACACTGGCGCTCCCTCCTGGGATGGTTTTTAGCTCCGGTATCCACGCCCCTGGTTCTTGGGATGCCTGGTCGAACGCGGGGTGGCGGGAGAGGGTTCGGTACGCGTCGGCGCAGGAGAGGGTGGGGCCGGTAATTCCTTGCGTTGTAGGCGCAGCAGTGGGGTTGGAGGGGAAATTTGAGGGGCCAGCGTGGGATGAGGTGGGGTTTTCAAGGGTAAAGTTTGTGGAGGGTGGGAGTTGGGAGGTGGGGAGGGGGCGTGTAGCGGCAAGGGATTTGCAGAAGAGCGTGCTCGAGGAGGAAGACTGGCATTGGGCACAGGTGCCGGGGCCGTTGATGCAGGTATTTGATGTTAAATTCGTGGAGGATGGCTGGGAGAATGCGGGCTGGGTCTTCTGGTAAGGATCTTGCTTGTTGGCGGCGTCGGCGGCCATCTCAGCGCAGATGCAGGGGGTACCGTCTGTGCAGAAACCGCAGGAATCATCTGGCATGGCTGGCGCGGGCATTGATGAGGTGGATGTAGTGGTTGTAAGGGTAGAAGGCTGGGGTGCGGAAATTTGAGTAGTAAAATCGATCTCCGTGGCTTCGGTCTCGGTCTCTGTGCTCGTAGTATAGCGAGAACGTTTGCTGTCGGTAGTGGAGAAAGGAGAATGAGAACGTTTGTAGGAGGTGGAGGACACGTCCGGGAGAATGCTACTCATTTCCAATGCTTGAGCGATGCATTCGCAATGGGAGTCTTTGGTGCATTTGCCGCATGACATGGCAGCTAGGACTTCCATGCATTCACAGCGGGTGTCTTTGCTGCATTTTCCGCAGCCCATGGGTACGTCTTTTGAGAAGGGCTCCGGTGGTTGTAGGCTGTCTTGGGTTCCCGACGCGTTGATCCGAGTGTAGTCCTTGGTTGTACGAGGTGGCAGCGGTACAGCATCGGTGCTGCTAGTCTGGGGGCTTCTCAAGAGATGTAGTTCGTTTTCGGCATTCTTCCGTAACTGTTGTTCTTTGCTAAAATCTAATTCGAGTTTCTGATACCTCTCACGCCATGAGACCAGTAGATGGTTGTAGTTTTCCACGTCAGCTTCAAGCTGATTTATGCGGCTTCGTAATTCCTCCTGCTCTTTCTTATCCTCTTCTTCCATCTGCTTCATCTGCTCCTCCAGTTCTCCTACTCTCGCAGCTCTCCTCTCCCTGAACGCTCGCTGTGCCGCTCTGTTCTGAGCCTTCCGCTTTGTCGGAGGAGTATCGGCAGCAGGCTTGCGCCCAGGTTTCGGACGAGGTGGGATGATCCATTCTTTGTTCGTGAAGATTGACGGTGTTGGCAGGGCGCCTGGCATTGGTGCCAGAGGCTTATGCATTGTGGACGAGGCCGCTGGAACTAGAGTTTGCGGAGATGCGGCGGACATGGGCGATGAGGTGCTCGAGGATGACATGTTCGCCAAATTGCTGGTGTCACTTTATCATGTCGATACAACAACTCTGGAACATGAACAATTATCTATTACAGGAATCAGGGCGATGATGAAGCGTGGTTGAAGAGTGGTGCCTGTGTGTGGGTGCAATATGGACAATCTGATAAGATTGTAAGGACTATTCCTAGCGTCAAAACCTTAAACGGAGTTGCTGGAACCCCTAGACTGTCTGTCCCTGGGACCAATTATACTCGAGTACTTCCTAAATTTTTCCAAACGAGTCATCTACTCGTACACCACTCCTTCAAGTGTGACTTAAGAGTGCCTACTGAGGTACATTGGGGTCAGGTATAGTTCGTAGGTGGAGGCACGATTGATTGACGGCGCGCTTGAATTTTCTAAATTTTTCATTACATAGCTACGTTTCGACCAATCTCTTCTCTAGACTCGTCTTTTTCGTACTCTACACGGCTATGGCTTCGCTGTTACCATCACACGAGGGTCTGCTGCCATACTGGCTCCTCCTTGTACTTCGCACTTTTCCCTCCTGATAAACCGTCGACTGACACCTTTTTCAGATATCTTCGCTGTCAGTCTTCAACACAATGCAATGCTACCGCACCAGATCGCACGCTCTCCGCACCTACTCCGGCCCGGCCTCAGCTGCCCAGGTTACCGATTTCGGCGCTCGGATGTTTGGTACCTGGACGTTTCTCTCCTGCGTGATCCGCCTATATGCAGCCTACAAGATCAACGTAAGGGAGGTGTATGTGCTAGCGCTGTGGACATACGTTATTGCGTTAGGTCATTTTGGGGCCGAGTGGTTGGTGTACAAAACCATGATAGCTGGGAAAGGGTTACTGCCTGTGGCGTTGGTGCCAGTGATTAGTCTGACCTGGATGCTTATCCAGTGGGACTTTTATACTAAGTAGTGGGCCAAGCTGCGAGGATATTCTGTCGGCAGCGCAATTTGTTGTTGTGTGCTTGATAGCTTTCTGGTCGTTCATAACAGCGGCTGCTTGGTCAAATTCTGCTCCTGAGTTAACTTAACATGATCGAACATATTATGTATGCTGTAATTATTTGTATAACCTTTTACAGATGTACGCGACGGCGTTGCCAAATTGTTTGGAAAAGACTGTCTCTCAGGCTCGCATAGTCACACATTCTCCCATGACCCCAGCGGTAGCCCTCAATTGGTGAAGCATCTCCATATTATTCGGAATCGAAGTTCGAGAGCCCTGAGCCCACCAATCGTTGCAGAAACATTTAGCCAGCCAGGGCGAGAAAATAGAAAATCACCGAACGGAGACCCCAGTCCTGGAAGAATAATCGCGATGGTCCGGAGCAATGTCGCTCTCAGCTCCATGGAAACCCACAGCAATACGAAAGGCAGATCGAGGCCCATCAGACGAACCAGTGGACGGCCGGATCGGTCACAACAAAGACCAGGTTTTAGGCAAGCGCGTGGACATCATCAGGAATCAATCCTGTGCTACTGATGCCGCGTCCTAGGAGCCTACGATGGGACGCAACAATGAAAGAAATTTCCAATGGTGTAATCAAGTAAGAACAGCATCTGTAGCTAGTCCTGGCGAGTCTGAGTTCCTGGGTTGGTGGCATTGAAATGGCTAGATCCGATATATGACCGGTCCTTTTAGAAGCTGAGAGAGTCCAAGCGCGATACTGAGAGCTGCTTGTGGGTAGAATAGAACCATGGCTACAACCTGATCAGTGATGAAATCCTGTTTAGATCTTCCCATCGATAGCTGCTGGTGATTACTCATTGCAACTATGTCGTGGCTCCACGGGTGGGACTACGGAACTCAGGCATTTCATCGTAGATGGCTTGATTGCATTGTCGCACCTAAGTCGATCATGGAAATCCGTAGGAAGAGTGAAGCTTCCCATCTTTCAACCCCTCGGTTAGCAGAGTGATATATAGCTCAAGTACATGTTCTAGATAGGTTCGTAGCGGAGTTAGGTTTCACGAGAAGGCTTATGTATCGACAAGGCTATCAACAAAGTTCGGAAACCTCCTTCGTTACCGCCGAAAACTTCCACCCTCATATGTGCGCCAACCGATGAGACTGCTTGACGCCTTACTTACGTCGTAGGTTCGTTCCATGATTGAGCCCTAGTCGTGGTCGACGCAAGGATCATCGCAACTGACCAGGCAGTACAGAAACATTCTGCCTCGTAACAGCTCTACTTCGCTTGCATCGAATACGTACCAGATCAGTGCGGTTATAGTTTGCCGTGGTTTGATGACTTCTGCCTGCTTTGTTTCCCATACAAAGTAGTAGTCACACAAGATGCATCCAGAAGGATGCCGTGCACAGCATATGGTATCTAAATCCCTCGAAAGGTCGAATATTGATGAGACTTCACAAATGTCGGCCATTTAAGATAGATGACTGGTTTCATTGATGCTGGTACTGTAAGAATCCCCTAGGACTCGATTTGTGATCAGAGATGGTCATCGATTTATCAGTAATTCTGTTTCTACTGTCAGAGGTTCTCTATTTGGGATTGGATCCCATGCCGGATGAGGCCCGCTATTGGGGCTACGTACTTATCGTTTTGTCCTCTTTCGTCCCAATCTCTGGTTTTTAGTAATGGCTGCTAGGCAGAATTTAGGCTCCGTTCTTGTCGTTTGTGGTTGTGGATTTCTTGGTCATAGGATTGTTGCTCAATTACTAATTGATTCGGACGCAACTACCAAGATCTCTGTCTTAGACCTCAAAATTGATCGTAATTGGAATCCCAATGTTTCGTATCATGCTGGCGATATATCCTCCAAAAGCAATGTTCAGTCCATCTTCAACCAAATCCGGCCTCAAATTGTCATCCACACAGCATCCCCTCCGCCATTCGCTCATAACATGGATTTTCTCATGCGAGTCAATGTCGAGGGCACACGTAATCTCCTAGTATCCGCGCAAGAAGTAGGTAGCGTCGTGGCATTCGTGTACACCTCCAGTGCTTCTATCATTCACGACTCCGTGAGTGACCTCGTTGACGCGGGTGAGAGCTTCCTGGTTCTCTACATGCCAGTCCAACGAGTACCTTACAGTCACACCAAAGCCTTGGTGGAAGATCTCGTACTTAGTGCCAACCGTAAGAATAGCGATATGCTGACAGTTTCACTGCGCCCTTCGGGTCTGTTTGGCGAAGGTGACCCTATGACAGTGCGGCCAATGGTGGATTCGGCAGCCTCGGGAAAGTACAAGTACCAAGTTGGCGATGGCAGCAATCTCTTCGACTGGACCTACGTCAAGAATGGGCATCAAGTATAGCACAATGACGAGGACGTATCGTATCGACAAAGCGAAGAAACGGCTGCAGTACAAGTCGCTTGTGGGCATGGAGGAGGCAACAAGGAAATCGGGAGAGTCGTTTGCGAGTGACTCAAAAAAGACTGAATGATTGATTGACTACATGATGGAAATTAGATATTGAGAAAGCTTGCAACTTTGACAAAGGAACTCATAACTATGAACTCCCTATATTGCAGACTGCTAACCCAATACCCCCTCCGCAGTCCCGCAAGATTCTAGGTCTCGGTGATAACCAAGATGATACTGATCCCACTTTCTGAGAGCAACTAAGGTACGACATGAAGCTGACCAAGCCAATAAGAAGGTCTCCTCGTCTTTTGCGAGGGGTGTGGTAAGGATCCCGCACCCCAAAATGGCGTTGCTTATTCGTGAGCGCCATGCCTAGCTGAGGTTTTGGTTTCACTTGGGCAGTTGCTCGTCTGACTGGGACCGGTGCTCGTTTGCTCGGACAGGTACAACAGAGCTTTGATAGTTAGAACGCTTTCTTCAGGGTTTTTCGAGGGAGGACTTGCGATGGTTCCTGATCACAAGCCTCGATACACTCCCTCCTAACCTTAGCGATCCCCCCTCTCAAGGCCAAGATCACCTCTAAACTAAAACATTAAAAACCCAACTGCCATCCAACCCTTCCTTCAAAATAGCCCGGACAAACCCCCACCCCGACCTTCAATAACCCACCAACATTGGTACCAAAGCTACCTCAACAACACTACGGCTTTGAACACGGAACACTCTAGCACTACTTCAATGAGATTCTAGGAAGATAACAGTGTACGGTCTAACGTAAAGCTAAAGGTCTAGGGGACAAGTATCTTCGTTCAGGAATGGAGATAGTGAAGAATGTAGCAGATGTAGGAGAGAAATGGGTGTCATGAAGGTACCTTTATGGAGTACTATAGGATCGGCGAACTAGCACAGATAAAGAACAAATGAGGACAAACAGATCTGTAGACGATCCTTTTCAATTTCGCAGCTCGCTTCACATAACAGCGAAACCCCCTCCCCGGGTCCAGTGTATACCTCACCTCATCAAAAAAGTCTCGAAGTTAACCAATGAGAGAGAAACGCTGCCTTGTTACAGTACTAAACCTCGTTGCGAGTTCCTAAGAAGAGTGTCTTGATCAAGTTCCGATTTTCTAAAGTAAGCCGTTCCGTACCTGAATGATCCGGGAGGTATGGAGATGTCCACGCTTTTGAGCCGGGGTGAAGGTCCGTTTGTGGTTTGTGTTGTATGTTTGGGATGAATGTTTGAGTTGGCTTCTGATGGGATGGGAGGATTGTTTGAGTTGGTGATGATCTGGTCAAGCGATGTGCGGTATATGTGTTTGTTTTTTGTCTTCTGTTTTTTTTTCGCCCTGGATTGCAGATTAGATGTTCTAGGGTTGGGAGGATGGTGGGAAGCTAGAGATTGGGTTTTGGGTGCTTGGGATGGGGGTCTGGGCTGGTATGCGTGTGGAGGAAATGTTTTGGTGATGAGAGGGAAAGGTAATCGCGTCTATTTTATAAAGGGAGAGAAGAACACTTTAAACCTAATATGTTTACTTACCTGCCTAAGAAAATCCTCCTTGAGTGCCACCACTTACTCCAAAACATCTGCGTTCCCCTTAGTGTCGACTGCAGTTCGCGGCTTCACCGTCACAAGGACGTCTTGCCCCTTGATGGGACCCATGACGCCCAAGCTCGGCTTCTTTCGATCTAACACCGGGAACGCTTGCTCTCCACCGCCTGCCACCGGAGGTAACGCAACATCGAAGCGGTGCAGTACCAGGGCAATAAAGGTGTAGATCTCGGACCGTGCAACGAAACGGCCGGGGCACATGGTCGATCCTCCACCGAATGGCTTGTAGCTCTTGCTTATCGCCAACCCCTTGTTCTTCAGGAATCTCTTTGCGTCAAATTCCTCCGCGTCATTCCCAAAGAATTCCTGGTTAAGGTGCATTTGACGAAAGGGACTTAATATCTTCATACCTTTGCGGAGATGCTTTCCACCAATGATGACGGGGGTTTCGACGTCGCGGATCATGGCTGCGGAGTTGTTGAGGCGGAGGAGTTCGTGGTAGAGTGATGTGAGGTGGGGGGTTAACGTGAGGAGGTAGGAAAGATTGATTTTGTCCTTGGAGAATGCGGGGGCTATTTCGGTTTGCATAGTTTGGAGGAGGGAGGGAGAGTGGAAGATGTGAGCGAGGATCCAGAATGTGAGTTTGTGCGCGTTTGTGCTGCTGCTGTTGTGGTAGAATGTTAAAATGGGGTTTTTACAGGAATCGGTGTCTGAAGGGTTGACGATCGAGGGGATAGAGAATATTTACTTACACCCAAAAAACAACCATCAGCATAGCCGCAATATCCCTCTCCCCGATCCCAATATTCCTCTACTCTTTCCCCAGCATCTTGACCAACCAGCACGCATCTTCTGTCTTTTCCAGCGGCAATTTTAAGAACTCTACCACAACATCCAAGATCTTATCCTTGACAGCATGTGCATCCTTGGATAGGAAACGCGGAAGCTGATACGTAAGCTTCCAGCTCTCATCGCCAAAGTCGTAGAAGTATTGGAGGAAATTGGGATCGATATCCAGGAGCGCGTCTCCGAAAATGGCTCTTGTGGTGGCTTTGACGATGACTTCGCGGCACCAGTCGGATAAGGAGAGGGTTCTCTCATGAGGTATGATCCGGTTGATGGTCGAGGTTGCGCCGGGTCCAGATGAAAGATGGTCCCATTGCAGCGAATCATCGATGTACCGCAGGATCTTCCCTTGAAAAACATCAAATTGCTCTCCAGGATGTAGTTGTCCCTTATATAAATCACTCTGGTAATGGGTAAAGCACTTATACAGCGGGTTCTCATTCTGCAGCATTGAGGTCGACTTTTCCTTGGCAGCAAAACTTCGAGGATCTTGAAACATCTTCCTCATACCGACAGGAGATACACCTAGCTGGTTAAAGAAATCTCGAACAAAGGCATCGTGGTATAAAGTGGGAATTTTGTAAGCGTCGGCAACTTCTTGAGGGTGTGTCAGGACGACCATGTCTTTGCCTGCTACAGTGACAGAAAAAGGACCGGGGGTGTTTCGGAAATAAAAACTGGACGAGCAATGGCTGTGAGAAATAGGGTGTTGATTTACGGTGGCTGGTTTCTCACCGTCCATGGCTTAATACTGCGTCGGCATCTCTGAAGAAGGATATTGCGTGACCTATGGCCCTGAGATCAGTCCTTCGGCAATGCTTTAATCGGGGATCCAAAGCGCTGAGAGAGTTACCAATGTCTATTGCTGAAGTCAGAATACATATCTTTTTTGAAGACGATATAGGCTTACATCGTATCCAGTATGGAAGCCGCTTTGGCTCATTCGGACGTAAAACTGGGAGGATTGCGAAAGTCCATAGCCGCCACAGTAGAAGAGATGCGATGGCGCAGATAAGAACATATGAAGCTACACGACCGATAAGATGCTGAACGAGGGCCAGGATCGGAGTAACGGTAGCTGTATTTGCTTGAGACATGCTTTCACAAGCGAAACAGTCGATTTTGCTAGAGAGTCTCGTCGAGGTCAAGATCAAAGTGCAATTTAGCCGCCTACAAGAAAGATTGGTATGAAATCGAACCTAATGCGGGCATTGCGATTTTTAGATGTTGGAAAGATGAGGCTTAGGCAAAGTGTGAATGTCTTACGGGAAGACACGCAGTTTATTGCACAGAGAGTGGAGGTTGTAGCTGGTTTATGGCGATCAAGTCATATAAGCTCCGCTGTACCTCGAGGTTGCAGCAAAACTAAATCTATTCCAACGATGGCTGCCACTCGTGACATTGACATACTGTAGCTCCCGTGATGAGGAGCCCAATGGTGTCACAATAACAATGAGAGTCCGTAACTTCTTCTCATAAGCAGAACAGGTAAAGCTTTCGGAAAGTTTAGGGAGGATTGTTCGAATGAGTCTCTGGCGATTGCTAAAACCTCCTAGGTGTACAGTGCCCCACCACTCATTTCGCTCTTCATTAAGATATAGTAGCTTAAGAAGCTTAAGATACAACAGACAATCGAGATATTATGTTAGTCGTTCAAATAAGCAACTGGCAGGGCTCACCATGGCTTGTAACTGTAGACAACCCTATTCTAACAATCAAGCGCGCCAATCGGATTTCTCAAAGTCACAGCCAAGTTAAAATCCGAGGCTCAAAATCTGTATACCTATGGGTTTTGGACTATGATACACACATATATCGACAGCTAAGAAACGAACAGTTGAACCTCAGCTTAATATTCTATAATCATTCCCTTCTCGTCCTCTTTTGTTGTGATTTATCGAATTGCTCTTGAGCAATTTCCCGCCGTCTCTTTTCTTCGTACTTTTTTGCACGCCTCAATTCTTCAGAACTTCGTCCTCGTGTCTTTTTCGCGTCCTGATCTATGGCCAAAGCGCCTTTGGCGCTTGTCACAGCCTGTCCAGCTGCGCCCTTGATGTCGGCTATCGCACCTCCTATTATTCCCTTCTTTTCCGGAAGAGAAGCTGTCTTGGCCGGAGGCTGGTAGGTATTCATTGTGCCGGTATACGGCGTTCTGGGTGGGGATTTGGTAGAAGGTGGCGGAAGGGGCTGAAGACCGAGATATTGCCGTAACCAAGGCTGCCGCAGGAGCCATGATTGTGAAAGAGAGAGCACAGCGGTGGTAAAGAAGGTGACTTGCATGCATCCCGGCCAGAAGAGCATGACAGTTCCCGTCATGGCGGGAAATACATAAATGAGCATCTTGTGCATTACTGGGGCCATTGCGGCGGCGGAGCCTAGTTCTCCTCCTTTCTGTAGGGCAAATGTTAAAACAGTTCATCCATGGTTCACTGGAAATAGCCTACCTTAAAAGTATAGTGAAACGCGCCAGCAGTGACGATTGGTAGAATAAATAAAGGATCCGAAAGTGTAAGGTCCTGCAACCATAAAAGCCCTTGAGTATCCAGTCCAGGCACTGGTAGGTCCGCCATGCCACGCATGAGTCTAAAAGTCCCAAAGCCCAGGGGGATTTGCAGCATGGGTACTGCCAATCTCCAAAGTTGAACGCCTGCGGATCGATACATATCCTGGATCTCAGCAGTGGCAGCCAACATTGCTTGCCGGTCTCTTGCCGCTTTTGCAGCTGAGATGCGAGCCTGGATAGGCTTGACAAGCGGTGTAATTATGGCCAGTCGTGCGGAGGTATCGGAAGCATTGACATAAGCTTTGAACATGACCAAGCGGACAAAGACGGCAGTTAGGACAATCGAAGCCCACCATGGCGTTCCAGTCCATACGTGGACGTGTTCCAGAAGGGTTTCGACAAAGGCAGTCGGGCCCCACCCGTAGTCAAGCCCCAGGTCTTTGAGATAGCCAATATGTTCTGTTACTGAAGAAAAGTCGGAGGTTGTAACGCTGTCGAGGGAAGTATTGAAACCGTCTTGAGGAACTGCAATGGGTTCGACGTTGGTAACTGGTGTAGGATCGGGTATGCTTGAGGCGAGGCGGACGAAAGGGGACTGTATCAAAGGACTCCTGGCAATACTCGGCGCCCGCCAGGGATTCGAGGATCTTGAGAGGAGATGCGTGCGGAGGATAGATCGTCGGGGAGCTATAGCAATGTTCGAAGAAAACTGCATAGCATTTAGCATAGCTGTGAGGACAGCGGGAGGAACAAGAGGATGCCTACACCTCTGCATAAGGTTGGCACTTCCTTCGACTGCTTCGTTTTGATAAGTAGAAAGGGAAATGGCCTTCCAAGACCTCTTGAAGGGATCATTATATTGAAGTCTGGACCATCATCTGAGATGGTTGACTACCTTACATAGAGTATCCCAAGCGGGCGTGCTGCGGAGAGCTTTCCGCACTTTTAGACATTTTTAGCTCACCCACAATCGACATTTTAAGAAAGGTTCAGTTGATGCGCTTAAGTGGCTGTTATACGAGTGTATTATCTAGTAGCTTCAGGTTATACTTCGGCAGTAGTACGTGATAGTGGAGAATTGGATGATCTTTACGCTCATCTACATGCTTCACCCATGGGCCGCTGCGGAAACCTCCAACTCAATCTCCTCAGAACTCCTATGGGTTGAGCAACTGGAAATTCGAGATACAAGAAGTACCAATAGCAAACATTCACCCTCCCCAGCAAGGTCATGACCATAGACGATTGAAGTTGATGAGAATGTCGTACATTCATGTAAACGTTGCTCTGTTTGTTTGATTGTTTGCTGACGGATTTTGAAATGAAATATGTATTCCTGTGTATAGGAACTCTACCTGGAAGACCTACTGCATATTGGTATAGAGAGCTCAATATCCATCCTTTTAATCCGGCTGCGTTACATACTATAAATGTTTTGCGACAGGAATCATAGAAGCAACAACCAAGATGGGATATGTGGTGGTCTCTTTGGTTTCTTGATGGCCTTGTCACGATGGCGTAGTGATTTGTTGTTTAATCTGAGATTTGAACGAACTTTGAGACGTTCCTTGTATGAAAACGATTGTAGAATACAGGAAGGAAGACTGAAGTCTGAACCCCTGATCAACAACTTTCGGACGCGACTCGACAACTTATCGAGGCTGCCTGCCAATCTGGAACAGCGACCATGTCTAACTCAAGCTGGCAAAAGAGGTTGAAATGTGAGTAGATAGGAAAGATAGTTGGAATTGTGTAAAAGACTATCTGGTTTTCTAATTGTGCACTTCTGCGGATCCCTCGATCAACGACTAAACTTCCGATATTGAATGCGACTTACCAGTGTAATTGCAATGGACTGAGCGAGGAATTATCCCTTCGAGAAGATATTACCGAAGGTGATTGTTTTGCCTACCGCTCAGGCTTTGGACTTGCAATCTTATTACTCGTCCCCATGCAAATCAAGATGCTATGCCTAGATATGCAAGACCAGTTATTCTACTTCCAGATTGACTTGATAAATTCATAGCTTGCCCTAAACCAAAAGCCTTGGAGACGAGGACTGAATAGACAATGCTCTCAGATGGTAGTTTCACTGGCAATGGCCGATTCGAAGCCACGAACGACGACTATATGCTAGACGAGAAACAAAAGACGATAACACTCTTTAAAGTCTATTGACAAGGAAAGTCTGTAAAACCTTAAGAACATTCCGACTGAAGTTCACAACCTTGAACTTACAAAGGCGCTGAGAAGAGACTTCAAGAGCAACCGAGTCAAACAACACCCGAAGCAGCAATATATATTAAACGATTGAAGCTGGGTCATTGATATTGATGGCGGAGTAAGACAGAATTCGCGTGAGGGAATAACAGATGCGGCTGGGAATGGCAAGCCGAAGTTTAAGAGTGAGAGAAATGAAGAGAACGACGCGTCCTTGACGAACAACGGCTATAAAGTCATTCCATGCTCATTCTATTATTTTCGTAGAAATCGTCCAGGAATGGCAATGCCATGCGTTCGAACCATTAAGGACTTTTCGCAGAGGTTGCAAAAGAAGCTTAGGATGAGAAAATCGTGAAACTCATAACAACGCTGGCCCGTATTAATTTGGCGACCTTAAGCCTTATCTATACGAGCTGATTGTCGATCGAGTATTGCGCAAGCCCCAATTTGGGGCACCCATCTCACGCAGCCACGCAGCCACGCAGCCACGCAGCCAAGCAGCTATGATATTGCTGATAACAGCCCACACGCCTTGACCGATGCTGTACAATGCCTATATAGATTCTGTGTTTCGCTTTTCCAACGCCAGCGGCTCGTAATTGGGACGCACTTCGCCATCTATGAGATCCTGCATCTCAAGCCCCCTTCTGTACAACTGATGGCCTGCGTGACACAGCAATATGATATTGGAAGATGTGTAATCTGTCATTCCAGAGATGTCAGATCGTCCAGCTCCCCATCCCTTCGTCTTCTTTCTATAGGATCATCCCGTAGTTCAATGCCCGGGCCCATCGATCTAGAGGTACGTCCACTTGGAAAGATCTAGGTCATACCACAACCTTATTAGTTGCCTGTTGAATACAAGGACGTATATTTTGCGGGGCTTAGGAAGCTACGCATCTGTCTCAAGGCTTCTGCATGCCAATTGGAAGATGTTCACCGCTAAGATGGAGAAATATACCTTTGTCCCTGACCACCCTAGTCTGAAGGCCGCTTCATGGGCGAAGAGTTCTCCAAAGCCTAGCATAAGGCCGTTTACAAATGGTAACAGCAGATTGATTGCTGCTCCTCGTAATAGACCCCATATCGTTGGGGGTGAGTACAAGATCAGGGGCGAGCTTGAGGAGGATGGCGGTGAAGGGGAGAGCTCATTGTTTGCGGACGAATAATTTTCGCTGTCGGAGCGAATGGTCATAGAGGATCCGGTCAAGTCCTGGGGATGGTCCGGGAGCTCAGAACCCATGTTGCTCGTAGAAAATTCAAGTGCAATGGTGGACAGCTTGTCATCGATTCATCTTTTGGATGTGCGATTGAGATGGTGGAGGAAAATCGGAGCCGGGGATGTTGAAGCTTGGACCCGGAAGTGACGTTGGCCGAGGTGACTGCGACTTGAGTCTGCGAGTCTCAGGAAATCATCTTCGACTACAACAACGCCTGAACTCACTAACTACCCTGATCTTCGAAAGCTCAGCAGAAATACATCTATTACCAGCTTCACACTAATCTAAAAGATGGAGGCCGAGCAAGGCGCTCATGATACTCTCATCGCACAACTCACCAACTTAACGGGTATTGCACCCCATGAAGTAAGCTCGCTCTCCTACAGAAACGCTGGCATTAACCAAGCCGCACACTGAAAGTTTTCGCAGGCCCAGCAGTACCTTGAAGCAAATCACTGGGACTTACCTGGTGCCGCTGCCGAATACTATGCGTCGCAGGAAGAGGGTGATTCAACAAACAACGCGGCTCTATCGACAGACGACCACGTGGAGCTTGATTCAGACTCAGATGATGCTCTGCCTGACGCTCCGTCAGGTCTAGGTAGAGGACGCACACTGGGCAGTGACTCTGTTCCTCAACCGATTCCCACAACCTCTAGCATGCCCCCACCGCCACCAGCGGGCTCAAAGCAGCCGTCAAAGAAGTTATTTGCTACCTTGGGTGATCTAGGTGGAGGCTCAGCTGGTGGGCATGCAGGTCACGGCCACGATGACGAAGATGATGGCGAGGATGATGAGAACCATGACCTGTTTGCTGGAGGAGAAAAATCCGCGCTGGCCGTGCAAAACCCTGATGATCTAAAGCGCAAGATCATTGAGAGAGCAAAGAAGTGGGCTCTCTGCGGCTGGATAAGTAGGAACTTAGGCTAATAGGATACTAGAGATGCCGCCAAAGCAGGCGGTAGCAGCGAACCAACACCACGAACTTCACGCTTCAGTGGTACTGCGCGAACCCTCGGCGGCGACGATACTCCGAGCCAAGTCATCGAAGATCCCACAGCAAATGTCCCACGCCGAGCACCTCGAGTCGAGCGCCGTCTCCACTTCTGGGAAGATGGGTTTTCAGTTGATGACGGCCCACTATACCGCTCAGATGATCCCGCAAACGCACAGATTCTCCAAATGATCAGAGCAGGCCGTGCGCCAATGGCAATCATGAACGTAGAGAAGAGTCAAGAGGTAGAAGTCAAGCTCGAGCAGCACCAAGAGAAGTACAAGGCACCAAAGAAAAAGTACACCCCCTTTGCTGGCGGAGGTCAGAGATTGGGAAGCCCCACGCCTGGACCAGGAAGCACTCGCGAGGCCGCTACTCCCTCCGCCCCTGCAAGCACTACACCCGCAGCATCGACCTCCACTGCACCGCCAACAGTAGAAGTGAACGACTCCGAACCCACCATATCCCTACAAATTCGCCTCGGCGATGGCACACGACTCACTTCCCGCTTCAATGCCACCCACACCATCGGCGATGTCTACTCCTTCGTCACGGCCTCAAGTGCACTAAGCACTGCCCGGGACTGGGTGCTGATGACGACGTTTCCAAGCAAGGAGTTGACGGACAAGGGCCAAAGTCTTGGGGATTTGGCGGAGTTTAGGAGAGGTGGGGTTGTGGTGCAAAAATGGAGATAGGGTATGATTGATGATTGGCATTGCATGAGTGGTGTTTGGGAGGGCTAGGGAAGTATGGTGGTTTGGCCAAAATCTAGATATTAGACTTCGGAGGATCAAGTTAAGTCGTTTTGATCAACTACAATATCCCCTATGTCTGAGTATAGGCATCGTGACTTGGAGCACATGATCTGTAGTGTAGCTGTGAGGGGAGGTAGGGACGATGAAACCTTCCCATGGATACATGGATACATTTCTTCCAACGTGGATTCGATACTTAGAACTTCCATCTGAACTACTAGTATATTTTGGGATATGTATATTACATATACCCGAAGATGAAAGCCACACCTTAGCGCTTTCTTATCTAGAAGGGCGCTTAGATCAGATCCACTGGCGGAGCACACATCTGAGCTATACTGGCGCGAGCACCTACCTCTTAAGCTAGGTACAGGACATGCTAAGTTGTATGATGCATCCTCTTATGTATAATGTGGCCACCTGATCTTAGTTCCACCATATCAGTACAACGAAAAATAAACAGGCGCCTAACCCTACGGCGCGTCAACCGATTCCACGCCGTCGACGATTCCAGCCGCTTGATATGATCGGCGTCAATGAACGCGTTCCTAAATTGCCTTTCTGATCCACTAACAAAGTAGCCGGTATAGGGATCTCGGATGAGTCGTTGCCATTCCGGTCCGCTAGACTATTGTCAAAGTTTTGGAAAGAAGGACGCAAAGCGTCTGGCTGCTGAGACAATTTCCAGCCGTCTAGTGATCTTATTGCCCATACTTGAGAGCACAGGAAATTTGAGGTCGTGCTTCTCAGTTGCGATAATAGTCTTCTTGGCAAATTCGGGGGAGATCGTCATTAGAGTGACGCCATTTGCTTTGATTTGTCGAGGTATTTTGCAGAGCTTGGAGCTGAGGTTGATGGAGGGATACCATTCGCCGGTAGAAGGAGATGAGTAGTGTTTCTTAATTGGGCAAGTCGGCGTGCTTTTCACTTAAATGCGGATTGTATTGCTCAGGCAAAATAAGGAAATGGTATCGCCGATTTTTTGTGCCTGGTGGAATGGGCCTTTGAAACTTGCGTAGTACGTAGGTACTGACTTCGAGATATCCGGGGTCGCCTTCCTCTGGAAGCTCTTGTAGACAGCGGATAGTCCATGCGCGAGACTCAAGTTTGCTGCTGGGACAAACGGTAGAGAAATTGTAGCGATAATCGAGAAAAGCAGAGAAGAAAAATCGATGTAGTGGGGAGATGGCCGATTGTAGACGAAAAGCTTAGTGCTCTTATAGAGTCGCAGCGATGCCGGTTTGGAGTGATTGAGGCTGGTTGGGAACCATTGATTCCTCAATGTGGAAATACTTTCGCATGATAGCCCCGAGTGCTATTACTGGGTTAAGTATAAGTTGTTATCATCACCAATCCGGTTAGACTGAGGAAGAAGTCTTTCTGCTTTTCGTGGGTGACATGACTTTGATAGTCGTGGCAGTGGTAGTGTACAGTTAATGCAGTGCAATACCAGTACAAACACAATTTTTTCCATAAAGACATACCCGAAAGAAAACTAGATAAACACACCATTGGTTGATGTTGGAGGTAGCCTAGTCAAGGTCCGCCCATTGTTTACTTTCCTTCTTCAAGCTCTCTTCAACACATACGCCAAGTGGAACTCTGTTAGGCAAAGACGGTGCGCACAGATTGGCAATAGCAGTCTTCCACCTAGACGTACGGATATAACCCTATGTATCTAAGGGGATTTGTTGTCTGCAAGGTTTCCGCTTGTATTGACACACAAGTCTACCTTTTTCTCTCATTGTAGCTCACGCCTCGCCAAGGCCATGGGAGCTTTGACTGAACATCTGATGATAACCAAACTGAGAACCTGATTGTAACCCTGAATATGAAACGCATTGAATCTTAGAAACATCGATTGCATGCGCGATTAACGACAGGTAGTTTCTTCTCGAAACCTCGTAAGATACCAACAGAATGCTGGTATATGGGTCACCAGCACATCATTCCTTGAAGGTAGGCAAGTGAGCATTGACTGCTGAGGTTTCTGAGGTTGAACAAAGAAAGCGATTGGAAGCGGGTTTTTGAAGGCAGTTGTTAGCGCGATTTGGATCGCCGGTCGTCCATTGGCTAAAACAGCCGAGGCTTCCTTCTCCACCAAGCTTCACGATATCATAACATCATCAAGACAGAATCAACATCACTGCTGGTGATTTTCAGTACATACAGCATGCTGGCCCAACGGATCACACGTTTGTCAGCAAGGCGGCGTAAGACTCCACCTATCGACCTTGCGGTAGGCTTAATTGGTACAGGAAAACTCTCGCTGACTTTCCCCAGTCCTTGCTCACCAACCAAGCGCCCTTGTCTCCTCCAGATGTTCAGCACCAGCTTCTATCGCCTTATCTAACTCCTGGATCCAGTCGAGGTGAATTAACGATGTTTTTCATTACGTCAATGTCTCCTTGTTCCCAGCTATTTGCCTTTAGCTGGACCCCCACTAATTCGTCCTCTCTCCTAGGCCCGCAGCTACCACAAATATCGCTCCCCAAGATGCCCACTCCATTCTCGCTGCTCAACGTCTCAACCGCCCCGTCTCCCCTCACCTTTCCATTTACCAGCCCCAGATAACCTGGTACCTCTCGGCCCTGAACCGCATCACCGGCTCCGCCCTAAGTGGGGGTTTCTACCTCTTTGCTGCTGCCTACCTCGCTGCTCCTTTGTTCGGATGGCATCTTGAATCTGCAACCATGGCGACTGCGTTTGGGGCTTGGCCGATTTGGGCAAAGGTGGCGGCGAAGTTTGGCGTGTCGCTGCCGTTCACATTTCACAGTTTCAATGGGGTGAGGCATTTGGTGTGGGATACGGGGAGGGAGTTGAGCAACCCGGCGGTACAGAAGACTGGGTGGATAGTCGTGGGGGCGACAGTGGTGGGGTCTGGGGTTTTGGCTATGATTTGAGGGCTGTGGGAAGGGAGGTTGGAATCTGTCGAAAATACTGGATTCGATTTCTCGAGTAAGAGGCAAAGGGTATTGCATTCGTGCTTGCTATTTATAGTTCTGCAGTAAATATTCAGAGAGCATTATACATTATTCCCAGCAAGCACCGTGACCGTACCAACGAAAGTAGCCATCGATAGAACATGAACGAAGTACGCCATAAATGTCGAGATGCCAACAGAAATTCTCCAGTCAGGACTTCCGCTATTTCGAGAAGAGAAGGCAACGAGCTAACAGCGACTCCTGTACATGGCGGCATTTACCCCCGCCTTGAGATGGCACATCAAGTTGGTGAGGTCCCAGGCAGTTGAATCCAATGGAACGACGATGAGGGAAGAAAGCCCCATGCTTCCAAAGAAAGCGTGCTTCTGCCCTTATAATTAGGAGTGAACATCACAACAGCTGGTATGAAGTCAAATACATACCGAGCTCATAAGCACTATATCCAGTATTCATTTTCGAGGACTCGAGTACGAGCAAGACGTGTAGGACTTGGAGGAGGAGGCCCTGGGGATGGCCGCGGTGATGGATTGTCTGACCGCGACATGTTTCCTGGCTGAGCGATATGTATCGAATTAATCGGAAAATGCTTTGGTCGATGTCCTAAGCTTGCTTGTATATTTAGAAGATGGGGATCAGCAAGGAGGTCAAGGGATGAAGATGCCCCTCTTATATCAAGAAAACTCTGTGGTGTGGAAGGACCAGATAGGAAAATGTTTCCGGATCGAAATGTTTCGGAAATTCCACTCAAGCCAATTAGTATAATGGGGAGCTCGCCGAGCTAGTGTATGCAAGATCTCATGCACCCCAGAGTGGCAAATCAGCATATCTGACTACCAACATGTGTGTTCGAAGTCTATGCAAGGGCAGTTCCTGTCACCCAGGTGCTGGGACCTCGGATACCGATGCCTGGCACGGTAACTAGCATAATAGAGCGATATACATCCATAATAGCGTGTTCCCGTCGATCGACGGATACGAACAGATACCAAGGTAAGTCGTTACGAAACTCGTGTGTAGCCTATTAGCAACACTAAAGTGCACACCGAGGCCTCGGATAGGCATGTGTAAGCACCCAAAGTTTGATATCCTGGCAATTAAAGTCGGAAGATAAAGCAGGAACAGAAAGGGGTGATGAGCTGTCATCAAGACATCGTATACTCGGCTGTAACGTGTCACAGTGGAGATTGCTATGGTAGGTAAGCCCAAGATGCACACGGGAGCAAGAAAATGAGCTTGTCATCAACACAGGAAGACTTCAGTCCGCGGAGTCTATCTAAGTAGCTAGACTTGGCAACGCTGACAGCCGGCGACAGAGACAAGATGTTCCGATACGACAGCTCTCTATGTGCCAAAAAGAACTCCAATTAGCGCACCCCTTCAAGCCACGTTTCGTTCCATCGTCATTATTTTTTGGTCAACATAGATCAAAAATGGGTGAAAGATAGGAGACAACTAAGGTTTAAGATAGATGTGCTCGAATTTGCGATCATTCAGCAATGACGTTGTGAAGATGCGGAAATGTTGTGCCGCGCCAAACGCGGCTAGGTCTTTGCCGCTCCACGACCACAAGGCCTTTGATTGAAGATTAGAGGAGTAATTATACTATATCTGACTCTGACAAATGTGTCTTTTGACTTTCTGAGAGCTTCAGCCTCTACGAAACATGTGTGAATTCTTATCTTCATTATAGGCTCGTGACTGCAATGGACCCGGACCATGTACTAACTAATTCGGAGTAGATAACATTGAAGCTTTAGCTTTGGCTAGAATTCAAATCTTGCCGCAGCCTTTCACGGGGCTTACAGTTTGGACGCTTTCCATGCGAGCTTAAGAGCCCGTTTTCCTTTCGTTAATAAAGCTCAATTCTACAACACGTTCATGATTCAGATTTTCTTCCTCTCTATTCTTGGCCACTTGAAAACAAATCAACTCTCTGTCCAATATCAGATAAGCGCCCAAAATGTCAGTTTGGAACCCTGACAATATCAAGGATGTAGCCGAATCTGTTGGTATCTCCTCACTGAGCGAGGAGGTTCTGCAAGGTCTTTCCTTAGACATAGAATATCGATTAGCGCAAGTTCTGGAAGAAGCGCTCAAATTCATGCGGCATAGTAAGAGGACTACCCTTTGGACACAAGATATCGCACAAGCTTTGAGAACCCTCGATGTAGAGCCGCTATACGGCTATGAATCGACGCGGCCCCTCAGATTTGGGGAAGCGTCCATAGGGCCGGGACAGCCACTCTTCTATGTCGAGGATGAGGAGATGGATCTTGAGAAGCTTATCAATGCTCCATTACCAAAAGTTCCGAGGGAGATGTCACTTACTGGTAAGCTGGTGATGGTGATTTTAAGAATCTTCGCTAAGTCTTTATATAGCGCATTGGCTAGCTGTAGAAGGCGTCCAGCCTTCAATCCCCCAAAACCCTACAACAGCCGACTCCCGGAACCAAGAGCTTGTTCCTAAAGGCCCTGGCGCAAATCCCAACCTCGCCGCCATCAGCGGCAACGACAATGTCACCGTCAAGCCTCTAGTGCAACACATCCTCTCCAAAGAACTGCAGCTTTACTTTGGGAAAATATGTCACGCCCTCCTTGATGAAACCAATGACGACCGCGTCTCCGCCCTAGCCAGCATCCGCAGCGATCCCGGTCTTCACCAACTAATTCCCTACTTTGTACAATACATCGCCGAAAAAGTAACCCACAACCTCAAAAATCTTTTTGTCCTCACGCAGATGATGCAACTCACCTCCGCTATGCTCGACAATCAAAGCCTCTACGTCGACCCCTACATCGCCTCTCTCATCCCCCCAATCCTCACCTGCCTCATTGGTCGCCACCTCGGATCCTCTCCCTCCGACCTCCCTGCTAGTTCCCCCATTCGCCAACTCGCCGCCTCTCTCCTCGGTCTCGTCGCCAAAAAATACGCCAAATCCAGCCACACACTTCGGCCGCGCCTCGCTCGCACCTGCCTCAAACACTTTCTCGATCCCACAAAATCTCTTGGCTCCAATTACGGTGGCGTTATAGGCTTGCAAGCGATTGGGGGTACGGAGGTAGTCAGAGCGCTGATTGTGCCGAATCTGAGGGAGTATGGGGAATTGCTACGAGAGGCTCTAGAAGGGAACGATGAAGGAAAGAGAAAGGACGCGGAGATTGTGCTTGGGGCGCTGGTGGAGGCTGTTAAGGGGTTGGAGGGAGATAGCTTGGGGTTGTCGAACGGATTTTCTACAGGAGATGCAGAAGAGACGAGAAGAAAGCTGAACGAGAAAGTAGGGAGCCTGCTGGCGGAGAGGTTTTTGGAATTGGGGAGGCCGAAGTTGTTGAAGGCGATATTGGAGGAGTAGGAGACGCTTTGAGGCATAATTAGCAAAGTTAGGTTTCTTTGTTCCTGCGAAGGCGTCAAGGACTATGGTTGGGGGGGTGTCGATTACAGATGGAAGGTATTAGGATTGCGAGGGAGAATGGCTTTGCGGCTATGTAACAGATTTCCTCTTTAATCTTCATCTCAAATGGCTGGAAGATCCCACCAGCCAGCCAGTCTGCCACGTCCATTGAACGCCCACGAAATGCAATGCTCTCATGAAATGCAACAAAACATCCAATCTAACATCTCAAACCGCTCCATTTCCACTACTTCCTCCCTCCACAATCCCTACCAGCTCCCTTGTGATTTCTGCAAAAACGCCACAAAGAGAGCAATCCCTATATTTATCCACCAACAACGCCTTCTTATCCAGTGCCGAAACCTCGTTGTGTTCCGCAGTCTCTCCGTTCGCCTCACCATCCATTTCGCGTTCTTCATCTCTTACCCCAACAGTTGCATATCTCGGCCTCCTACCCTCCTCTACTAGCGTTCCCCACTGCGTGTCTACCGGCACTCTTCCTAGAAACTTAACGCCAAATTCGCTGGCCATGACTTCGCCTCCGCCCTTCCCAAATAGGTTCGTACCCACGCCACAACACTCACAAACATACCCGCTCATATTCTCTACCACGCCCAGCACCCTCACCCCCACCTTTTCGCAAAAGTTGATCTCCTTGCGCACATCCGAAATGGCGACCGCCTGCGGTGTTGTTACGACAACCGCGCCAGCAAGCTGATTATAGCCTGGATTTGAAGGAGTATTCGGAGGAAGTTGTTGAAGGAGGGTTTCAGCGAGCGAGATGTGCTCGTCTGATGTGCCGGGTGGGGTGTCGATGAGGAGATAGTCGAGGGAGGGCCAAAGAACGGAGGTCAGGAATTGGCGGACCATGGCTGTTTTCTTGGGGCCGCGCCATACTACGGCGGAGGATTTGTCAGGGAGGAGGAAGGCGAGGGAGATGGCGTGGATGGGGCCGATTGGGGTTCTGTCGCTGTTTGCTGATGGTGGGGGGATGGAGGAGCCATTGTGAGATAGTTGGCTTGGTGCACCGTTTGGGCTACCATTTGCGACACGTGGATGATTAGGGGCTGGAGAAAGGGTTTGCGACGGGTGTACCTGCACGGGTAACCAGCCGCCAGGCGCTTGGGTGATTTTGGAGTCTTCGAGACCGAGGAAGCGGGGGATGGAGGGGCCAGTAAGGTCGATGTCGAGGATACCAACGGATTCTCCGGCCAGGGAAAGGGAAAGTGCGAGTTGGGTTGTTATAGAGGATTTGCCGACGCCGCCCTTGCCCGAGAGGACCTAGTTGGTGGGGAGGTTAGTAAGGTGAGGATGTAAGGGGGACTTGGAGGAGGAACCTACTACAACGATGTGTTTGACGTTCTCTAGGGACATTGCAGATATCTTGAGTTGCACATAAAGCGAGAACCATTACAGCCCAAGGAAAACTCAGAGACAAAAGCTCTAAAATCGCGATTATTAACAAGCCCTCCGTCATCGCAGATAGAGTTGCGCCGGCATCCCAAGCCTTACTCTACCCGTAGCGCGTCACTTTAGGCTTGTTGCCCGTTACGCCTCGCCTTCCACCCTCACAGTCACGAGATCATGCTGCGCTTCATCGTTCACCGTCGACTTCTCCAGCAACCAAAGTCCCTGGTCGAAACCGATTTTGCAGGACAGACCCGCCACAAAAGTAATTATCGAAACAAAGCAAGAGCTCAAGGTCCACGAAATACTGTCCACCGCCCCCCTCAACCCTCGCCGCTCCCAAAACGCCCCGAAAACTCGCCTGCACAGACGGAGGGCAAGGCATCATCGACAGATGCCGTATCTGATGCTTTACGCAATGCGAATCCACAGGAAAACAACCTCCTAGCACCAGTCTACATTCCCGAAGACCCAGATGGCGTGCTTAACGAGAAACACCCAGCGGCGGCCCTCTTGGCTAACTCCGCCATTGTGGTGCAACGACAACTTGAAGTCATGAACGTGATGCTTGGGTTTGAACAAGCCAATAAGTACGTTATCTTGAATGGGCAGGGAGAGCACATTGGGTATATTGCCGAGAGGGAATTAGGGATGGGCAATATAATGGCTAGGCAGATGTTGAGTACGCATCGGAGCTTCACAGCACATGTGTTCGATAAGCATGAGAAAGAAATTCTGAGGGTAGGATGTTCGCAAATGCCAGGTCTGAGAATATGTTAATTGTTATATAGTTCCACAGACCGTTCTCATGGATATCATCCCGCATTGGCGTCTACGATCCTCTTCAAGTGGCAGCAATGTCACACTCTGCATCAACGGCTCTGCAAAAACCTACCGCTGGGTCGCTTTCCTCAGGGGTCAGCCAGATACCAGCGCAAGTCTCTCCACTGGCTCTTTCGGACATGCGCATAATAGGGGAAGCTCAACAGCAATGGGCCCCTCTGCGCCGGAAATATAATCTTTTCCTCTATCGTCAATCTCCAAATCGCGAGACTGATCTGGGGACTCGCCAAATATCTGCAGGAGATCTCCCCCTCTCGGGCTCACAGCAATTGCAAGTATCGGAGGCCACTAAAAGCGGCAGTGACGGTGAATTTGGCCAGTTTGCCTACGTTGACGAACCATTCCTTTCGTGGGACTTCTCTCTCCTCTCTGCGGACCAACGTCTCATAGGGTCTGTGAACCGCAATTTTGCAGGTTTCGGTCGCGAAATCTTCACGGATACGGGAGTATATGCTCTACGGATGGATGCCGCTGGCCTAGCCGATGAACCTCGCCATCTTATTTCCAAGACCGGTGAGAAAGCTGAACGAAGCCCACACGGTGGTATGACACTCGACCAGAGAGCTGTCATGCTCGCAACAGCCGTCAGCATTGATTTCGACTATTTCAGCCGACATAGCGGATCCAGAGGTATGGGTTTCATGCCCTTTTGGTTCCCTGGAATGGGCGGGGGAGCCGCAGCAGGTGAAGCTGCTGAAGGTGCTGGTGCTGTAGAAGGCGCAGCCGGTGGTGTTGCTAGGGGTGCAGGAGGCATAGGAGAAGGGGCTGTTGTGGGCGCAGGGTCCGCGGCTGGGTATGAAGCTATGCAGAGAGGCACATCTGGAGCTGAATCAGCGCCATCGTCGGAATCACCGGGTTTTGGAGCTGGGCAAGCGCCGCCGCCACCAAGCCAGCCTGGAGAAGGGGAGGATGTTTGGGGTGAAGATGATGATTCTTGGGGTGGAGGAGAAAGGGGCAGTGGGGGAAACGGCGGAGAAGGTAGTGATGGAGGCGGAGGGGGTGGAGATGGTGGAGGTGGAGGTGGCTTTGATGTTTCCGATTGGTTTTAGAGGAACAGGACGGTCAGGTGTGGATTTAGCGGCGGCGCTCGGGTGGGTCAAGATTGGGATAGATCACTATTGTGAATATATTACGAAGCAACGAATTTCGGTACTAGGTAGTCTATCACTTAGACAAAGTAATTCCATTCAATTCTTCAGACATCCAAAAGCCCGGTGTCATCCTAGCCGCCACTCACTTCACTCCACCGCCACCCACCTATCTCACTCTCCAACCACCATCTCTAACTGTGCATACCAAACAACCCCCCAACCCCACCTATCTCAAAACCTCCCCCAGACCCCCACTTACCATAACACATACACGTCCCCCACAACAATGTCCTCCCCCCTCTCCACCCGCCGCCTCTTCCACGAATACCAACTCCTCTGCAAACACTCCCCCGACGGCATCACCGCCGGCCCCATCTCCGAAGACGACATCTTCACCTGGGAAGCCCTAATCCCCGGCCCCGCCGACACCCCCTACGAGGGCGGTGTCTTCGTCGCCGAAATGAAATTCCCCCGCGACTACCCGCTCAGCCCCCCCACCATGCGCTTCGTCGGCGACGTGTGGCACCCCAACGGTAACCCAACCCCCCCCCCCCCCATCCTTTTCCGAGCCAAAAAAAAAAAAAGCTAACAAACCTCCATCAAAGTCTACCCCACGGGCCTCGTCTGCATCAGTATACTGCACGCGCCGGGGGAGGACCCGCACCACTACGAGCAGGCGTCGGAGCGGTGGAGCCCGATCCAGAGCGTGGAGAAGATCTTGATTAGCGTGATGAGTATGCTGGCGGAGCCGAATGATGAGAGTCCGGCGAATGTGGAGGCGGCGAAGATGTGGAGGGAGGATCGGGGGGGGTATGAGAGGAGGGTGAGGGAGGGGGTGAGGAGGAGTTTGGGGTTGTAGGTGGGGGGTTGTGGGAATGGGGGGTGGGGGGGGGCTGCCATTGGAGGGGAGGGGGGGAGGAAGTGGAAGCGTGAGGGGGGAGTGGGGTGGGCGTTGTGTTTTGGGGAAGGCATGGTATTGGAGTTCTAGCAGCTATGCGTTACGGGGTCTTTTCATGTAGCTAAGCTAAGTCGACATCCCGTCCTTTTGTTCAGTCCATGTCCTATCTTTCTTCTCGAGCGCATTCTTCCGTTCCGAATAGCGATGTTACGTCGAGCGCTGCGGTTTCTTATCCCTATTCCGTATTCCCTACATCATCAGCAAGCAACTTCCCCTCCAACCACCCCTCCAAACCCCCTTCCCTCTCCGCCAAAAGCTCCATCTCCGCCTTCACCCCCAACATCAACATAACCTGCAACTCCCTTCTCCACTCCCTCTCCCCACCATTCTCCTCCAGCAACGCCTTTTCCAACATTTTCACTGCCTTCTTCCTATCCCTGACTGTCAACCTTAGCGGTCCCTTACTCTCGTCAACAGCCTCGTCATTATGGAGATCGCAACTGCGAAGACCTAACCAGCGCATGCTAGGGACGATGAGATTAGCGTTTTCGTGGGAGAGGTTTATGGAGCCGTGTTTGTAGGTTGACATTATGGCGATGCCATCGGGGTCGAAGTCTACGAGGGCGTATATTGGGGGTGCTGGGGTGGTTGGGGTCGGGGATGTGGAGAGGAGACGGAGGAAGGCGCGGGTGGAGATGTCGGGATAGCCTTTTGCCTAGATTTCAAGGGATTTAGTTTGGATGTCTTGTGGCTGGGGAAAGCGGGTATACGGTGAGGATGATCCCCTTTCCAGCTTTGGAGTTCCGGTAGTATTCGCTTGATGCCAGTGTACGAAAGGTTGACTGATTGACTATTAGCCACAGCAACTTGGTACGTGATAACACGGTGAAGCTACTTCTTTCTCAATGACTAAAACCCAAGCGACTACAGACACATCGATAGCTTGGATTTCTTGAACGTCATCGATAAGCATCGCCTAGACATAGGTCAATATCTCTTTAGTAATGCAACTACATGGGATCTTTAACCGCTGAACCGGACTGCACTTGCTTCGTCGTGCCATCTCTGTGCCTTAAAGTAAAGTCGCCCACCACGAGACCTTTTGCAGCTGCAGTCTAGAAAAGGTGAGCTGTCTAGACTCACCTTTGGATAGAACTGTGAGGAACAGGGGATGCGCTTACAACGTTGAGCTTCGCCCTGGGGACATCAAATGTATATGCCAGAGCATCGACGCACCGATCAACTACGACCTGCGTTTTGAAAAGAGAGGGGTCCTTATAATAGATGTTTCTTAACGAGAGCCATCAGTATTATAAAAGACATCTTTGGATGGAAAAAGTACCTTTTCGAGACAACGACGTTGCTAGTCAGCGCCTCGTGCATCAGCTCCAAGATGCGAAATAGCACCGCTACGCTTTTAGTCAATGATAAAAGGAATACCTATCATAGAAGACATACTGAACTTCCAAGCCTCATGAGCTGTACGTCCAGGAAATGTTACCTTGCGGACCTCTGTAATAGGGTCAATGCTATTGTCCCCATCGATCCCCGAGACTGCAGAAGATTTCTTGATCTTGATTGAGATGTAGAGTTCATCGCTGTTGTGGAGTAGATCGTCAGTGACAGATTGGAATACTTTCTCAATTTTGGCTATGGCTTGGGGATCAGCTTCCCGTATTCGCGAAGGAGGTAGCAAGAATGGTCCAGTCGTCGATGAGGTGGAGTTGTCAGTGCTGCTAATGGTTAACAGAGGGCTGGTGCTTGCTAAGTCTGCATCTGGCGTAGGTTCCTCGACGAAAAAGTCCTCATTCAGAATGTATTCTCCCATGATGTACTGAGGTCTCCGCTATAACCCGAATCGTCCTGATTTTGCAAAAGGTACTGTAATGTATGGCAGAAGTGGAAGGCTCGATATCACGATTAGTAGTAGACAAGAACGCTCTAAGCGAGTTCTAATTGGAAAACTCGTCTACAGTGATATGGGATTTTCGCACAGAGATGTCTGGTACAAGAGGAAGAATCGGCTGTAAAGGCTCTTTTGCATGACTCCTCGTTACTCGCTCTATGTCTTCTTTGGGATGCTTAAGGAATAAATATTCAACGTTTGTTGGGTATTCTGGACAAAGTAGGGCATACAGAAAGCTCTCAACTTTTTTTGTACTACAGAGGCAACACGTTATTAACAACATTACCCTCCATGGAAACTATGGTCTTTTAGAACCTACGCACGAGACTCGATCATAGTGGAGCTCTCAACTCAGACTGTCGGAATCCCTCAGACCAAAGATTTCTACATGCATGCTCTCTGGCTTCGATAGACGTACGACAATCCAGAAAGGTCCCATACTCGCATTTTCCTCGTCATTCAGGTTTGTGCTTGTGCGAGCAACTGAACTACAACGGGTTCAATTGGAGGGCTATTATGAAAGTCTTCATCCACTATAATACTTCGATTTTCTTGGAGAAAAGATGCGAGTCGAAGAACTTCGAAAGGAAGAAAACATGTTACAGATTGTTTTTTCGCATAGATAGAGCCGGTTCTTCCACTGTCGTTCGTGTAGACATTATCGATTATCTTGTTAATGTGTGGTTGCTTTCGCCAGGGAACATTTGAGGCTCCTCAAGGTAGGCGTGGTACTGTATGTAGGTTATGCCGCTCAAAGCACATTAAACGCTTAGCGCGTCTGCCATGTCTAGACTAGGTAGAAACGACACGAACTAGACGCTCTTGGCATTTTATTATCTCTTATCTTACTTTGGAAGCTCGACGATAACGTCTGGCCTATTCTCGAAAGACTCTGATTGACTTTCTGAGGAAAAAGCACACACCGCACCAACGAATCACACCCACCGTTAAGAACGATTCTGCAGCATATCTACCTACCTTATCTCCTTTAGAATGCTTACCGCAGTCAATGACTAAATACAATCTTGGATAGGCTGTTGAGAACCCCGTATCCTGGTTGACGGTAGTCCTGCGTACCCTGATCGGACACTCTTTCTTGATGGGTCTAATGGGAGGCACCAATCCGCTGTGCCGGTAACTTCGAGGTGGGGATGCTGTCACCATGTCCTTGTACCCACGCGTCGGCAGGTCTTGTTGCCGGTATTGAGCGGGGCAGCCGTGGGACGTTCCTTTATCCTTGAACGAGATGGAACTTTGGTCCAAAAGCTGTTATCGTGGCTGTTGCCCTGCAAGGTACTGCGCCAAACCTGAAGAAGCAGCTGGATGGAACTTCAACTTCGGCATCCAGGTACCGAGGACTACTATATAGACCGCAATAGCCACTGGAAAAGATGGAACGTGCTTTCATCTGTCAATCTACACAGGACCTCAACGTAGCTCAAGATGTTTCCAACTACCATCTTGAAGCTTTTTCTACTCACATTCTTCTCCGCCCTCTTCGTAGGATCGAGCAGTGCCAAACGATCCTCTGATGATCGAGGAGACGATGCCAAATCTGACCAGTGCACGACTAACACAGGTATCGCTGGCTTCCAAGTCTCCTAAGCAACATGAGCTGAGTAGACCATAGTCAAGGGCAAAGTCTTTCCAACTTTGATTGATGTTACAACCGAGGACCTGGCTTATGGTCTGGAGACTGGCCTTTTCTCCAGCGTTGATCTAGTAACTGTGCGTGAATCTCACTCAACGGATCCAGCGTGATCTTACATTTATAACATAGGCCTATATCGACCGCATCAACGAGGTCAACTCGACCCTGCACATGGTCGAAGAGATCAATCCAGATGCCCTAGCTATTGCCGCTCAACTGGATGCAGAAAGGACACAGGGAAAACTTCGAGGGTTCGTCGATGAAAGTCGTCTGGGTAATCGGTCCTGACTGTTCGCAGGCCGTTGCATGGCATGCCTATCCTTATCAAAGCCAATATTGGTACCGCTGATAAGATGAGCACAACCGGTAATCTCGGCACTCTGGATCCTATTGGCAACACTAACGCATTCAGCTGGGTCTTTTGCTTTGTATGGTGCGACGCTACCTCGCGACTCTACTTTAGCTGCGAAACTCCGACAAGCTGGCGTAGTTATCCTTGGCAAAACGAACTTGTCCCAATGGGCAAACTACAGGTCTACCAATAGCTCCAACGGTTGGAGTGCCTATGGTGATCAAACCTATGCTGCCTATGCTCCCCTTCAAGACCCAAGTGGAAGCTCCAGTGGAAGCGGTGTCTCATCATCAATTGGTTTGGCCCTCGCTACTCTTGGCTCCGAAGTAGGTTAGCTCGTATTCCCGTTATGTTAACATTTACTGATATGTTTCTAGACTAGTGGCAGCATTCTCAGCCCTAGTAACGTCAACAACCTCGTGGGTATCAAGCCCACTGTCGGCCTTACCTCGCGTAGTCTTGTTATCCCCATCAGTGAGCACCAAGATACCGTAGGTCCAATGGCCCGTACCGTCAAAGACGCCGCATATCTCCTCCAAGCCATCGCCGGAAAGGACGCCGCGGACAACTACACCTCTGCCATCCCATTCGATGACCTCCCCGACTACGTGGCCGCCTGCAAATTCTCAGCGCTTCAAGGTAAACGTATCGGCATCCCCCGCAATGTGATCACGCCCAGCAATACTTCTGGCCCCATCCTCGCCGCTTTCGCTAAGTCAATCGACATCATCAAAGCCGCCGGCGCCACAATTGTGGACAACACCAACTTTACCGCTTACAGCGCTTTCAGAAGGTCAAATACCACCTCCATAGTGCTGGATGCAGACTTCATCATCGATCTTAAAAAGTACTTTGATCAATTGACTAGCAACCCCAATAACGTCCACTCCCTCGCCGACGTCTCAAACTTCACGCACCATTTCCCTCAAGAAGATTACCCAGATCGCAACACCCAGATCTGGGATACCACCCTTGGCCTCGGCTTCAACAACACATCCCCTCAGTTCTGGGCCGCCTATCAGCAAAATCTCTACTTCGGTGGCCCTGGCGGTGTTTTTGAGGCCTTGAAAAACTATTCCCTTGACGCACTTCTCCTGCCCACGACGTACTCTCCTGGCGTTCCTGCTATCGTAGGATCTCCTGTCATTACTGTCCCCATGGGTTTCTACCCAGCGAATCAGACGATTGTCAAGAACGCGAGGGGAAACTTGGTGGCAGTGGCGCCGAATGTGCCTTTTGGACTCAGTTTCCTCGGTGCCAAATGGAGCGAAGCTGACCTTATCGGTTACGCCTACGCCTACGAGCAGAGGACTTTTGTTAGGAACCGGGTGCAGCCGTATATTGTAAGTAACACTGAGCTGGGGAACGTGGTTGGGTTTTAGAGCCTCTGATTTGGGACAAGAAGTAGGAAGGGTTGTCGAGTAGATATTAAAGGTGCGAACACATGTATATACTGAAACTATCAAACCCAGGGGATGAAGTCCCTAGAAGGATATCTATCTGTTAATGTTCCTTCAAACTGCCTATGTAAACTCATTCCGACTGTATATTTCTGGTCTTCTTCTAATGCCTCTCCAATCCTCGGTACTCAATGTTACTTTTTCAACCACGTCTTCTCCTCTCCAAACCTACAATCCAAGAAATGACCTACCGATAAATCAAGCAATCTGAAGCAGCAAATGCAAGAATGTTTCAGCGGTCAATAATAATAAAAATTTCCCGCCCTCAAACACCAACCCCCAAAAACAACCAACCATGCCCCCGCAAATCAACATCCTCCTCACCTCCTTCCCCGGCCTCGGCCTCGGCCTCCCCCCACCCTCTCCATGCCCCTCCCGGATTCCAGCACAGTCGACGGCCTCGCGCGCGAGCTTCCCGCGCACCTGCCTGCCTCCCTCGCAGCAACGCGCGTGACCCTGACCACGACGTCGAACAAACATCTCCCCCTTTGCTCAGACGCGCTGCCGTCGTCGTTTTTCATTGCGGCTTCACCCGAGTCGGACATGCTGCCTTTGCGCTTGTCGGCGCCGCTGGTTGGGGGGGGGGGGGGGAAGGATTTTCCTAGGAGATGGTGGGTTGTGCGTTTTGCTGGTGGTGTTTTGTACACGAAAAGAAAGAAAGGGGGGGGGGGGGGGGGGGGGGGGGTTT